>JAEEGL010924165.1_pt1 | contig 13184 bp, 8 predicted proteins | sample 9134231 | NCBI WGS metagenome assembly JAEEGL01 (sample SAMN16246548, study PRJNA631951) | gut metagenome | biome: gut microbiome; feature: rumen; material: fiber-attached | host: Bos | place: Iran: Karaj | collected 2018-10
GCATCACGGACGTATTGGAGCAGGCGCTGCCCCTGCTGGACCGAAAAATGGCGGGCTTTGCCCACCCCGACGCGGTACTGACCGCCGTGGAGAGCCGCAGCTCCTCCCCGGTGCGGATCCTGCGGGACGGGAGCGGGCAGTCGGCGGTCCGGGGCCTCTGGCCCTGCGGGGAGGGCGCCGGCTACGCGGGCGGCATCGTCTCCGCCGCGGTGGACGGCATCCGCTGCGCGGAGAGTCTTCTGAAGGGAGAAGAAGCAAATGTATGATCTCATCATTGTCGGCGCGGGCCCGGCGGGCATTTTTACGGCGCTGGAGCTGCTGCGCCGCGGCGGCGAGAAGCGCATCCTCATGGTGGAGAAGGGCCAGCCCATCGAAAAGCGGCACTGCCCCAAGGACCAGACGGGACACTGTATGAACTGCCGCCCCTATTGCCACATCACCACGGGCTTTTCCGGCGCCGGGGCCTTTTCCGACGGCAAGCTGTCCCTCAGCTGCGAGGTGGGCGGCGATCTGCCGCAGCTGATCGGCGCGGACCGGGTCCAGAGCCTGATCCAATACACAGACGGCATCTATTTAGAGTTCGGCGCAGACGGCCATGTGGAGGGCCAGGAGAACACGGACGAGGTAAAAGAAATTCGCAAGCGCGCCATCCGGGCGGGTTTGCAGCTGGTGGACTGTCCCATCCGTCACCTTGGCACGGAGAAGGCCCAGACCCTCTACCAGAATATCTACCGCTGGCTGCTGGACCGGGGCGTGGAAATGCTCTTCGGCTGGGAGTGCCGCAACATCCTGCTGAAGGACGGCGTCTGCCGGGGCGTGCAGCTGCAAAATGCCGAGGGTATCCAGCGGGAGATTTTGGCAGCCGACACCGTCGTCGCCACCGGCCGCCGCGGCGCGGACTGGCTGGAGCATCTCTGCCAGGAGCACGGCATCGCCCACCAGCCGGGCACCGTGGACATCGGCGTGCGCGTAGAGGTCCGCAGCGAGATCATGGAGTTCGTCAACCGGGTGCTGTACGAGTCAAAGCTGATCGGCTACCCCCGGCCCTTCAAGAACAAGGTGCGCACCTTCTGCCAGAATCCCGGCGGCTTCGTCAGCCAGGAGAACTACGACAACGATCTGGCTGTGGTCAACGGCCACTCCTACAAAGACCTCAAGTCCGACAATACGAACGTGGCCATCCTCTGCTCCCATAATTTCAGCGTCCCCTTCAATCAGCCCATCGCCTATGCCCAGAAGGTGGGCGAGCTGGCCAACATGCTGGGCGACGGCCACATCCTCGTCCAGCGCTACGGCGACATCCTGGATGGCAAGCGGACCTGGCAGAAGGAGCTGGCCATGTCCAACGTCCGGCCCACCCTGCCGGACGCCGTGGCCGGCGACATCACGGCGGCCCTCCCCTACCGCTCTATGATCAACATCATCAACTTTATCCAGGCAGTGGATCAGGTGGTGCCGGGCTTCGCCGCGGCGGAGACCCTGCTCTACGCCCCGGAGCTGAAGTTCTACAGCAACCGGGTGCGCATGACGCCGGAGTTCACCACCAGCATCGGCCGCTTATACTGCCTGGGCGATTCCAGCGGCTGGACCCGGGGGCTGATGATGGCCTCCGTCATGGGCGTCCGGATGGGCCGCATCCTGGCCGAACAGGAGAAAAAATAGAGCAGAATACGAAAGAGGTATGGGCGCAGCCCATACCTCTTTTTTGTCGCCTGCCGGGCGACCTCAAAGAACGCGGCGCCTGTTAGGATAAAGGCACAAAATCCAAAACAGGAGGTCACAAAGATGAAAAACGATCTGACTGAGCTGGTCTTTATCCTCGACCGCAGCGGCTCCATGCACGGCCTGGAGCGGGACACCATCGGCGGCTTCAACGCCATGCTGGAAAAGCAGCGGCAGCAGCCGGGCCGGGCTTTCGTGTCCACGGTGCTCTTCGACACCGGTACCCAGATCCTCCACGACCGGGTACCCCTGGACCGGGTGCCGGACATGACGGACCGGGACTACACCGCAGGGGGCTGCACCGCCCTTCTGGACGCCGTCGGCGGCGCCATCCGCCACATCGGGAACATCCACAGATACGCCCGGCCGGAGGATGTGCCGGAGCACACCCTGTTCGTCATCACCACCGACGGGCTGGAGAACGCCAGCCGCCGCTACGGCAGCGACGAGGTGAAGAAAATGATCTGTGACAAGAAAGAGGCGGGCTGGGAGTTCCTGTTTTTAGGGGCCAACATCGACGCGGTGGAGACCGCCGCGCAGTTCGGCATCGCCGAGGACCGGGCCGTGACCTACAAAGCGGACCGGAAGGGCACCCGGACGCTGTACGAGGCGGTGGGGGAGGCCGCCTGCGCCTTCCGGGCGTCGAAGCGCCTCTCCGCCGACTGGAGTCGGAAGATCCGGGAGGACGAAAAGCGGTGACGCCGGTTTGAGTTGCATTTCGGCGGCGTCGGCGGTATACTGACGGTATCAAATGAGGATCGAGGTGCATGAGATGCCTTTTCTGATCGTTCGGCAGGACATCACGAAGATGGACTGCGATGCCATCGTCAACGCCGCCAACACAAGCCTGTTGGGCGGCGGCGGTGTGGACGGGGCCATCCACCGGGCCGCCGGTCCGGAGCTGCTGGCCGAGTGCCGGACCCTCCACGGCTGCCCTACGGGGCAGGCAAAAATCACCGGCGCGTACCGGCTGCCGTGCCGCTACGTCATCCATACGCCGGGCCCCCGCTGGCGGGGCGGCGGCCACGGGGAGGAGGCCCTGCTGCGCTCCAGCTACCGCACCTCCCTGGAGCTTGCCCGGGACAACGGTTGTGAGAGCGTGGCCTTCCCGCTGATCTCCTCCGGCATCTACGGATATCCGAAGGCCCAGGCCCTGCAGGTGGCGGTGAAGACCATCCGGGCGTTCCTGGAGGAGCACGAGATGATGGTCTATCTGGTGATCTTCGAACCGGGCAGCTTCGTTCTGGAGGGTGAGGCCTTTGAGGGCCTCGCCGGGCTGCTGGATGGAGCGCCGGAGAGACGGAAGATGACCGCCTTTGCCCAAAGGAAGATGCGCGGCGCAGCGGTCTGCGACGAGGCGGCGGTGTGCGGAAGCGCCCCGGCGCCGCTGGATCAGCTGGTGGAGCAGCTGGACGAGAGCTTCTCCCAGATGCTGCTGCGGAAGATCGACGAGAAGCACATGACCGACGCGGCCTGCTATAAGCGGGCCAACATCGACCGCAAGCTGTTCTCCAAGATCCGGAGCGACGTCCACTACCGGCCCAGCAAACCCACCGCCGTGGCCTTTGCCGTGGCCCTGGAGCTTTCCCCGGAGGAGACGGAGGAGCTGCTGCGGAAGGCGGGCTTCGCCCTGTCCCGGAGCAGCAAGTTCGACGTCATCGTGGACTATTTCATCCGCCGGGGCGAGTACGATGTCTATGCCATCAACGAGGCGCTGTTCGCTTTCGACCAGGCCCTTCTGGGCTCATTCTGAAAAACAGAAAAAACAGCTGGGACCGAACGGCATAAAGCCGCCCGGTCCCAGCTGTTTTTTGAAGAAAAAGAAAGAGAAAACTCAGAGAACGTCAGGGAAGATGGGCTCCTGGCCCGCCTGGGCAGACCGGCGTTTCCTGCGCCCCAGCTTTCTGAACTGATTGTTCAGACTGTCGATGAGAGAGTAGTACACCGGGGTAAAGAGCAAGGTCAGAATGGTGGAGATGACCATGCCGGAGATCATGACGATGGCCATGGGCTTCATCATCTCCGAGCCCTCGCCGCCGAGGCCCAGAGCCATGGGTATCAGACCCAGGACAGTGGTCAGGGTGGTGATGAGCACCGGCCGCACACGGCGGGGACAGGCGTTCAAGATGGCGGTCCGCTTATCCTCCTCATAGTTCTCCCGCCGGATATTGATATAGGAGATGAGGATGATGGAGGAGTTGACCACGGTACCGGCCAGTATGATGATGCCCAGCAGCGCCACCACGGAGATATTCTGGTTCGTCACCGGCAGGCCGAAGAGAGCGCCGGGGAAGGCGACGGGCGTGATGAGCATGATCGCCACGGGCATGAGGAAGGACTCGAACTGGACGGCCAGGACGAAGTATAGCAGGATGATGGAGACGAACAGCGCGGTGATCAGCGTGCCGAAGTTCTCCATGATATCCGTCATGGCGCCGACGTTCTCGGCAAAATATCCCTCCGGCATCGCATAGTCGTCCAGGATCGCCTGGACCTGGTTGGTCAGAGCGTTGGCGTCTCCGGCCTTGGAGTTGGCGGTGATGGAGACGGAGGCGGTCTGATTCTCCCGTGTAATGGTCTCGGGGGCCAGCTCGATGGTGACGTCGGCCACCAGAGACAGAGGGATGGTGCCGCCGGTGGCGGCAGGCAGCGGCATGGCCTTCAGCGCGTCCAGGTTCTGCGAGGAGGCCTCGTTGCCCTTGACCACCACGTCGATCTCCGAGCCGTTGATGGTCATCCTGGTGGCGGTGGAGCCGGTGAGTTCGGACCGGACCGCCGCGCCGATGGCGGCTGTGGTCAGACCGAAGCGGGCGGCGTTTTCCGTGTTGACGTAGATATTGACCTGCGGCACCTGCTCGCTGGCGGTGTTCTTCACGTCCATGGCGTCCGGCAGCGCGGCGATCTGCGTCTCCAGATCGCTGGCGACGCTCGTCAGGATGTTGTACTCCAGACCGCTGATCTGGATCTCCACGTCGTCGGAGTCAAAGCCGGTGGAGATCATGCCGGAGGAGTCCAGGGTGATCTTGCAGCCGGCGATATCCCGCAGAAGGGGCCGCAGGGAGTCGGCGATCTCCTTGGCGGAACGGTCGCGCTGGTCCATGGGCACCAGAGTGATGACCACGGAGGCGGAGTCGGCCTCCGCCGTATAGTAGAAGGATTTTATCTCCGGGATCTCCCGATCCGCAATGACCAGCACCCGGTCGGCGATCTCGGCGGTGTTCTCCATCTCGCTGCCGATGGGCATGGAGATGTTGACGGTGATGGAGCTCTGGTCCGTTTCGGGGAGCAGGATCATCGTGGCCCTGGAGGCCACGCCCAGGAACAGGACGATCAGGATCACCGTGATGACGACAGCCCGCCAGCGGTGATCCACAAAATGGCCAAGCACCTTTTGATAGCCTCGGCCCAGCCGGGATTTGAGCCGCTGAACGCCGTCTTTTCCGGCCCTGGCCGCCTGCCGCATGGCCCGTTTCTGGACCTTGACCTCGTCCAGGAAGAAGTAGCACAGCACGGGGACCAGCGTCAGAGAGATGACCAGGGAGGCCGCGATGAGGAACACGATGGTCAGGCACAGATCCCGGAAGATCTGCGCTATCATGCCCTGGGCCAGCCCCACGGGCAGGAAGACCACGATGGTGGTCAGCGTGGACGCGATGACGGACATGGCCACCTCCCGGGCGCCCTGCACGCAGGAGGCCCAGCGGTCCCTGCCGTCGATCTGAAAGCGGAAGATATTTTCCAGCACTACCACGGAGTTGTCTACGATCATGCCGACGCCTATCCCGATGCCGCCGAGACTCATCAGGTTCATCGTGACGTGGCACAGCCGCATGAGCACGAAGACCGTGAGGATACACACCGGCATGGAGATGACGATGGTGAGGGTGGCGCCGAACTGGCGCAGGAAGAGGAACACCACGATGGCGGCGATGACGACGGCCAGAGCGATGTTCCCGATCAGGGAGCGGATGGCAAGATGGATGTACTCGCTCTGGTCCATGATGATCTGATAGTTCAGATTGGGATAATCCTGCTTCAGCTCTTCCATGGCGGCTGTCACCGCCTCGGCGGCGGCCACGGTGTTGGAGCCGGATTGCTTGGATACGGAGAGGATCACGCAGTCCGAGCCGTCGGTACGGGCGATGGAGTCGGATTTATCATCCTCCCAGTAGACGGTGGCCACCTCGTCGAGACGGATGGTCCCGCCGGTGGGCAGAGCGATCCGCGTGGCGGCCACATCGCTGAGGGAGGTGAACTGGCCGTCCGTGTGGACGTTGAGGGTCTGGTTGCCGTTGTCCAGCGTGCCGCCGGGATAGAGGACGTTGGCGGCGGCCAGGAAGCCGGAGATAGAGGAGATAGACAACCCGTAGCCGGCCATCCGGTCCGGATTGACCTCCACCACGGCCTTGCGGGTGACGCCGCCGGAGATGGTCACGGAGGCCACGCCGTCCAGCCGTTCCAGGTTGGGGGTGATCCGCTTCTCCGCCGTGGTCTGCAGACTGGCCAGATCGTCGCCGGTGAGGGCGATCATGCACACGGGCATCAGGTCCATGTTGATGTTCATGATGGTGGGCTTCTGGCAGTCCTCCGGCAGGATGACGGTGTCCAGCCGTTCCCGCATCTTCATGTTGGCCACGTCCATGTTGGTGCCGTCCTCGAACTGAAGCACCACGTAGCACATGTTTTCCGAGGAGGTGGAGCTGAGCTTCTTCAGGTTGGAGACGCCGGCCATGGCCTCCTCGATGGGCTTTGTCACCAGGTCCTCCACGTCCTCCGGGCTGGCGCCGGGATAGACGCCCATGACCACGGAATAGGGGAGATCCAGATCCGGCATCAGCGCCAGGGAGAGATTGGAAAACTGGGTCAGGCCGAAGATCACCAGCAGGATGAAGACAAGGATCGGCGCCACCTTGTGCTTGATACAGAAGCCGGAGATGCCTAATCGCTGTTCATTCATAGACTCGCATCCTCCACCGTGACGGCGGAGGCGGAGTCGTCCGCCGCGCCGGAGACGATCCGCACCGCGGTGCCCTCGGTCAGATACGTCTGGCCGGTGGTGACCAGCAGCTCGCCGCCGGACAGGCCTTCGGTGATCTCCGTTTGGCCGGCACTGGTCTGGCCCCGGGTGACATAGACCTTGTGGGCGACGCCGTTCTCATCCACAGTGAAGACGTAGTCGGCGTTGCCGGAGGTCAGAATGGCGTCAGAGGGGACCGTGATCGTATTGTAGGAGGCGTCCGTGGCAAAGGTGACGCTGGCGAAAAGGCCGGCCTTGGCGCCTGTGCCGGAGGGCAGACGGATCTCCAGATCATACAGGTTCGTAACGGGATTGGGGGACGGGGAGATGCTCTTGACGGTGCCGGTCCAGGTCTTGTCGGACACGGCGCCGATGGTGACCAGACAGTTCTGTCCCACGGACAGCTTCGGCAGCAGGGCCTCGGACACGGCCACGTTCACCTGGAGCGAGGAGCTGTCGGCGATGGTGGCCACGGGATAGCTGGGGGAGCAGTAGGAGCCCGCGTCGGCGTTGAGGGTGACGATGACGCCGGAGACGGGGGCGGTGACGGTGCCCTTGGAGATGCTGTCCTGCAGGGTCTTCATGTTGGAGGAGATGGTGGTCATGCTGTCCTCCAGCTGCCGGATGGTGGTGTCCCGGGTGGTGGTCAGCTGCAGCAGGGTCAGTTCCGCGGAGTCCAGCTGGGCCTGAGAGGCCGCGCCGATCTCCAGCAGGGCCTGGGTATCGCTGAGATTTTTCTCCGCCTGGGCGATCTGCTCCTCAAAAAGGATCTGGTTGCTGGCCAGACTGGCGGAGGTGGAATTGTAGTTGCTCTGGAGGGAGACCAGCTGGTCCCGGTAGGAGGACACGTCCAGGGTGCAGACCGTCTGCCCGGCGTGGACGGTGTCGCCCACCTTCAAAGGCGAGGTCTGGATCTGGGCGGTGATGGAGGCGTAGACGTCCGTCACCGCGGAGGCGGCGACGGTGCCGGAGACGGTGCTCTCCGAGGCCATGGTGGAGTGCTCCACGGTCTGGACCTCCACGGCCACGGAGTTGACGACGGGCTCGTCCTCCTCCGCGTCGTCGGCGCTGTTCCTGCCGCCGCTGCCGCTGCCGCTGCCGCAGGCCGCCAGGGAGAGCATCAGAGCCAGTGCGAGGAGCAGGGACAGGAGCTTTGCTGTGCGTTTCATTCGCTGTTCTCTCCCTTCTCCTTTACTGGTTGACGATGCCGCGCTCCACAGCCCAGCGGTAGATGTTGTAATCCTGGGAAAGGGTGGTCTGGGCCTTGACGATGGCGGCGTCGGCGGTCAGCAGATTGTCCTTCTCCGCCATCAGATCGTTGTAGGAGATGGTGCCCAGGGAGTACTTCGTCTCGGCGGCAGAGTAGCTCTTCTGCCGGAAAGCATAATCGCTCAGGGCCGCCTGAAGGGTGGACCAGTCGCTCTTCACAGTCCGGTAGTTCTGGCCGAAGGTCAGCTGGAAATTCTGGATCGTGGCCTTGTAGTTGTACTGGGCGGCCTGCCAGGTGTGCTCGGACATGGCGCGCTGATAGGCAGTGGCGGGGGTGGAGTACTTACGCCACTCCTCCCGGTAGGTCTCATAGGCGTCGTCCAGGGTGTTGGAGGCCTCATAGAGGTTCCAGCTGGCCTCCTGGGCCTGGGCCAGATCCGTCTCCAGATCCATGGCATCCAGCTGCTCCTGGGACACCTCCGGCAGAGGCATCAGGGTCAGCTCGCCGGTGGGATCCTCGCCGATCATGACCTGCAGCTGGGCCTTGAGATTGGTGATGGTCAGCTCCAGGGCCTCCAGCTGACTGACGGTGTTGGCCCGGGTGTTCTTCAGCTCCAGAAGGGTCAGCTCGGGGATCTGACCCAGCTCATAGCGCAGCTCCATCTCCGTGATGGTGCGGTCCAGAGTGGCAAGGCCCTGATAGCCGCCCTCGAGGTTCTGCTCCAGGGTCAGGGTGGTGATATACAGCGTCTGGGCGCCCTGGACCGTCAGGTCGATGACGTACTCCAGCTGCCGCTTGGCGTCGGCGTACTCCTGCTGGATCTCGCCTTCCTTCAGCGCGTTCCAGGCGTTCATAAGATTTTCGGAGGCAGCGGTCAGACCGCTGGCGTCCGCGCCGACGGAGTGGAGAAAACGGGCGCCGGAGGCCACGGCGTGGATGTTCTTCAGCAGCGTTTCCCGCATCTGATCGTAGTCCACCGCGTCGATGCTGGCGATGTTCTCGGACAGCGCCAGGATGCTGGCGTTGTTCTCCCGGACCCGGGTCTCCAGATTTTCAAAGGAGAGGGTACCCGGCTCGTCGGGAGGGATGACGGCCTCCTCGGGCTCGCTCTCGCCGTCGGCCGTTTCCTCGGGCTCGCGCTCGCCGTTGGCCGTCTCGTCGGACACGGCGTCGCCGTCGGCAGGGACAGCCTCGGCGTCTGTGACAGCTGCCTCCACGGCGGCCTCGGCGACAGGGACAGCGTCGGGTGCGTCGTCAGGCTCAACGGCCAGAGCCGGAGCCAGGGTCAGCAGCATCATGACTGCCACGGCGCCGGCGACAAATTTCTTCAAAACGGAATACTTCATATCGCTCAATTCCTTTCTCCCGGAAATCAAAGTTTCGTTACGACAGGTCCCGGCGCAGGATGCCCCGGCGCAGGAGCGCGAAATCGGACTCCAGATCCAGCCGGGCCTGGGAGGCGGTGCACTGTTCGCTGAGATAGCTTGAGATGGCCATGATGGTCTGGGCAAACAGGACGCGGAAGATCCCAAGCAGATCCCGGGGCTGTTCCATGCGCAGCTGCGAGGTGTCGATCAGGGGCAGGAGCTCCTGCATGGCCCTGTCCTCCGCGTCCGCTTTCCGGATGTGACCGAAAAAGGAGGGGAAGACGGAGGCGTTAATGCGCAGGATGTCGAACAGCTCCATCACCACGGGGGACCGCCGGTCGTCCGGCAGGTCGGGACGCAGACATTCGAACATGTAGTAGAACAGGGAGAAAATATCGCCCTTGTGCTCCTGCAGGTGCTGCACGCACAATCGGAACAGATCGTTCCAGTAGCGGTCCAGCAGAAAAAGCAGCAGATCCTCCTTGTCGGCGAAATAGGTGTAAAAGCTGCCTCTGGGGATCTCGGCAGTTTGAATGATCTTGTTGATGGAGGCGTCGTTGAAGGGGACCCTCCGAAACTCCTGTACGGCGGCGGAGAGCAGCTTGCTGCGCTTCTCCTCCGGCAGGTTGAAAAACGTATTGCTTGGCATATCGACCGCCTCTCTTCCCGCCCCGCGGACGGGCCGCGGGAGGGCGCTGTGTTCTTGCGTGACACTCTGTCACGTGACGGAGTGTCATATGACAGAGTGTCATACGCTCATATCATAGCGGAAAACGCGTCCCATGTCAAGCGGGAAATACCTCTGCAGGTAGTTTTTTTCGCAGACGGGCAAAGGGAGGGCCCCCCGCTCCGGCCGCCGCCGTGGGCACGGTTTCGGACGTCCCGGGGGCGGACATATTTTTTTCAAAAACCCTTGACGGCGGCAGAAAATATGGTATAATATTTTCTGCTGTTGCCGGACAGACCGGCAGAGCATTCGTATCTTGAGCAAACACACGGAGAAGTCGCGTAGTTTGGTCGAGCGCGCACGATTGGAAATCGTGTAGGGGTCAAAAGCTCCTCGAGGGTTCGAATCCCTCCTTCTCCGCCAGAAAAACAGAGGCAGCCCTTTTGGGCTGCCTCTGTTTTTTCTGGAGGGATTCGAAAGCCGGCTCTTGGCAAGGCGCCGGTGGCGCCTTGCAACCGGCGTGGCTTTTCCGCAGAAAAGCGAATCCCTCCTTCTCCGCCAGAGCGAAAATCCTGTCGACGACAGTCGGCAGGATTTTTGCTTTATATTCTTCATTCTTAAGTTTTCATTTTCCCCGACAGGATTTTCCGGATGAATACTGAAGACTGAAAAATGAAAAATAAGCGCACGGAGCAGCAAGAATCCGCTCCTCAAGTGCTTCTCTATCGTATAAGCACGGCGATCTGCCGGGATTGCCGTGCTTTTTATTTTGTGATACACTGGAAACGCAAAGACTGAGAAATGACATAAACGCATTGAACTGCTGAGGGAGGACATATGCGGCTGATACACGCTGATATCGTATATTCGGAAGACAGAGAGACGCTCGCGGTTCATCCGGACAGCTATATTGCCGTCGACAACGGAATGGTGAAGGGGATCTGGCCCGTGATCCCCGAGGAATATCAAAACGTCCCGCTGACAGATCACGGAGAAGCCGTCCTGATCCCCGCTTTTTCGGATCTGCACGTGCACGCGCCCCAGTATCTGAACCGGGGCCTGGAGACGGATCTCCTGCTCGCGGACTGGCTCGAACAATGTACGTTCCCCATGGAGGCAAGGTTCGCGGACCCGGGATTTGCGAAGGCCGTATACGACGCATTCATTGACGATCTGATCGCCAACGGCACGATGCACGCCTGCGTTTTCGGAACGATCCATACCGAAGCGACGGCCTATTTGCTTGAAAGCATGGACAGGAAAGGGATCAAAGGCTTTGTGGGCAAGGTCAATATGGACCGCGGCGCGCAGGAGGATCTTCTTGAGGATACGCGGGGATCCCTTCGCGAGACGGAGGCGTTCCTCGAGAAGTACAGCGGAAACAGGAACACGAGACCGATCCTCACGCCGAGATTTGCGCCCACCTGTACGCGGGAGCTCCTCCGCGGTCTGGGCGGACTCGGGAAAAAGTACGGCGTCGGGATGCAGACCCATCTCGTTGAATCCCGATGGGAGGCGGAGCAGGCGGGCACTCTGTTCCCGGAATGCTCCTGCGATACGGAGATATACGAAAAAGCTGGGCTGATGGACAACGGGCCCGTTCTCGGCGCGCACTTCATTTTCCCCTCCGAAGAGGACGTCCGCATCCTGCAGAAATACGACGGCTATGCCGTACACTGTCCGGACTCGACCATAAGCGTGATTGCCGGCATCATGCAGGCGGGCGCTCTCCTTGACCGGGGCATGAGGATCTGTGTCGGGAGCGATATCTCCGCGGGCCACCACATGGGCGTCTACACACAGGCGGCCCGTGCGGTCCAGCTGTCCAAGCTGAAGCAGTTCTATGAGCCCGAGGGCAATCGAAAGATCACCTTCCCGGAGGCGTTCTGGATGGCGACGAAGCAGAGCGGACAGCTCCTCGGGAACACCGGCACCCTTGCCCCCGGGGCGGTATTCGACGCGCTCGTGATAGACGGACTGTCCGACACCGCCAGGAAGCTCCGGCCGGAGCAGACCGTCGAAAGGTTCTGTTATATCGGCACAAGGGAAAACATCCGGGCCCGCTATTTGAACGGAGAGCCGATGCCCGGCTGATATTAAAATCATCCCCCACAACAAAAAACCGTGGAACCGACAGGTTCCACGGTTTTTGTATTTTCCTCAAATTACGGTGCCATTTCCCGATACAGGAAGGTGACCACCGCGCCCCGGGGGCAGTTCACCTCGGGGGCCACGGTGAGGCCCGTGCCGTCCGGCAAATGATCCGCGGCGGCCCAGTCGGCCGCGTCCTGATACCAGCCGTCGGCGCCGATGCCCAGGGTCCGGTACAGGAAGGTGGCGATGTGAGCGGTGCTGAGGGTCATATCGGGAGCGAAGGAGGTGTCGGTGACGCCCCGGGTGATCCCGTTCTCCACCGCCCAGAGTACGGCCTCATAGTAATACTGGTCCTCCGGCACGTCGGTGAAGGGGTTCACGGCCGTGGCGGGCTCCGGCCTGCCCATGGCGCGCCACAGGAAGGTGACGCACTGGCCCCGGGTGACGGTGAGGTCGGGGCCGAAGGTGGTCTCGGTCATGCCGTTGGTGATCTGGGGATCGTGATAAAAGGCCCAGAGTACGGCCTCATAGAAGAAGTCCCCCTCCTTCACGTCCGTGAAGGGGTTGGGCATCGCATCGCCTGAGGGTGACAGGAACTCACGCAGGACCCAGCCGTACCCGTCCTGGAATTCGATTTTGGCATACTCCCCCCGGGTCTCCACCACCTTGACGCTGGAGCCCTTGGTAAGGTTGCCGAGGACCGTGCTGCCGGAGTCGGGATCCTGCCACACGCCGATGGAATCCACGTTCACCTGACAGGTGACGGGCTCCGGATCCGGGCTGGTCTTCGTCCACTTGGGGTAGAGGGAGACGTCCTCGCTGCGGGGAGCGTCGGGGTCGAGCGGCGTCGTCAGCGCGGTGTCCGTATACCAGCCGTCGAACTCAGAGCCTTCCCGGCCGGGAGCAGCGGGCTCGGGGCAGGGGTCTCCCTTGGGCACAGAGAATCCGGCCGTAGGCTCCGGAGCATCCGCGTCCAGAGAGAGCAGGACCGTATAGCAGTCGTCCTCGCTGACAAAGCGCGCGAACAGATTGAGATAGTCCTCTACCGGCTTTGAAAAGTCATACTTGTTTTCCAGACCACGATCCGAGTACCAGCCAGCGAAGACC
>JAEEGL012178942.1_pt1 | contig 13184 bp, 11 predicted proteins | sample 9134231 | NCBI WGS metagenome assembly JAEEGL01 (sample SAMN16246548, study PRJNA631951) | gut metagenome | biome: gut microbiome; feature: rumen; material: fiber-attached | host: Bos | place: Iran: Karaj | collected 2018-10
AAATAACGATTGGAAAATTTCCTGATTGAAGGGATCTGTCATGGCGGGAAAGTCCAGATCGAAAGAAATCGACTGTATGCGCGGGACAGCGATCCTGATGGTCATGCTGTATCATTCGGTGATCGTTTTTCCGGTCAATCTTCACGAGATACGGTGGTGTCTTGACTTGCACACTCTTTTATGGGTGTTGCAGATGCCACTGTTTTTTTTGGTGTCCGGATACTGCTTCTCCTATTTTGAAAAGGGAGAGTCGTACGGTGCATATTTTCTCAAAAAATGCAAACGGATTCTCGTGCCGCACCTTGTGTTTTCGGCGATCGAGATCCTGCCGCGTGTGATCAGGAATCCGTATGTACATGAGCAAAAACAGATCGGCGACGTGCTGAGCGATTTCGTGTACTACGGCGGGAGCGACTGGTTTTTACGTGTCCTGTTTATGATTGTGATCGTCTTTCCGCTGCTTGCAAGGATCCTTAGGGGAGACATTCGCATTATTTTGCCTGTTTGTGCACTGCTTTGGGCATTCAAGACGGCTTTGCCGGGACTCTTTTTGATCGACATGACGGCCAATTATATGTTGTTTTTTGCAATAGGCTGGGCATTCCGTCTGGCGGGAGATCGCATTCGTGACCTGACGATCGGTCTTTTGACGCTGCTTGCCTGTGCAGTCGGCACAGGCAGCTTCTTTGTGCTCTATCTTGTGACCGAGAATCGGCCGGCAGAGCTTCTTTGTGTGCTTTGCTCGTTCCCGGTATTCTACGGCTTATCAAAGCGCATCTTTACCGTCCTGCAGCCGTTTCTGGCGATGTGCGGCAAGTGGTCGCTTCAGATGTATCTGTTTGATGCATACGCCGTAGTGGCGACCAGAACGATCCTGGTCTCTTACATTGGTATTACGAACCCGATTGCGATCATCTTAGGGAATTTCATTCCCGATGTATGCATTGTGCTTCCTGTTTCCATATACATAGCCGGACGGTTTCGGCTTACCCGTTTCCTTTGCGGGATTCCGAAAGGGTGACAAAGGCGTGTTGTTTTCCATAGAACAACCCAGAGGACAAAAATGATATTACAGATATTGATATTGGCAGTATGCGCGCTGATCCTTCCGATCTGCCTTGGAATGCTGCCGGTACGCTTTATGAAAGAAGAGAATAAAACGGTCGGCATGCTGTGGGTGTGCGGATGGTTTGAGATGCTGGGGCTTTTCCAGCTTTTAGCCGTGCCGTTCATCGTGGAGAGGGCGTCATTTATGCTCCTTGTAAAAACGTACACCATTGCGATCTGTATTCTTGCCGCACTGTCGGTGGTGATCGCACATGATGTGGTCGTTGCCTGCATTGACCGCATGAAACAGTCCGCTATGGAAAAAAGTGCCCGCATCATTATGATCGCGGCATTTGCCATGATCATCGCCCAGATCATCGGCGCGTTTTTCATGCAGTACCTGGACGGTGACGATGCGTTTTTTATCGGGACATCGTTGACAACGCAGCATACGGACACGATGTATATCTTCACGCCGTATTACGGTGCGAACGGTGTATTGGATATCCGCCATGCATTATCGCCGGTTCCGATCTTTCTGGCATGGCTTTCGGAAGTGACGGGGATGCATGTGACGATCCTTTGCCACAGTTTTATCAGCATGATCTTTTTAGGGCTCATGTACTGCCTGTACGTGCAGGCGGCAGATCGCCTGTTTCCGCTTCAGAAGCGCAACAAATGGCTGTTTGTTTTCTTTATGAACTTGTGGTATCTGTTCGGCAATATTTCCATTTACAATGCCGAGAGCTTTGCATTTACAAGAACATGGCAGGGCAAAGCGATGTTTGCAAATCTCATTGTGCCGGCGTTGTTTTTGTGGATCATGCTGATCGCAAAAAAGGAGATGGACGTCGGAGAATGGGCGATGCTGTTTCTGATCGTGATGAGTGCGACACTGACGACCAGTACAGGCATTTTTACCGTTCCGATCCTGATGGTGCTCGCAACCGGCATTATTGCGATCAGACAGAAACGATATCTTTTGATCTTTCAGATCCTGGCGTGCCTGGTGCCGGCGGTATTCTACGGCATGCTGTATCTGTTCTTGAAATAAACGAGGGAACCGTATGGGTGAAGCGATCCGGACAACACTGGATATCTATCGCAATTACGAGGGAACGGGATGTTTGCTGTTCCTGGTAAGTATCGCAGTCGTATATCTGTGGATGTTTGAAGAGAAAAAAGAGATCAGGACCATACTCGTATATGTACCGTTCGGGATCATTGTGCTTTTCTTTTTCCCGCTGTTTTCGTACATATCGATGCGGTACTTTTTGGACGATCAGGTGTATTATCGCCTGCTCTGGCTTATTCCGATGGGGCTGCTTGCCTGCTATGGGATCGTTAAGGTGATCAGCCGTTTAAATGTCCGCAAGAAGCGGATCATGGTGGGGACGCTCCTGGGACTGTTCCTTCTGGGAAGCGGGAATCTGATCTATGCAAACGATGCCGTCACCATTACGAAGAATCTGTATCATCTGCCGCCGGAAGATATCGCCGTGGCGGATGTGATGCATGTGGACGGGCGGGACGTGAAGGCGGTCGTTCCGTCAGAGATGCTACAGTTTATCCGCCAGTATGATGCTTCCATCAAGCTTGCGTACGGGCGTGAAGAGCTGATCGAAGGGTGGCGCAGTAATCCGTTTTATGATGCGATGGAATCGAATCCGGTCCGGACGTTTCTGATCACGGACTATGCGATGCAGCAGGGTGTGGAATATATTGTTCTTCGATCCGGTACGCCGCTTGTCGGAACGAAGCCAATCAATAAATATCGTTTTTCATTTCTGACAAGTGCGTACAATTACGATATTTATATTTTCGAGGATGCGCCGTTTTTTGAGGAAAAGAAGCAGGAATACCGGGCGACTTTTGACGAAGACGTTTACGGCAACTATACATACAGAGATTGACGCTTTGCATGATGTAAGGCGAGGAGGATACGGAAAGTGAAAAAGTTAGATACAGATTATACATACCTGATCACCGGCGGAGCCGGGTTTATCGGCTTTCACCTTTCAAGGGAGCTGCTTTCACGGGGCGCAAAGGTGGTCGGCTTTGATAATATGAATGCTTACTATGATGTGAAGCTCAAAGAGGATCGTCTTGCCATTCTGAAAGAGGATCCGAACTATGCATTCCAAAAAGGAGATCTCGCCGACCGGGCTGACGTGGAGCGGGTTTTTGAGGCATGCCATCCGGACGTCGTTGTCAATCTTGGCGCGCAGGCGGGCGTACGCTACAGCATTGATCATCCGGACGAGTACATCGAATCGAATCTGGTTGGCTTTTTCAACATTCTGGAAGCGTGTCGCAATCATCCGGTTAAGCACCTTGTGTTCGCATCTTCAAGCTCTGTGTATGGCGGAAACGACAAAGTTCCTTTCTCCACATCCGATCAGGTGGATGAGCCTGTGAGCCTCTATGCGGCGACCAAAAAGTCAAATGAGCTGATGGCACACTGCTACAGCAAGCTTTATGACATTCCGTCAACGGGGCTTCGTTTCTTTACCGTGTACGGTCCGTTCGGGCGTCCGGATATGGCGTATTTCAAATTTGCCAGGAAGATCGTGGACGGTGAGCCGATCCAGATCTACAACAACGGCGATATGCTTCGTGACTTTACCTACGTTGATGATATTGTGACGGGGATCTGCAATATTCTGTGCAATCCGCCCGCAAAAAATGCAAAGGGCGTTGCTTATAAGATCTACAACATCGGGAACAACAGTCCTGTTAAACTGATGGATTTTATCACGACACTGGAGAAGTGTCTGGGCAAAGAGGCGGTCAAGGAGTATTATCCGATGCAGCCGGGTGATGTGTATCAAACCTATGCCGATGTGACCGACCTGATACGCGATTTTTCGTTTAAACCCGACACATCGATCGAAGAAGGGTTGACTAGATTTGTTCAATGGTTTAAAGAATACTACCAAGTATAAAAAAGCGTGCGGCTTTCTTCTGATCTTTGTTTCCGTTTTGGGGCTGGGGTTCTTCCTTGCATGGTTTGGAACCCGCATTTTTGCCGATCGGAATATGCAGTATTCCACCAGATGGATCGAAGAGGAGACGGAGCTTTACGTTCGTGTGCCGGTATCATTCCTGAAAAAAGAGCGTATCGCGCTTCGTTATGATGACCGTATGGCGCGCTATATGTTGTTTCTTCCCGCTATGGGGAGGGAGGAGAGTATCACATTTTATGATGCCGAGGGTGATCTGTTTGTGCTGGATGGCGCTACGCTACCGGACGGTAAGGTATCGAACCTGCAAGAAGGAATGCACGCGCTGACACTATCCGGCAGTGACGGATCCCACAGCTCTAAGCAGTATGATCTGGAAGTGATGTACTCGTCCGATATTCGTACGATGTTTATCTCTATGCAGAATGAGCAGAAAGTATCCATGCTGGAATCACCCTATCTGCCTGAAGAAGGCGCTTACCTGACGATCTATGATGCGGCCGGCGATCTGGTTGATGAAAGCGGCGTCGCATCCATGCGCGTTCGCGGGAACACATCTGCGGACTGGGTCAAGAAGCCGTTCCAGATTACACTGACGCAAAGCAGAGATCTGTGCGGACTTGGTGACGGCATTCGCTGGAACCTTCTGAGCAATTGGTCGGATAAGACGCTTCTTCGCAATCAGGTTGCGTTTGACATGGCGAAAGCGGGCGGTCTTCCATATACACCGGATGCGTGTTTTACGGATCTGTACCTGAATGGGGAATATATGGGATGCTACCAGCTTTGCGAGAAAGTTGAGATCGGCAAAGACCGTGTGAACATTACGGATCTGGAAGCTTATACGATTCCGGATCGCAGCCTTTTGGAAAAGAAGAACAAGGCGGTTCGTGCAAGCGCTGATGGGGCTGTCACGGAGAATGGCATGCGGCTTATGGGATACGAAACGCAGCTCGGGACAGCCGATCTTTCGGGTGGGTACCTGCTGGAGATCGAGCGGCCTTCGAGAATTACCGACAGCATGAGCTATTTTGTCACCAGGAACGGACAGCCGGTTACGGTTAAGAGTCCACAGATCGCTGACATAAATGAGGTGCGGTATATTGCCGGCGTGTGGCAGACATTTGAAGATGCGCTCTTTGCGGAAGACGGAAAGAATCCCGGAACCGGAAAAGCCTATACCGACTATATTGATCTAGACAGCTATGTGCGTAAATATCTGGTGGAGGAGATCACCCGCAACTATGACGCATCTTCCACGAGCCAGTATTTTTATAAAGAGAAAGGGGACGACCGGCTGCATGCGGGACCGGCATGGGACTATGATATGAGTCTCGGCAATCCGATCATGTCGCCCCTTACGAACCAGAACTATATCAGCAGCGTATCGCCGACAGGTCTGTTTGCATCGCTTCCCATGGATGATTTTTCTCTTTGGTCTCATCTTTATGAGAAGCCGGATTTTGAAGCGCGCGTAAAAGAACTGTACCGCATGGACTTTCTGCCGTATTTGCAGGAACTTGCAGGCAGCTTACCGAAAGAAGCGAAGAAGCTGCACGATGCGACGATCATGGACGGCGTCCGTTGGGGACGCAACAAAGGTGAGACGGAAGAGGAGCGCGAAGCGGTTCTTGCCGATGAAGTGGGGATTTTGCAGGATTTTCTCCAAAAGAGAGAGGCGTATCTGACGGGGTTATGGCTTGACGGAAGAGAGACTAAGCGCGTATACCTGGACGGCGGAGATGCTGACCAGTATGTCTCCTATGTGGAAAATCTGATTGGCGAGCCGCTGCAGGAGCCACCGGAGCCCCTGATGGAAGGCTTTACTTTTAAAGAATGGTTAAACGGTTATACGCTTAAACCGTACGACTGGACAAAACCGCTGAATGATGAGCCGCTGTATTTGGTGGCATCCTATACAAACGACCAGGATGGGCGTATCCTGATCGCAGGGCAATAAGAACGGAGGACAATATGAAACTGATCATTCAGATTCCCTGTTATAATGAGGCCGGAACGCTGGAGATCGCGCTGAATGCGCTTCCTAAATCAATTCCGGGTATTGATACGATCGAGTATCTGATCATCAATGACGGCAGCCGTGACAACACGGTTGAAGTTGCGCGTAACTGGGGCGTGCATCATATTGTGAGCTTTCCTTGCAACAAGGGATTGGCGCGAGGCTTTATGGCAGGCCTCGATGCATGTTTGCGGCTTGGAGCCGATATCATTGTCAATACTGATGCCGATAACCAATACTGCGCAGATGATATTGAGAAGCTGATCCGCCCGATCCTTGACGGACAGGCGGAGTTTGTGATCGGTGCCAGGCCGATCGACGAGACGGCGCATTTCAGCCCGCTTAAGAAAAAATTACAGCATTTCGGCAGTTTTGTTGTCCGGAAGGCATCCAAAACCGATATTCCGGATGCACCGAGCGGATTCCGCGCAATGAGTCGCGAAGCGGCGCTTCATATGAACGTGATCAATGAATATACCTATACACTTGAGACGATCGTACAGGCGGGACGTAACCGCATGGGGATCACCTCTGTTCCGATCAGAACCAACGAAGAGCTTCGTCCTTCAAGACTCTTTAAGAGCATGGCGGCCTATGTGAAGCGTTCCATGCTGACGATCCTGCGTGCATTTATGATGTATCGTCCGCTGATCTGCTTTACGGTGGTCGGCGCGATCCCGTTTCTGATCGGACTCGGAATCGGTATCCGGTATCTGGTATTCCTTTTTTCAGATGGCGGGTCCGGTCACGTGCAGTCGCTGATTCTTGCCTGCACGCTCATTATCCTCGGATTTATTACGTTCGTGATCGGTCTTCTTGCCGATACGGTAGCGGCGAATCGGAAGATTTTGGAAGATGTGCAATACCATGTCAGAAAGTTGGAATATGATCAGAAACAAAAAGAAGATAATCATTAAGACGATTACGGCGATCATCGCGATCGTGCTTGGCATATGGATCGCGTATACGATCCATTTTACGCTTCTTCGAAAGGCGTCTTACAGCAGAATGGAGAACTTTCTTCATAACGACACGAATGAAGATGTTCTGTTTGTCGGCAACAGCACGATCATGGATGGCGTGATCCCGGCCGAATTATGGAACGCGCATGGGATCTCATCCTATATCCTTTGTGCGGAGTATAATGATATGGACCGGGAGCCGATGATGCTTCGGATGGCACTTGATTATTGCAAGCCCAGACTGGTTGTTTTGAATGTCGACAATTATTGGGGCAAGAGTGAACCGGAGAATACGCTGGTCGGCTATCATGAATTCGTGGATGCTTTCCCGCTCTCCGAGACGAAGATCCGTACCGTTTTCGAACTCTATCCGGACAACGAGTCGCGTGCGCAGCTTCTTCTGCCGCTTTATATCTATCATGACAGATGGAAAGAGCTTGGCACAAATGATTTCCGGAAACGTAATCAATCGAGACTCTTTAAGGGATATGAACTGACTCTGGAGCGTGAAGAGATCAATCCTGCCGCGCCCGTTTCACCAAGGAACGGAACCCTTATGGATGGCGCATACGGGATTGAGTCCATCAAAACGATCGTCTCGCTCTGCCGCGAGAGGGGCATGGATGTTCTCCTTGTGACGGTACCGTATGAGGCAAACGAAGAGGAAATGGTTCTGACAGCCGGCATTCATAAGCTTGCGGCTGAATTAGATGTTCCGTACATCAATTTCTTCGATCGGATGGAGCTTTTTGATACGACCACGGATTTTAAGGATATCAATCACGTGAACCTGTTCGGTGCCGAGAAGGTTACAGAGATGCTGGGAGAATATATGAAAGCGCATTATGATCTGCCGGATCACAGAAACGAAGAGGCATTTGCCTCCTGGCATGAAGACTACGAAGACTACCGCGAATACAGAGAAGAAGCGCTGACTGATGACGCAGATTAGAATGAAATAAAATCCCGTTGCCGCGATCTGATATGCGGTAACGGGATTTTGCTAATCTGCTTCGGGATTGATGAACTTGGCGATACGCCTTGCGATAAGGTCTCGTCCTTCCGCATTCGGGTATTTCAATTCATCGTCGAGATATTCTTTGTAGTTGTCGGCGTTGATGGTTCCGATATAGTTATCAACAAACGAGCAGCCGAGCTCTGCAACGGTATTCATATATGCGACCAGATAATCGGATAAAGTGCCGTATTGTGCAAGTTCGGTGCTTTCTACAAGTTCTGTCTCGCCTGAGGGAACAAGCTCGCCGTCTACTTCAATAAAATTGTAATACGGCGATGCAACAATGATCCGGATCTGCGGGTAGTTCGTCTGGATCAGCTGAATACCCTGCCGTAAGCATTCGACGCAGGAGTCGGTCAGGCGCTCGTTGTCGTTCACATGGATACGCTGCAGCAGGCGCTTGTCTTCATAGTCGTGATGATCATAGAAGATGACGAGCGTATCAATGGCGCTCATGTCGATGCTTTCCGCGGTGGCAATGACATCCGCAATGTGATCATCGCCTCCGAATACTTTGGAATAGTCACGAAGGAGCGTCAGATCATTGTTCGCGAGGCAGTTGGCCATCCAGTAGAAACTGAATACATCGGCAGGGTGATCCTCTTCAAACGGAAAATTTTTCACGCTGATATAGGAGCGGTCTACGGAGAGATCATATACCTTTCCGCCGGAATATTTTTCTATAAGAGCCGTGATCCCATCACTCTCGCCGCGCCACTTGGCAAGTACATTGTTACCCATTACGAGGATGGAGTTAACGCCGTCATCTTTCTGCTTGGATTCCTGATCGGGTGAAAGCGCGCTGTAATAATCCATTGTCTCCGAGTCGAAGCCGGTATTGGTGGCATTCGGGTCATAGTCGGACTTGACACCTTTATTCCATGCACTCAACTTGATGATGCCGATAGTAACGATAATGATTACTGCGGCAAAAAACAGAATATGCGGAAGAAAGTGCAGGAAGGTCTGCTTCTTTGTTTTCTTGCGCTTCTTGCGTTTTTTCTTTTGGGGAAGATCGTTTTGGTTTGTCATGCTTTTCCTTTCAAAATTTAATCTTCATTTAACTTTACAACCATCACGTCGTCAATGCGGCGTATACTGCCTTCACGCGGATAGACAGGCATCTCTGTAAAGAGCGGATTCGTTTTCATTGCTGCCTCTTCTTCGGGGGTTACACCCTCCACATCTTCGCCGAGGCAGTTTTGGAAGAATGGAATATAAATACGTGTGCCGGATCCGATCCGAGCACCTTTCATGCCTGTCATGCAATCCAAAAGCGTATCCGTGCCTTCTGTCTTAAATGTCTTGCTGTAGCGGCCTACAAAGCAAAGCGGTAAATGCCTGTCGTAATCATCCGCCGCTTTGATGCGGTCACGCAATTCCAGGCAGTGCGCATAGGTCTTCTCGTAGCGGAAATTCATGTTGAAATACGCAATGTTATCGAGAAGGATATAGTTCCATGTCGTCACGGTGAGTGCGATGATCACGCACCACTCCGTAAGAGCGAAAAAGGTTTTCTTTTCATTCGGCTCGCCCCGAAATGTCTCCAGCAGGATGACCGGTGCGATAAACAGAATGCACCATGCGTGGCGCATCAGCATATGATACTGAACCGTCTCGGAGATGAGATAGATCACATTCACGGAGAGCGGGATGCAAGCGGCGCAGAAGAGGAGCAGCACAATGCGGAGAACGCTTGCGTAGGTTTTCTTTTTGCAAAAACGATATACGAAAAGAGCCAGGATCGTCAGGACCGTCAATGCAAAGCCGGCCTGCATGAAGCGGTTATATGTCAAAACCTGCGATGGCTTTAAAAACGCGACAAAGTCCTCGAGGGCAAGCTTCGTGCGCTCTACGAGCATCGTAGGACCGGGAAGCGAGCTTTCCGCGATGCCCTGATAATCGCGAAGCGAGATGTCTTTGCAGCGAAGCGTAATCTCCATCCCGATCGCATATGCGCCCATGCCGATCACAAGCATCAGAACATAACGGATACCGATACGGATCAGGGATCTGTCGTCAAAGCGCTCGGGCGAAAGGATTGCCGTGATGTACCAAAGGAGCATCAAAAGGAGCGTGAACGGCAGGTATGCCTGATAGATCGCAACGCTGAGCATCAGGAAGAACGAACCCCACAGCCATGCAAACCGCCTGCCATCTGTCCGCGTGATAAAATATGCCGCCAGGCAGGAGAAGAACAGGCTCAGCATGAACGGATCTGCCGCAAATGTATAGGAATAGATGCAGGCAACCGCCGGGAAGACTGCGATCATGGAAGAAACGAGCAGAATGTGAAGCCCTTGCTTTAAGTCAAAAAGCGCTGTCACGGTCATGGCGGCAAGGCCGATGTAGAAAAGTCCGAGCACACAGTTAACAACGGGCAGGCTGAAGTATGAGGAAATGCCCGCAAAGTATGTCTGCAGCCATCTGCCGAGCTCCGGCTTATCGAATGTTACATATAAATAACGGATGTCATCGTTATTGTACATGGAGTTGGTGATGATGAACAGGTGGCACAAAAGCCCTGCGATAAAGGCACAGCAGAATGCAAACCGCTGCTGCTTTGTGATTTTCCGAAATAAGCTTCCCGCCAGCTCGGCAGGACCTTTTATGGAAGTCATGGGTATCTCCTTTGTACAAAACCGATTATGGTGTTCATTATAGTACAAACGCATTCCGTTCGCAAATGGGTGCTCCGATGTGGTATACTGTTCCCATGAGTGATCAGACGAAGATGAAAAAAAAGATAACCCTGCGGGATATCCTGATCCTGCAGGGTGTTGTCATGATTTACAGCCTTTCCGGTGTGACGGCCAAGTTCGCTTCAGGAGAGACGTTTCTCTCGCTGCGGTTTATTCTGTTCTATGCATTGGAGATTGTGATCCTGGGTGTCTATGCCGTTTTATGGCAGCAGGTGATCAAGCGTACGGAACTGTCGGTCGCATACGCAAACCGAGCGATGGCGCTGGTATGGTCGGTGATCTGGGCACTTGCGATCTTTCGGGATCAGGTGAACATCAATAATCTGATCGGGATCATCCTGGTGATCATCGGAACCGTACTTATCAATTCGGAAACGGAGGATGCGCAATGAACCCTTATGTATTGTACGCTTCTTCTGTGGCGATCTCTTCCCTGTCCCAGATCCTTTTGAAAAAAAGTGCGCTCAAAAAGCATGATTCGCTTGTGCGCGAATATGTAAATCCCTATGTAATCATCGCCTACGGCATGTTTTTCGGCGCGGTACTCCTGGCGATTTACGCGCTTCGGAGCATGGAATATAAGAACGGACCTTTGATTGAGTCACTCGGTTTTATCCTGGTACTCTTCCTGTCCCGTATCTTCTTCGGAGAGAAGCTGACACGCCGGAAGATCGTCGGAACCCTGTGCGTTTTGGTTGGTATGGTTGTCTTCTACCTGTAAAAATGCTATAATATTGCGACAATTGTGACAGACCGGATAGGTTAACATAATACAATCACAAGGATTGGATCCTATGAGCAGATATGATGATTTTGACTTCCTTGATGAGTTGGAAGGTAAGAAAAAGCATAAAAAGCCGGCAGAACGATCCGGCTCTACACATAAAAGACCGGCAGAACAGCCGGTGAAGAAGCAGGCTGTATCCAAAGCACCCGCGCGCCCCATGCGGGATGTGCATTTCGCCGGTGCGGAGCGCCTGAATCGGAAGGTACATACGGATGTGCCGGAAGAGCCGGCAAGAAAGCCACGCCTCGAAGAGCAGAGGCTCACGGAACGGAGACCACGCCTTGAGGAGCCGAAGGTTCGTATGGAAGAGCCGCACCGCGCGCCCAAGAAGAACCTGCGGGATGAGGTCGCCAAGCATGCGGTCAGAAAGCCCGAGAAGGTTACGAGAGAGCAAAAACACGCCGACCGGAAAGAGGCGCGCGCAGTCAGAAAGCAGGAAAAGCTTCGTGCTTCCGCAGACAGACGTGCGAAGAAAAAACGTCGCGGCGGTATCCTGTCGGGACTTCTCCATATGAGTGCGGGTGATCACATCGTTGTATCGACCGGTATCCTTGTTCTCGGCCTTGCCGTGATCACGGGAAGCGTATATATGGGTACACGCGTGATGGAGCAGGAGATCGGCTCATTTAAGGAGCTTGGAGGAGAGCTTACAGCACTCAGCCAGAACGGTGAGAGCGGCTTGATCGCCGTGACGGATGCGCGTGTGGCCGCCATGAATGCGGTTTTTGAGACGGAAGAAGAGGAAGACGAAGATGAGGAGCAGGAGATCGATAACTCCACACCCAATGAGATCGTCCTCAATCTTACCAGTGTTGAGCGTGATTTGAAGATCAAGTTTATCAATAAGCGCGGCGGCAAACTGATTTCCGGCATTTCCTTTGAGGCATCTGTTAAGGATCCGGACGGCAAGGTGGCGACATATAAGGATGATGATAAGGACGGCATCATCTATAAGAAAGAATTAAAGGCGGGTACGTACGAGGTCGCGATCGTAGAATCGAGCGATCTTTCCGACTATAAGTATTCGACGGCGTCGATTTCCGTCAAAGTAAAAGACAAGATCGAGTATAAGAAGATCGATGTCAAGGATGAGATCAAGACCGAATCCGAGGTCAACGTCGCAAAAGAGGATACGGCGATCCAGGAGGCAGAGACGGCTCCTGCGCTGAAAGATACGGTGGAATGGGTCGAATCGACCAAGAAGGCGATCGGTTCTGACGATTCCGACGATTCAGGTGAGTATAAGAAGATCGATAAGGACGATATCCCGGATCCTACGCAGAAGGCGATGAGTATCGCACGATTCCGCGCACTTGAGAAGGAAGAATCGGATAGCACCGAGTCGGAATCCAAGGAAAGCGAGTCCAAGGAATCCGAGTCCAAAGAATCCGAGTCTAAGGAAAGCGAGTCCAAGGAGTCCGAGTCCAAAGAAAGCGAATCCAAGGAATCGGAAAAGGAAAAAGAAAAAGAGAAAGAGAAGGAAAAAGAGAAAGAGCAGGAAAAAGAGAAAGAGCAGGAGAAAGAAAAAGAACAGGAGAAAGAGAAGGAAAAGGCGAAGAAAGAGATCACCGGCGTATCGATCTCCTCTGCGCCGAGTTCTCTGGAAGTCGGCGGCTCTGCTACGTTAAAAGCAAAAGTGAGCGGCAAGAACCTGGATGGCGACGAAGAAGTGAAATGGTCCGTGG
>JAEEGL013713985.1_pt1 | contig 13184 bp, 10 predicted proteins | sample 9134231 | NCBI WGS metagenome assembly JAEEGL01 (sample SAMN16246548, study PRJNA631951) | gut metagenome | biome: gut microbiome; feature: rumen; material: fiber-attached | host: Bos | place: Iran: Karaj | collected 2018-10
ACCCTTTTTTCATAATGCCTCCTTTGCTTCTTTGCGGTCCCGCTAAGGACCATTGTCAGTTATCCTTTCACCGAACCGATGGTCAGTCCGGAGATGATATACCTTTGGAAGAATGGGTATGCGAACGCGATCGGCGCGACGATCAGCACCACCAGCGACATCCTCAGGCTGTCGGAAGGAATTGTCGCAATGATGTTCGTGGCTTCCGCCCCGATCATGGTCGAGTTTCTCACCAGGAAATCCACCTTGTTCTGCATCTGCATCAGAAGGTACTGAAGTGGGTAATACTTCGCGTCCCGGATATAAAGCATCGGGATAAACCACTCATTCCAGTACCCCAGGGCGGTTAAAAGGCCTATCGTCGCGATTCCCGGCTTGGAGATGGGAACGATGATGCCAAAAAGCGTATTGTACTCCCCGCTGCCGTCGATCGAAGCCGCGTCGATGAGTTCCTCCGGGATGGAGCTCTGGAAGAACGTCCGCATGATAATGATGTTGAACGGGCTGAGCAGCATGGGGATGATCACCGCCCAGTAGCTGTCCGAGAGATGAAGCAGCGTCTTGACCACCACATACGTCGGCGCGAGCCCGCCTCCGAACAGCATGGTGAAGAAACAGAAAAAGGTGAAGAACTTCCGGAACCGGAAATCCTTTCTGTACAGTGCATAGCTGTACAGGATGGTAACCGTAACCGTCATCAGGGTCCCGGCGGCGGTGATAAAGAAGCTGTTGAAGTAGGAGCGCCACAGCTGGTCCCCCATCTTCATGACGTACCTGTAGGCTTCCAGCGACCACTCCATCGGGCGGAAGGAGAAGCCGATCAGCCGGATGCTCTCCTGTGAAGAGAAGGAGATGATGATGACGAATATATACGGGATGACACAGGCAAAACTGAACAGCGCGAGAATGATGTGCATAACCGCCTCGGCCGGCAGGCTCACCGAATTAATTGATCGTTTTTTCATATCGGCTGTCCTCCTGGCCTGTCAGAACAGGCTGCTGTCCTCATCGATCTTCTGCACGATCCGGTTGGCGATCATGATGAAAATAAACCCTACGACATTCTGAAGCAGTCCGCCCGCAGTGGACATGCCGATGTTGTTGGTTGCCGTGAGCACCCTGTAGATATAGGTGTCGATGGTCTGCGTCACGGAATACAGGGCTCCGGAATTAAGCGGCACGGTGTAGAACAGGCCGAAGTCCGAGTTGAAGATATGCCCCACATTCATGATCAGCAGGATGGAGATCATCGGGCGCAGGTTGGGCAGCGTGATGTACTTTATCTGCTGCCACTTGTCCGCGCCGTCGATCGCCGCCGCCTCATACTGGCCCTGGTCTATCCCCGTAATCGCGGCAAGGTAGAGAATCGAGGAATATCCCGTATTCTTCCACATGCTGCAGATCGTAAGGACAAACGGCCAGTACTTCGGCGTATTGTACCAGTCGATCGGCGTCTTCCCCTGGTTAGCCATCGTATGGGTGATCAGCCCTCTTGTCGGGTCAAGGAAAGCGATCAGGAAATAGGAAGCCACCACCCAGCTTAAGAAGTAGGGGAAGAACATCAGCGTCTGGTAAGTTTTTGCCGTAAGGCGGGTCGTGAGCTCGTTAAGCATGATGGCAAACGAGACCGCAAGCACCAGCCCGAGGATGATCCACACCACGTTATAGCAGATCGTGTTCCGGATAAAGATGGGCGCGTCTTTCGTGGTGAAGAGGAAGGTGAAGTTCTTAAACCCCACCCAGGGGCTGTGAAACAGGTTGTTCCAGAAGCTCGGCTTCTTCGGGTAGACCTTGTAGCTCTTGAACGCCAGAAGGATCCCTATGATCGTAATGTAGCGCAGAAGGAAAAACCAGACCGCGCCGGGAAGAACCATGCTCGTCAGCACGATCGTTTTGATGTGCCGCGCGCTCAGCTTCTTCCCGCTCTTCCCGGCCGCGGAGCCGTCTATATTCACATTCCGTGCGGATACTGCTTCTTTCGTCATTTTGTCTCTCCGGACAGAAGTGCCGCGAGCTTCAGAACCCTGCATGCAGCGCTTACCCAGACCTCTTTATAAGTACAGTTGTTGTTCTGGGGCCAGTAGGGGATGTCCTCGTTTTCGTAGGACTCCATGCCGACCGGGATCTCTCCGACGCTCTCTCCGGGGCATACCGCGTACTGCGTGCAGTAGTTGTCGCCGATGCCGTAGATGATGGACTGCCCGAAGGGATTCTTGCCCCACAGCCAGTAGAACTGCTCACGGCCGACCTGGATCAGCTCCTCGTCGCCGAAATACTGTCCCACGGTTACCGCGGCCACCGCCTGGCCGAAGGCAACGGCGAAATTGCCGCGGAAAGAGAACCACACAGGGAAGCAGCGGATAACGTACTTCTCGCTGTCCGGAAGAGAATCCCTGTCCTTGCCGGGAAGCGCGTCCACGGGGGCTCCGGCGAGAAGCTGAGCCCTGTAGTTGTCCTTCTCCTCTTCGGGCTTCACCCAGATCTGCACGGATCTGAAGGTCTCATAGTCTTCCGGCTCGTCCATCCGGTGCACTCCGGCAGGGATCATTCCGTAGGGCAGCGTATTGCGGCTGATGCACTTCACATACTCGCCGTAGAGCCGCATACTGTTCTCCCACGCCCCCTTGTCCGGGCTGTCCGCAAAAACTCTCGCGGCGGCCGCAAGTGCCTCGATGAACTGGTTCTCCCGTCCCTGATGGTTCCAGTGGACGATGGCCTGCCTTGTCTCGTCGCGGTAGAAGAAGCCGAGAAGCGGCACTCCTTTAAAGATGCCTACGGGAGTATCCTGCTGGCATGCGATCAGTTTTGCCGCATACTCCTCCGCGATGTCCTTATAGGAGCGGCATTTCCCGCCGACCTCGGCGATACTCGCGGCCGCCCAGGTGATCACCGCGTAGAAAAGGGAATCGCTGGTGGTCTTCGAGTGCCCGTTGACGTTCCTGCAGTCATTGCCGTCCCGCAGGTATTTCTCCATCGCGAAGCCGAAATCCTCTTCCGCCGCGTTCCTGCAGACCGCCGCAAGGTCCGGCTCCTCCTCCATGAGGGCCTTCGCAGCCGCGGCCTCCGTCTGGGCGTAGACGAAGTTGTGGTAGGCGTTGTTGTCCGCTTCGCCGTCCACGTCGTCGAAGGTGTGAATGATGTTGTCGGTGAAGCGCACCGTCCCGGAGCGCTCCATCCTGTAGCCGTCGCCGAAGCGCGTGCGCAGGATGAAATCCAGTCCCCAGCGGCCTTCCTCCATAAGCCTGCTGTGCAGGATGGAACCGCTGTCCGCCTTCATCGCGTTCGCGAAGAAGGCTTCTGTCACTTCCGCGGACTGAACCACGGACTGGTTCATGTCACCGGCGTCATGCCAGCCGCCGCCCCCGGCGACGGACATCGCCATGTGGGTGACGAGAGTATCCTTGTGGCAGGCTCCGTGGCGCTTCGGGATGGGATAGCCGCAGCGCTCGGTAAAGAAGAAGTTCGTGATGCCCCAGACACTTTCCTCCACGACGTCCTCCGCCATTATGAAAGCTTCTGTGGCAGCGGACGCCGTGCGGAGGCAATATGTACCGGGTTCGGTAAACCCAGTGAAATCAAGGACTCCGAACTCTCCCTTCTCGTTCTTCTCGATCCGGATCTCCCCGGTGTACACGGCCTTGCCCGAAGAGGCTTCGACGAGCTCAAAGCTCCCGGGAAACGGCGAAGTCACGGCAGTTTTGCTTCCCTTCGTCCAGTAGCCGGCGGTGGAATAAAGGATGCGGTCATCCTTTCTCACCCATCCGATCTCGTGCTCCGGGTTCTCCACTTCCTCGATCCGGATATCGCGGAACCGGTAGACCAGCTCCTCCGCTCCGGTCTCGTAGTCGCGGCCGTTTAAGAAGACATAGAACCGCAGCTCCTCGACCTTGTCCCTCGCGGTGGTCGGGAATTCCCACGTGCACTCGTTCCATACATGCGGGTCGAGATCAAATACCGTAGCTCCCTCGCGGAAGAACCTGTCCGGGGTCTTGATCTTCCCTTCGCTCCGGAAGAGGCAGCACAAGGACGCGATGCGGTTTCCCTCCGTATCCGGGCACACCTCGAAGTGAACACGGTTGAACGGGGTCCAGTCCTCTCCGGGGATGCTGAAGCTCAGCACCGCCATGCCGTAGTTGGAGTAATTAACCTGCTTGCGGCCTTTGTTCCAGCCGTAGCGCTTCTGGGCTGCGGCGATACGGATCTCTCCGTTTGCCGCCGAGACGGAAGTTTCGTCACCCGCGGTATACGGATAACTCTCCCCGAAGGTAAAGATCCCTTTGGTATTCAGGATCTTCTTGGAAAGGCTGTGCGCCTCCATGCTCCTCTCCCTGTGAAGAGGAAGGGGGGAATGGACATAGCCGCTCCTTATCAGCTCCTGTTCAAACTGCTCTCTGATCATTACTGGCCTGCCGCCTCCTTCTCCGCAAGGAACTCCTGGAACTGCCTGTTCACGTCCTCGATCAGCTCGTCGACGCCGGCGTCCTTAAGCTTCTGGATGAACTCGGGGAGCTTGACCTCCGGATCCATCGCGCCGGAATCCATGCCCTGCTGGAACTCATCGCGGACGTTGGCGATCGCGCCGAGAATCACCTCGGTTTCCGAGCTGTCATAGATGAAACCAAGGCTGGGGTGTTCCTTGGAGCTGCCGTAGAAATCCGCGAACTCGTCCCACCAGCCGGCGCCCTGTTCCACCGTAGGGGTGAGAACCGTGACATTGCCCATGCCCATGGTCCAGGGCTGGTAGTCGCTGCGCTTCTCGGTGAACTCCACCAGTCCGTCGACGAGGTTGTAATGCATGCCCTCGATGCCGTAGTTCATCATGGTCATCAGTTTTGTATCGCTGTTGAGCAGGTTGAGGAACATCAGCGCTCTCTCCGGGTTCTTCGACGCAGTGGAAATGGCATACAGCGCGCCGAGGGAGGAGGTGGTGTCCAGAATAGGGGCGTGCAGCAGAGGCATAGCGACCTCAATTCCTCTCTCGACGGACACCTGCGCCTCATAGCCGTAGGCATAGACCTGAGGGCCTACAAGATATCTTCCGGTCTGCTTCGTCGCGTTCGCGTCGCCCGAACCTGCGGCAAGGGAAGGATCGATGTATCCCTTTAAGTAATAGTCATGGGTTACCTCGACATAGTGCTTGTACTCGGGGGTCTCCCAGACATCAACGATCTCCAGGCCGTGCTCCGGATCCGGCTGGGACTCGTCCTCGAGGTTAAGGTACATCACGGGTGCGTAGCCGCAGCCCACGAGATGCCACAGCTTGGTCGCCGCTCTCTCGGAAGTGCCCTTCTCGATCATCAGCGGGAAGAAATCGGGGCCCTCCCCCTGCTTCACCACTTCATAGATGTCGCCGAGCTCATCCCAGGCTTTTCCCTCGAAGTCCTCTATATCGAAGCCGTACTTTCTCGCCAGTGTCAGGTTGACGTCATAGGAATCCGAGGTCGCGATGTCCTTGTACACCGGGAATCCGTAGATTCCGAATCCCTCCGCGCCGTTGGTCAGCGCCGCGTGCTGGAGAGCCTCCGGAATGAGCGCCCACGAGTCCTGCGCGTACTGCTCGATCAGGTTGTTCTCCGGATCGTCAAGGCGGACCCAGTACCCGTCTCTCGCGAACTTGTTGTAATCGTCCGCCGTCCAGGAGGAGGTGAAATAAATATCGATATCCTCACCGCCCTGCAGCGCCAGCACCGCGTTGGTGTCGAAGTCGCCCCAGCTGCCCCAGATAGGCTCGACCGTCGCATTGATCTTGTCCTTAAGGTAGGCGTTGACTGCCTCCATGACCGGTTTGTCATCGGTCACATTGCTTCCCTCGAAGTAGATTTTCAGGGTTACCGGGGGAAGCTCGGAGACTTCCTCCGCTGCCGCTTCCGTCCCGGCTGCGGCGTCCGGTGCCGCTGCTGCGCCGCCCGGAGCAGATGCGGGAACCGCCGCACAGGAAGCGAGCGAGAGCGTCAGTACTGTGCTGACAAGCAGTGCGATCCAGTTTTTCCTTTTCATTTCTTTCCCTCCGATTGCTTGATTACAGTTCACTTTCATCAATGACCACGTCCTTGTCGATGTCGATCGGGCGTCCGTAGGACGCCGCCTCCGCCAGGATGGTCTCCGCCGCCTTGTGCCCGATGCCGAACCTGCACGCGCCGAGCTTGTACATCTTCAGCAGGGTATCCAGGGTGCGCACGCCTCCGGCGACCTTGATCTTAATCCGGTCTCCGACATGGTCCTTGATGACCTTTACATGGTGCAGTGTTGTGGGATTGCCGACCGAGAAGCCGGTTCCCGTTTTCACATAATCCGCTCCTCCCGCGATTACCAGGTCGCAGGCCTTCCTGATCTCGTCATCGCTTAGAAGCATCGCCTCAATGATCACCTTTAAATCGGTGTCCGGCGCGGCCTCCCGGACCGCGCGGATATCCGCAAGGCACTCCTCATATTGTCCGGCTTTTAGGAGGCCGACGTTCATCACCATGTCGTTGACCGCAGGATGAAGCGGCGCCCACTCCTTCGCGAGATAGACCTTGGTCTTCGTCGACTCCTGCCCGGAGGGGAAAGCGAGCGAGGTGCCGAGGCGGCACCCGGTGCCCTCCAGCGCCTTCGTCACATATTCGTAGTAGCACGGCCAGCAGAAGCATACCCTGCAGCCGAACTTTTTCACGATCTCAATCATCTCGTCTATTTCGCGGATGCTGGAATCAAGATGCAGCACGCTCGGCTCGAGCATGTACGAAATATCCTCCGGTGTAAGAATTCCCTTCGTCATTTCCGTCATCGCCTTATCCTCTTCCCATCAGGTGTGAAGCTCGGCGAGCTTGCCGAACTGTTGTCTGGTCTCCGCGAATTTCTTCGTGTAGAACGGGTTGAACCGCACACAGCCCACCGGCTGCTGCCGGATCATCAGTTCCTCGCAGTTCATGCACTGCGTGCAGTACCGGATCTCGTCCTCCCGGCCCTCCTCCAGTTTTCTCGGAGTATACGGATCGGCGAAGGACTGCCTTCCAAGGCCGATCATGTCCATGCATCCGTCGCTGATCACCCTGCCGCCCATCGCCAGCATCTGCGATTTCTCCGGCTCGATGCCGAGAAGCGTGTTCTCCTTTCCGCGGAAGGGGGAGAATCCCGAGCCGATGACCACCGTCTCCGGCTTAAGCGCCTTCTTCATCATGTTGGCGAAATAGATGTGAAGGTAGGACAGCTCCGCCTCGTCCTGGTCCGCTTCCATGTAGTGCATCGCGGTGTGGACGTTTCCGAGTGTCTCGACGAAGTAGGACGCGCCGCGCTCCTCCAGGCCCTTTATCATGTCCAGAGGCTCCGTCATATCGAAAAGCGGCGAATCCGGTCCCGCCGTGCCGCAGCCTCCGGGGAACCCCTCGAACATCGAGACCTTTGACCCGATGAGGAAATCCTTTCCTACTGCGCCTTTGATGCGCTCCATGAGGTCATACGCCCACTGCACTCTTCTCTCCCAGGGACCGCCGTATTTCCAGTCCCTGTCGTTGAACGGCCTCAGGATCTGGGAGCCGAGATAGCCGTGGCAGAGCTTCATGTCGATGCCGTCCGCTCCGACCTCCTCGACGATCCGGGACGCCAGGACGAACTGGTCCATGATGTGGTCCACTTCCTCCTCCGTGAGCAGATCGCCGCCCACGCCGTAAAGCGGCTTCACGCAGACCTTCCTGGAGAAATCCGACTCGCTGATCTCCCCGGAATGCGTCAGCTGGAAGACAATAAGCGTCTCCGGGTTGACTTCCTTAAGGCTCCTTATGAACCGCTTCAGCGCCTCCACATTGCGGGGCATGATCTCCAGCTGGGTCTTCCTCGCCCGGGACTCGTTGGTCACGGTAATCGCCTCAAGGTCGACCAGGCCGAAGCCGCCGTCGTACAGCCTGGAATAGCGCTCAAGGGTGAGATCCGTGGGATTTCCCTCGGCATCCGAATCCACACATTCCATGGGCTGCGCGAAGAAGCGGTTCCGGCAGTTCCTGCTGCCAATTTTTATCGGATTAAGCAGTACTGACCTGTAATCCATCTTCTCCCTCCTTGCCGGTGCATTGTTCAGGGGACAAAATATCCCGGCCCTATTCCTGGTAGAAATTGATCCTCTCATGGATCTGCGGGCTTACCAGGACCTTGATGAGCTTCCGGTTCTTCTGGATCTCGTTGACCGTCGCCTCGAGATCCTCGAGTGGCACGATCGCAGAGATGAGCGGCATGGGATCCACCCTCCCGTAGCGGATCAGGTTAAGCGCGTCCGCCCAGTCATAGCCGATGCCCGCGCAGCTTCCGCTGATCTTCTTCTCCGAGGTCACGAACTCCACCGCGGGAAGGGAAGCAAGGTCATCCTCCGCACAGATCCCGAACGCCTCGAGCTTGCCGCCCTTTCTCAGCATGCGGAAAGCCATTTCATACGTCCCGGAGTGGCCGACCGCCTCAAGCACGTAGTCCGCTCCAATGCCTCCGGTGATCCTCATCACAGCCTCCACCGGGTCCTCCTCATCGGAGTTGATCACGTAGTCGGCGCAGGTCTTCAGCGCAATATCCAGGCGGTCGGGATGATGATCCACGACGATTACCGGGGCCGCTCCTCTTAACTTCGCCAGCTGTCCGTGCATCAGCCCAAGCCCAGCGCCGATGATCACCACGCTCCTGCTGATGACGCTGTCCATCTTCCTTGAGGCGTTAAGGCACGCCGTAAGCGGCTCCACGAACGCCGCCTGCTCATCGGTCACCTCGTCCGGAACGTGATAGATATTCTTCCACGGCACCTTCACGTACTCCGCAAAGCCGCCGTCCATGTGAATTCCTATCTGCTTAAAATTCGAGCACAGAAGAGGCTCCCCTATCCTGCAGTGGTAGCAGGTCCCGCAGGTCACGCAGATGTCGTAGGTCACCCTGTCCCCGATCCTTATGCTGTCCGGTACATCCGCTCCCTTCTCCTCTACGGTTCCGAAGACCTCGTGCCCGGTGATTAACGGTATGCACTCCACCTCGTCCGCGTACTTGCCCGTGTAGCTTCCCCAGTCGGAGCCGCAGATGCCGCAGTACTTTACCTTGACCAGCACCTCGTCCGAACCGATCTCCGGCACAGGCACCTCCTTGTACTCATAGTGCCTTACCCGCTCCAGAACCTGTGCCCTCATCTTTGCTGCCGCCATGACCCGCTTTCCTCCTTTACGCCTTGTTTCCGCCGGGAACTCATCCGTACCCGCCTCAGGTAGTAAACAGCTTGTCGCTTCGCCCCTCGTAAGGCGCGTCTATCATCAGCGGGCGGAGGAACTCGATGCATTTCCTGTCCCCGTCCGACCTGCTCATGATGACGTCCTCGTCCTCGTAGTTGTAAACACCGTCAAAACCGCCCAGATACAGAAGGCTGATCAGTTTTCTCCAGTTGATGTCGCCCCAGCCCGGTACGCGGAACCGGAAGGAGCGGTCCTTCCTCGTCCAGCGGTCCTGCATGTACATGTTCAGTCCCCCCATCGGGAGGTTGTGCTGAATTATTTCGCAGTCCTTCGCGTGTACGGTGACGATGCGGTCCGCGAGAACCTGGGCGAAGCAGTAGACGTCAATGCCTGAGAAGTATACGTTCGCGGGATCGAAATTCAGGGCAAAACTCTCGTGGTGCCCGGTGACCTCCAGGAGCCTCAGGGTGGACTGGATATCGTAGACAATATTGTTGGGATGCGCCTCAAAAGCGACCTTTATGCCGAGTTCCTTATATTTGTCGAAGATGTATCCCCACTTCTCCGCGAACTGCTCCTCCTCGTCCTTCCATCCGTCGGCCTCCGGCCAGTCGTTGATGTGGCCGTAATTCTCCATTCCGGAGAAGGCCACAACATGCTTTACCCCAAGCTCGGCTGCGAGCTGTCCGGCCTTGATCATGCTCTGCTGCCCGAAGCGGATTTTTTCTTCTTTCGTGCCGGGGCAGATGGAATCCATTCCCTTCCCGTAAGGGCCCATGATCAGCGGCGAGTCTGCGTGATTGGAGATTCCCGAGATGAAGAGACCGCAGGACTCCACCATCTCCTTCAGCTTTTTTGCATTGCCGTTTTTCAGGCACTCATCCACGTCAACCTGGCCGTTGTCGGTGTAGGCGGGGATCTCCACCGCGTCGTAGCCTAAGTCCGCCGCCATCCTGCAGACTTCCTCCAGCGGCTTTTCCGACCAGTTCATCGTGCAGTAACCGATTTTCATATGCTTTGCTCTCCTGTACCCTGCTCTTCTGAGATTTTTGTTTTATTTCGTTTATTTTCTTATATTTTCGTTCCTGAATCGGTCCCAAGTATTGCCTGGGAAGGTGCGTTTCTCCGCAGAATGCCGAAAATATCACGCATTTAGAATGTGATCCCGCTATTGACTATAGCAAAGCCTCTTCTCGCTGTCATTATTAAAGTTTCTTAAATTTCTTTATGCCTTTTTGTTAATGTGTTATATATTATCGTTATTGAACGTTTAATTTGTGTTTATTTTCTTTTAGTTGCTTAAGTAATAATAGTATGCTATTCTGACCATGTATAATTGCAAGTCTGCATACCGGCGTATGCCGAAACGAAAAAAAATGAACAGAATTGAGCGAAGACAGGAAATCAGGAAAATAATCTCTGCCAACGGGCAGGCTGCCGTGAACGAGCTCAGCGCCTCCCTGAACGTCACCGAGGCGACCATCCGGACTGATCTTGAGGGGCTGGAGCAGGAGGGGTTTCTGACCCGCTTCCACGGCGGCGCCTCCATCCGGCAGGCCGGCCCGGAAGAGGCCGCCTCCCCGCTGTCCTACGCGGACTGCGTGGAATACAACCCGAAGCGCGCGGAGGTCGGCGTGACCGCCGCGAATCTGATCAAGAGCGGGGAAGGAGTTTTCCTGGGCCCCGGAACCACGAATTACTACATCGCGCTTGCGCTGAGAAAGCGGACGGAGTTAAACGTCAATATTGTCACAAACAACTTCCTTGTTGCCAGTGCGCTCCGCGGATGCCGCAGCAAGCGGCTGCACTTCATCGGCGGGCGCACCGAGCCGGACGGGCTGTTCACCGTGCCGGAGGACATCGGGATGAGCCTCGCCGACATCTATCTGGACAAGATGTACTTCTCCATCGACGGCATCGACCTGACCGCCGGATACACCCTGTCCGATCCCTCGGTACACAACATCATCACCACGGTGTCCGCCCGGAGCAAGCAGACCATCATGGCCGCGGACACCGTCAAGTTCAACCGGCGGTCCTTCATGAAGATCGGCGATCTGACCTTCGCGCCTGTCGTCGTTTCCAACCCGGATATCCCGGACAGTTTTCGGGAGTTCTACCGGGAGAACGGGATCATCCTCTACACCTAAAGGATTTAAAGACAATGGCAGAAGCCGCGCGGAAGCGCGGCTTTTATTACGCGTCAGCAGAGGCTCAAATCAAGGCATCGGACGGGCGGCAATAACCGGCCTGTCCGATCGAAGCACGAGGCAGGGAGACACCCATGAGAGACATAATCATTGCCTATGATATCGGAACCGGCGGAATCAAGGCCTCGCTTTTTGGCGCGGACGGAATTCCGCTTGCGGAAGAATTCCGCGAGCACCGCACATACTATCCCGGGGAGGGCATGGTGGAACAGGCTCCCTCGGACTGGTGGGAGGGAACGGTCTCCGTCACCCGGGCGCTTATGGAAAAGAGCGGGTGCCGGCCCGGGGACCTTGCGGCCGCCGCTCTGTCCGGCCACTCTCTCGTCGCCGTCCCCACAGACTCCGGCGGCGCCCTACTTCTCGACAGGGTTCCCATCTGGTGCGACATGCGCGCGGCGGCGGAGGCGGAGGAGTTTTTCCGCAATGTTCCTTACGATGAGTGGTATCCTGTCACCGGAAACGGCGATCCTCCGCAGACCTACACCGTCATGAAGCTTATGTGGATGAAGAAGCACATGCCGGAGGTCTATTCCCGCGCAGCGAAGATCATGGGTTCCAAGGACTTCGTGAATTACCTGCTGACCGGCAGGATATGCACCGATCCTTCCTATGCCTCGGGATTCGGCGTCTTCAGCCTGGAAAACTGGGACTATGAGCCGGAATTCATCCGCGCCTCCGGCATACGGCCGGATATATTCCCTGGGATCGTGCCCTCCGACTCCGTCATCGGCACCGTTACCGCGAAAGCCGCAGCGGAGACAGGGCTTCCGGAAGGCCTTCCCGTCGCCTGCGGCGCGGTGGACAACACCTGCATGTCCCTCGGCGCCACGGGCATCGCCGAGGGCGAGGTCTACGCCTCTCTCGGATCCTCCGCCTGGCTCGCCGTTACCTCCCGCGTTCCCATCACCGACTTAAAGACCCGCCCCTTCGTCTTCGCACACGTTAAGAAGGGGCTTTACACCTCCGGGGTCTCGATTTTCTCCGCCGGGAATTCCTTCCGCTGGATCAGGGATATCCTGTATGGGCCGCAGTCCGGAACAGGCGGCGTCTACGACCTCATGAACGAGGAGGCGGCCCGGGTTCCCGCGGGGAGCCGGGGAGTGCTGTTTAATCCCACCCTTGCGGGGGGCAGCGCCCAGGAGCCTTCTCCGGACCTGAAGGGCGGCTTCATGGGTCTCACGCTCTCGACCACGCGCGCGGATATGACCAGGGCAGCGATGGAAGGCATCGCGATGGCACTCCGCCTCACGCTGGACATTCTCCGGACCCGGACGGACTTAAGCGGCGCCATCCTCCTGACCGGCGGGTGCAGTAAAAGTGCGCTGTGGCGCCGTATATTCTGCGATGTTTTCGGGATTCCGGTGAGGAAGACCAGCATAGACCAGGATGCCGCTTCCCTCGGCGCCGCCGCAGCCGCCGCCGTGTCCGTCGGGCTTTGGCCCGGTTATGACAGGATCCCGGAGCTGCATGTCCCGCTGGAGGTTCTGACTCCGCAGCCGGACAATGTGCTTCTTTACTCCTGCCTGCTGGAAAAATACAAGGAGTGGACCGACAGCCTCGCGAAGCTCTCATGAAGAATCGGACGGGCCGGCTGATGCCGCCCGTCCTGTTCTTCACTTGGAGCCATACAGGCAGCTCGCTGCCCGGCTCTTTGTTAACGCATAATAAAACCCCGCCGGCCGGCATGGAATACGCATACCGGCAACGGCGGGGTTTTTGATTTCAAGGGACGCGGGGCGCGGAATAAGGCGCCCCGCGGATTATTCCATTATGCAGGAGAGCCCTCCGGAAGATGTTCCTG
>JAEEGL015059926.1_pt1 | contig 13184 bp, 11 predicted proteins | sample 9134231 | NCBI WGS metagenome assembly JAEEGL01 (sample SAMN16246548, study PRJNA631951) | gut metagenome | biome: gut microbiome; feature: rumen; material: fiber-attached | host: Bos | place: Iran: Karaj | collected 2018-10
CGACTATCGTGGTGAGATTGGTGTGGTGCTGGTAAACCTGTCGCAGGAAGACTTCACCGTCAATGATGGTGAGCGTATTGCGCAGATGGTGATTGCCCGTTGTGAACAGGGCGAGCTCATCAGCGTCGACGTGCTTGACGAAACCGAGCGTGGCGCAGGCGGATACGGACACACTGGTGTGAAGTAGCGGGCGGAGCCCTAGTGAAAAGTGAATAGTGAATAGTGAATAGTGAATAGTTATGGCTGAAAGTATATTGGCGATAAAATCTTTGGATTTTGGGATCCGTGTGGTACGCTGTGCACAATATTTGCAAAAAGAAAAGAGTGAGTATTTAATGTCAAAGCAGGTACTAAGAAGCGGAACCAGTATTGGTGCCAATATTCATGAAGGATTATATGCACAAAGCAAGGCAGATTTTGTTAGTAAGCTAACAATCTCTTTAAAAGAAGCAAGTGAAACTTCATATTGGCTGATGCTTTTGAATAAGACAGATTATCTGACACAGGAAATATACGAATCTTTAAAATTTGATGTGGATGAATTAATTCGAATGATTATAGCATCATTGAAGACAACAAAAGGTAATGAGTAGAATGCTAAAAAATAGATTAATAGCGATAGTGGTATTATTCACTATTCACTATTCACTATTCACTAGCTTTGCTGTGGCGCAAGACACAGCAAGGCGCTACGACCATTTCTTTCTGGAGGCGATTTGTCAGAAGGAGAAGGGCAACCATGATGCTGCCTTCGACTTGTTGACGCATTGCGTGGAGATTGACTCGACGCGATCGGAGGCTTACTTTTATCTGGCCCGCTACTATGACTATCTGAAGAATAAGGATAAGGCACTTGCCTATTCTGAGAAGGCGGTCCAGTTGGAGCCGGACAACGACACCTACCTTGAGACATTGGCAAACACCTATGTGAACCGCAGGCAATATGACAAAGCCATCGATGTCTTGGAACGTGTCTGCAGCAAGAACGCTGAGCGCGAGGATATCTTATCGTATCTGGTTCAGCTCTACGAACAGCAACGCGACTACGAAGGTGCCATCCGTACGCTGTCACGACTGGAAACGCTGGAAGGGAAAAGCGAGCGACTGTCGATGGCCAAGAGTGAGTTATACACCCAGAAAGGCGACAAGAAGGCAGCCATCAGCGAGATGAAACAGTTGGCCGACCAGTATCCTAACGACCAGAACTACCGTTGTCTGTATGGTTCCACACTCTATCTGAACGGACAGAAGAAGAAAGCGCTGGCCATCTATCACGATATTCTGAAGATAGAACCCGACAACAGAAGTGCCCAGCTGGCGATGTTGTCACACTATAACGAGACGAATGACTCCGTACAGACCCACCTGTGGTTGGAGCGCGTGTTGATGAACAAGAATGCGACGACACAGGACCGTGTTCTGATGTTGCGACAGGTCATTGGTGAAAGCGAGCGCAACGGAGGCGATTCTACGCAGGTGCTCGACTTGTTCCATCGTGTGCTGAATCTGCCACAGGCCGACGCCGATCTGGCTATCTTCTGTGCGACGTATATGAATCTGAAGAAGATGCCTCATGACAGCATCAGTCCTGTACTGGAACGTGCCTTGTCGCTAGAACCCACCAATGCTGCCGCCCGTCTGCAACTGGTGAGCTATGCCTGGGAGGCTGGCGACCGCGACCGTGTGATAGACCTCTGTCAGGATGCCCGTCAGTATAATCCCGATGAAATGGCCTTTTATTACTATCAAGGCATCGCGTACTATCAGAAAGACCAGCTGGATAAGGCCCTCAACGCCTTTCAGAACGGTATTGGTGTCATCACGGCTCAGAGCGATCCCGCTATCGTCAGCGACTTCTATGCCGTGATGGGCGATATTCTGCATCAGAAGGGGCAGGCTCGTGAGGCTTTTGTAGCCTATGACTCCTGTCTGGTGTGGAAGGACGACAATATTGGTTGTCTGAACAATTATGCGTACTATCTCAGTGAACTGGGCGAGCAACTCGACAAGGCCGAACAGATGTCGTATCGTACCATCAAGGCCGAACCCAAGAATGCCACTTATCTCGATACCTACGCCTGGATACTCTTCATGCAGAAGCGCTATAGCGAGGCTAAGATATATATCGACCAGACCTTGCAGTACGATAACGACACATCGGCAGTGCTGTTGGAGCATGCCGGCGACATCTATTATCATGTCGGAGATGCTGTTCAGGCGCTGGCTTACTGGCAACAGGCACTGGAACGTGCCGAGAAGGATGATGACGTCAAGAATGACCGTCGTCCGATATTAATACGGAAAATAAAACTTAAAAAATATCTGAAAGAATGAAATCATTACGTATCATGAAGTTTGCAGTTGTCGTCATGACGGTTGTCGTGATGGCTGGTTGTGGTTCGAAGCGTAAGGTCGTCAAGGAGACGCCCAACACTCCGGAGATGGTGCAGCAGCAGGGTTTCCTGCAGAAGGTGAACGACAATGCTCAGCATACGCGTTTTATCACTTCAAAAGTGAAGTTCTCTGTGGAGGTGGGTGCCCAGCAGCTGACGCTCACGGGTAATCTGAAGATGAAGCGCGATGATGTCATCCGTCTGCAGCTCATGGCTTTCGGCTTCGTGGAGGCCGGTCGTCTTGAGTTCACCAAGGAGTATGTGCTGGTGATGGACCGCATCAACAAGCAGTATCTGAAGGTGCCCTATCAGCAGTTGGATTTTATGCGCAATAGCGGTCTTGACTTCTATGCTTTGCAGGCTCTGTTCTGGAACGAACTGTTCCAGCCAGGCCAGACGCGCATGACTGACGAGCTGCTGAAGAGCTACAATACCGATATGGAGTCAGAGGATGCTGTTATCTCTATGGAGAGCGGTAAACTGTCGTATCGTTGGTTGGCTGATAAGAGCACCGCTATGGTCAAGATGGCCAATATCCTGTATAAGGATAGGTTCCGCGGCAACTATCAGCTGAACTGGGACTATCTCGACTTCAAGGTGAACGGACGCAAGAAATTCCCGATGGACCATAAGGTTAAGTTCAGCACACCTGATAAGGAGGTGTCGTTCGAGATGGTACTCAACTACATGGGTGTCGACGAAGACTGGGAGACCCGTACAGAGGTGTCAAGCAAGTACCGTCAGGTCAGTGTTGACGAGATCCTGCGTCGTTTCATGGCACTCTAATCGATGGAGATGAGAAGGTATATTATAGCGATATTCCTTTTTGCTTTTGCTTTGTCACCCTATGCACAGCAGAAGCGTACTACTAAGCAGGCGGCCAAGAAGACGGTGACCGCCAAGAAACCTGCGGCCCGAAAACAAAAAGCAAAAGCCAAGAGCTCGCAGCCTGCCACCTCTGTACAGGCGTTGGAGAAGCAGCGTCAGCAGATTCAGCAGCAAATCAAGGAACAGGAGCGTCGTCTGCGCAACAATGAGCAGGACGTCAAGAAAAGCCTACAGAACCTCATGGTGCTGAATAGCGAGATTGAAGGCAAGCGCCGTACCATTGACACTATCAAGCACGACATTTCGTCGCTCGATCTGGAGATTGAGATGCTGTTAGGCCAATTTGACCTGCTACAAGAGAAACTGGAGAAAACCAAGAAGAACTATGTGAAGTCGATGCGTTATATGCATCGCAACCGTTCTGCACAGAACCAGCTCATGTTCATCTTCAGTGCCGACAACTTCACGCAAATGGTGCGCCGTATGCGTTTCATGCGTGAATATGCCTCCTATCAGCGAGTACAGGGTGAACGCGTAAAAGCTCAGGAGGAAGAGGTGAACCGTAAGTTCCAGGAGATTGCCAATGCCCAGCAGCACAAGCATGAACTGCTGAACAAAGGCCAGAGGGAACAGCAGTCATTGGTCGGCAAGCAGAGCGAACAGAAGCAGGTGGTACAGTCTTTACAGAAGGAGCAGAAAACCATTCAAGGCATCATTGCACAGCAGAAAAAGAAAGATGCTGCCCTAAATGCACAGATTGACCGTCTGATAGCCGAGGAAGTAGCTCGTCAGAAAGCTCGTGCTGCTGCTGAGGCCAAGCGTCGTGCTGAGGCTGAGGCTGCCAAGAAACGTGCTGCGGAGTTGGCTCGAAAGAAAGCTGCTGCCGAGGCTGCCGCCCGTGAGAATGCCCGTCGTATTGCTGAGGCCAAAGAACGTGAGGAACGAGCCAGGCAGGAGGCGATGGCGGCCAAGAACAAACAAGCCCGTGAGGCTGCCGAGCGTAAGGCCCGTGAAGCTGAGGAGGCCCGTCTGGCTGCCGAAAAACGTGCTGAAAACGAAGCCCGCGAACATGCCAAAGAGGTGGCTATAGCCCGCAAGGAGGCTGAGGCTGCGCTGAACGAGCCTACCGAGGATATGCGTATCAGCGGTTCGTTCGAGAGCAATCGCGGTCGTCTGCCCATACCGATTACTGGTGGCTATCGTATCGTCAGCCATTTCGGCCAGTATAATGTGGAAGGCTTACGCAATGTGACGCTTGACAACAAGGGTATCAACATCCAGGGTAGTGCCGGCGCTCAGGCTCGTAGCATCTTCGATGGTGAGGTCAGTGCCGTATTCAGCTTCGGTGGCTCGATGGTGGTGATGGTGCGTCACGGCAGCTATATCAGCGTCTATTGTAACCTCGCTAGCGTCAACGTACATCGCGGACAAAAAGTGACAACCCGTCAGACACTGGGTCGCATCGGGCAGGACAATATCCTCCAGTTCCAGCTACGCAAAGAGACGGCGAAGCTCAATCCGGAAAGTTGGCTGGGAAGGTAAAAATTCAATTTGAAATTAGGAATTAGAAATTAGGAATTAGAAATTAGAAATTAGAAATTATGATTACTTTGTAGGCGGATAAGTGCAATCATTTTATTTTGCGCTTAAGCATATCATAATTTCTAATTTCTAATTTCTAATTTCTAATTTCTAATTTCTAATTTTTAATTTCTAATTTCCAATTAATGAAACGTACGTTTCTATCGCATGTGCGATTTCCGAAATCCGTATGTACTCGTCGGCAGAGTGTGAACGGCTTGATTCGCCAGGTCCTAACTTGAAGGACTTGAACGGCATCAGGGCCTGGTCGCTCAGAGTCGGCGAACCATAAGGTGACATGCCCATCTTGATGCAGCGCTGCACCAAGGGGTGACCCACGGGAATATGCGATGATGACAGACGGAACGAACGGGCCGTCAGTTCACACCTCTTCATGTGCTTCTGAAGGTAGTCGAATAGGTACTCGTTCTGATAGAATTCGTTGGTACGGACATCGATGACGAAGTGACACTCATCGGGTATCACGTTATGCTGCGTACCACTATTGAGCATGGTGACCGTCATCTTGGTATAGCCTAACAGCAGGCTGCGCTTGCGGAATTGGTGGTTGCGCAACCATATCAGGTCGTCCAAAGCCTCATAGATGGCGTTGACACCTTCGTCACGGGCTGCATGACCGCTCTTGCCACGTGCCACACCGTCAATGACCATCAGCCCCTTCTCGGCAATGGCGGGTTGCATGCCTGTCGGCTCGCCAACGATGGCGACGTCGATAGACGGCAATTCCGGCAAAGCCAGCGAGAAACCATTTGCGCCGCTCACCTCTTCCTCGCAACTGGCCAGGTACACAATATTATAAGGTACGTCGCGCGTGCGCAGGATGCGGTACACCTGTAGCAGACTGACCAGTCCGCCACCACAGTCGTTCGAGCCCAAGCCGTACAGGTAGTCGTCATCCTCGATGGTCGGCGTGAAGGGGTCACGTGTCCAGGTACTCACGGGTTTCACCGTATCGATATGCGCGTTCAGCAGTAGGGTGGGTTTACTGTCGTCTATCGTTTCCTGCACTAAGATGTTGTTGCCGATGCGCTTGACGGGCAGCCCACATTTTCCGATGAAATCGGCTAAAATATCAGCTGCGGCCGTTTCTTCGCGGCTAATCGATGGTGTTGCAATCAACCGTTGCAACAACTCCACCGCTTCGTTGGTATATTGATTGATGTCCATAATTGGCGCAAAGTTACAAAAATAATTTATAATTTGCAATTATAATTCGCATTTATTTTGTATCTTTGCAGCCAATAAACCAAAAGAGCGCTTATGCAGACGAATTATCACATGTCAGTGCTGGTGCACGAACAGGCCAAGAAGTATGGTGACCGTGAAATGCTGATCTATCAGGATTTCGGTGGTAAGGAATGGAAGTCGTTGTCATGGAATCAGGTGTCGCAGACCGTCAAGCAGGTCAGCAATGCCCTGTTGAATCTGGGTGTGAAGGTTCAGGAGAACATTGGTATCTTCTCGCAGAACTCAGTGCAGTATATCGAGTGCGACTTCGGCGCTTGGGGCATCCGTGCCGTAACCATCCCGTTCTATGCCACCTCGTCGGAACAGCAAATACAGTTCATGGTCAACGATGCCAAGGTACGTTACCTCTTCGTCGGTGAACAGGATCAGTACGACAAGGCACGTCGCATCTTTTCACTTTGTCCGACGTTGGAGCGTATCATCGTCTTCGATCCGCTGGTGCATATCTCTACCCACGACCCCAATGCCGTGTACTTCAGCGATTTCCTGAAGTTGGGTGAGAACCTGCCGCGACAGATAGAGGTGGAGAAGTTGCAGGAGGAGGCCTCGTTCGACGATGTCGCCAACATCCTTTATACCAGTGGTACGACAGGTGATTCGAAGGGCGTCATCCTGACGCACGGTCAGTTTCATGCGGCGATGGTGGCCAACAGCAAGTGCGTACCCGTCAACGAGGACGACCGCATCATGAACTTCCTGCCCTATACACATATCTTCGAACGTGGCTGGGCCATCCTGTGTCTGTATGCAGGAGCGCGTATGATAGTTAACACCTATCCACAGCAGGTGCAGCAGTCGATGCGTGAGACGCATCCTACCTGTATGTCCGCCGTGCCCCGTTTCTGGGAGAAGGTGTATATGGGTGTGATGGACAAGATAGAGCATGCCAGCGCTATGCAACGTAAGTTGTTTATGCACGCCCTTAACGTAGGTCGCAAACATAATATCGAATATCTCAGTCTGGGCAAGAAACCGCCTCTGACGCTCCACATGGAGTATGAGATGCTCAATCGTACCGTCTTCTCGCTGGTTCGTAAGGAACTGGGTCTGGAGAATGCGCATTTCTTCCCAACGGCAGGTGCTGCTGTCAGCCCTTATGTCGAAGAATTCGTCCATTCCATCGGTATTAACATGATTGTCGGTTACGGTCTGACGGAGTCGTTGGCAACCGTGAGTTGCGACCATTTAGGCGACCCTTATACGGTGGGTAGCGTTGGCATCCCCATCGAAGGCATCAGCATCAAGGTCAGTGAAGAGGGCGAAATCCTGCTGAAGGGCCCGACGATAACCTGTGGCTATTACAATCGTGAAGACCTGACCAAGGCAGCCTTTACGGAGGATGGCTACTTCAAGACGGGTGATGCCGGTTACTTGAAGGATGGCGAACTATTCCTGACGGAACGTATCAAGGATCTGTTTAAGACCTCGAACGGCAAATATATCGCGCCGCAGATGATAGAGTCGAAGCTGTTGGTAGACAAATATATCGACCAAATCGCTATTATTGCCGACCAACGCAAGTTCGTGTCGGCCCTCATCATTCCCGTCTACAGCCTGTTAGAGGAGTACGCCCGTGCCCACGGTATTCCCTTTGAGTCGCGTGAACAACTTTGTGCTGACCCGCGTATCATCGAGATGATGCACGAGCGCATTGACACCCTCCAGCAGCAGTTGGCACACTACGAGCACGTGAAGCGCTTCACCCTGCTGCCACACCACCTGTCGATGGAGAAAGGAGAACTCACTAACACACTCAAAATCCGTCGTAAGGTGCTGAATGAGAATTATAAGGCGGAGATAGAAGCTATGTACGCAGAATAAATTAGAAATTAGGAATTAGTAATTAGAAATTATGATTACCTAATTATGTTGGAGAGACGCGTGAATATAATTGTAGAGAAGAGTGAGCAGTTTGCAGATAGAATCGTGAAGATGCATAAATATCTTTCTAAAAAGAGAGAGGGCAATTCTGATATATTGAAGCAAATCGTCCGTAGTGGAACCAGTGTTGGGGCAAACGTCTCTGAAAGTAAATTCGCTCAAAGTGAAGCTGATTTTTTAACGAAACTTACCATTGCATTAAAAGAGGCAAACGAAACAAAATTTTGGATTAATCGTCTGTATGCTGGAGATTATTTAAATGAAACAGAATATAATTCGATAATAAAAGACTGTGAAGAAATAATAAGTATCTTAGTAAAAATAACGGGAACTTTGAGAAAGAAGGTACAGAAGTAATCATAATTTCTAATTCCTAATTTCTAATTCCTAATTAAAAAAATATGATAACACAAGACCAATTAAAAGACGTATTGGATAGAACCGACGCTCTCTATCGCTACTTGAAGATAGACGAGAAGCGTATGGAGTACGAGGAGGAGGATCTCCGTACGCAGGCACCGGATTTCTGGGAGGATCAGAAGCGGGCTGAGGAGCAGATGAAGAAGGTGAAGGGCATCAAGAAGTGGCTCGACGGCTATCAGGCCGTGCGGACTGCCGCTGATGAACTCCAGCTAGCCTTTGACTTCTATAAGGAGGAGATGGTGACAGAGGCAGAGGTGGATAAGGCTTATCAAGATGTTCTAGAACTTATAGAGTCTCTAGAATTAAAGAACATGCTCCGCCAGAAGGAGGATCCCATGGAGGCTGTGCTGAAGATTAACTCCGGTGCTGGAGGTACCGAGGCACAGGACTGGGCTCAGATGCTGATGCGCATGTACCAGCGCTGGGCTGAGGCTCACGACTATAAGGTCAGCATTGCCAACCTGCAGGACGGCGATGAGGCGGGTATTAAGAGCGTCACCATGCAGATTGAGGGAGGCGAGTACGCCTATGGCTATCTGAAGAGCGAAAATGGTGTTCACCGCTTGGTGCGTGTGTCGCCCTATAATGCTCAGGGTAAGCGCATGACCAGCTTCGCCTCGGTCTTCGTAAGCCCATTGGTCGATGATACCATCGAGGTGTATGTCGACCCTGCCAAACTCTCGTGGGATACGTTCCGTTCGAGCGGTGCCGGTGGTCAGAACGTCAACAAGGTCGAGTCGGGCGTCCGTCTGCGTTACTGGTATACAGACCCAGATACTGGCGAGGAAGAGGAAATCCTCATTGAGAACACGGAGACGCGTGATCAGCCCAAAAACAAGGAGCGCGCCATGGCTTTGCTGCGCTCCCAGCTCTACGACCGCGCCATGCAGAAGCGCCTGGAGGCTCAGGCGAAGATTGAGGCAGGCAAGAAGAAGATAGAGTGGGGCAGCCAGATCCGCTCCTACGTCTTCGATGACCGCCGTGTCAAAGACCACCGCACCAACTACCAGACCAGCGACGTCGATGGTGTGATGGATGGCAAAATCGACGATTTCATCAAGGCGTACTTGATGGAATTCCCTTCGTCTGATGACGAATGAAATTCCAAATTAGGAATTAGAAGTTAGGAATTAGAAATTATGATTTGTTTTGCGGCAAAGAGATATATGAGAAAATAATAATATAAAATTAACACGTTGGAAATGAAGAATTTGGAATTTAGGTTATCAAAATTCCTAATTTCTAATTCCTAATTTCTAATTAAAACAAAAGAACTATGAGCAAGAACAAAAACAATGCAAAGCGTGAGGCTTATGCCAAGAAGCAGGAAGAACAAGGTAAGAAAGTGGTAGCTTGGATTTTCGGTGCACTCATCGTGCTGGCTATCATCTACATGATTTGGACTTTCTCAATGATGGCGTAAGGAAAATTAGGAATTAGAAATTAGAAATTATGATATGCTTAAGCGCAAAATAAAATGATTGCACTTATCCGCCTACAAAGTAATCATAATTTCTAATTTCTAATTCCTAATTTCTAATCTCTAATTTCTAATTCCTAATTAGATTATGTTGGAAATCGAACGAAAATTCTTGGTTCTCGATGACTCCTATAAGCAGTTGTCGTTTGCCCATAGCCATATCATGCAGGGCTACATTTGTAGTGAGCGTGGTCGGACGGTACGTGTGCGTATTCGTGACAACCAAGGATTCATTACCATCAAGGGACCGTCAGACATCGGTGGCCTTGCCCGTTATGAGTTTGAACAAGAGATACCTTTGGCTGATGCCAAGGAATTAATGAAACTTTGCGAGCTGGGTATCATCGACAAGACGCGCTGGTTGGTGAGGTCAGGAAAACATACCTTTGAGGTCGACGAGTTTTTCGGTGACAACGAAGGACTGGTGGTGGCAGAGGTAGAGCTTGCCTATGAGGATGAACCCTACGAAAAGCCCCATTTCATCGGGAAAGAAGTTACGGGTGACCGCCGGTACTATAACAGCCAGCTAAGGAAGGCGCCTTGGCGCCAAATGAGAAATGAGGAATGAGAAATGGAAATGAGGAATGAGAAATGAGGAATGAAAATGAAAAATGAAGAAATGATATTCGTGGCGGTGTACTTCATTGTTTGGATTGGCAACGCCATTTCTCATTTAGTAAATTGTTAAATTAACTTTAAAAAGTCTTAACGCCCCATTCATTTTATACATATTTTTCTTATCTTTGTCATCGCATTTATGATAATTATGATAGGAAATCGCATTTATATAGGATTGCTTGTTTTGTTGTTGGGGATGCCTGCGTTGGCTTCCCATCAACCATCACAACCCGAATGGAAACAGAACCTAGTGGACGGTGACCGCTACGCTGATGACCGTATGTTCCGCCATGCCCTTTCCTGCTATGAGAAAGCGTATGCGGACCCAGCTATCAAAGATAGTACCAATATCCAGTTACGACTGCTTAAGAATCTGATAGATTGTTATGACATTGTTGGCGACGGTAAACAGCTGGTGCAGGCTAATATCAAATTGCGCGACTTGGCCATATCGAAAGACAAGGATGCCTATGTGGCTATGTCCGATTTTATGAAGGGTAAGCACATGCACTATCAGGGCAGCAAAGATGCAGGCTATGCGCTTTGCCTGAAATCGCTGGAACTGCTGAAAAAGAGTCCTTATGAACACAAAGAACGGGAACTGGCTCTTTTCTATGGCGCTTTGGCCCGTATGTATCTCCGCGACGGCCGTTATGCAGATGCCATGCGAATGTCAGAGTTGCAGGAGCAGGCTGCTCGCCAGATATCTTCATCGGATCAGAGTAAGCAGCGGGCTCTTTACCGTGTCTATGCCATTCGCGCGAATCTGCTAACCGCTGAAGGTCGAACGGATGAAGCTGATTCATGTTATGCTATGAGTCAGCGGTTAGGTGTTTCCGACATCATTGTACAGCCCGACTTGACTCCCTATCTGCGTCAGCATCAGATGTGGCAAGAGATGTTAGATGTCGCGCAGTATGCCAAGAAGATGATTCGCGAGGATGGTGACACATGCGGTCTGCTGATGCATATGATTCTCAGAGATGAGGCTGAGGCGCTGATGGGATTGGAAAGATACCAGGAGGCAGCCAAGTCTTATAGGGAATCCGAATTGATAAACGACACGTTGGACAAACAATACTCGCAAGCCCTCATCACCACCGTCCGTGAGGCTGTGATGCAGGAGCATTTGCTCTCGCGACATAACATGTTCATTATTATCTTGGTAGTAGGCGTTATTTCCCTCTTGGTTGTCGGTGGAATCTTGATTTATCACGACCGTGTACAGCATCGTCGCAACCAGACGATGGCACAGAACATCCAGAAGTTGATGTATTATCGTGAGCAGGTGCTGAAACAGCGGGAAAAGGAAGAGAAAACCGATGAAACCGAGCAAAACGAGGACGAAACTGATCCTGAAAAGCTTCGTTTCGATGCCGTAGACCGCCTGATAATGAAAGAAGAACTCTTCCGTAATCCTGATTTCGGTCGCGATGAACTCATGCGCCTCCTGGGTGTCGACAAGAACAATCTCGCCACGATTATCCAGCGCTATACAGGGACCAATGTCGTTGGCTATGTGAATGGTAAGCGCATGGAGTATGCCGTATCGCTGATGAAGGAGCATCCTGAATATACACTGGCTGCTATTGCCGAAGCTTGTGGTATCAAAACCCCTGCTACGTTTATCCGTAATTTCCGTAGCAGCTACGACCTTACTCCTTCGGAATACCGCAAATCCTTAGAAGAATTACCCCCCCTATAGGACAAAATGAAAAATGATCGGACAAAACGAAAAGATTTTGGACAAATAAAAAATGTTAAAGGACTAAATAAAAAATAAATACACGTAAAAATTATTGTGTATTAACGATATTTTTTGTACTTTTGCATAATCATATGACATTAAAAGTCATTCAGACTGCTAGCAAAAGTATGAAATTAAAACTAAGTTGTTGCAAATCACTATTCGTACTGCTTTTGTTCATTACGGATTCTGTGTCAGCTCAAAAGGTGACTTTGAGCAACAATCTGCTCTATGATGCCACATTGACGCCCAACCTTCGTTTGGGTGTCCGTTTGTCGCCTCATTGGTCGTTGGGTGTGACGGGTGGCTATCGTCCCTGGCCTACGAATGACGAGAAATCGACGAAGTGGAAGCACTTGCTGGTGTCGCCCGATTTGCGCTATTGGACGGATTCGGTGAATGTTCATCATTTCTTCGGCATTGATCCTGTTTATGTGCATTACAATATCTCAGGCATTAAGCTGCCCTTCAACCTGTATCAGTTGGATAAGAACAAGCGCTATCAGGGCGACTTCTTTGGTCTGGGTGCTTTCTACGGTTATTCATGGCCGTTGGGTCGTTATTGGAATTTCGAGGCTTGGCTGGGTGCTGTGGTGGGCTACGCCAAATATGACACCTATCAGTGTGGCCATTGCGGTACGAAGCTGGGTGACGACAAGAAGGTCTTGGTATTTCCGCAGGCAGGCCTCAATGTCGTCTATAACATTCCTGGTCGTCCACGTAAGGTGAAGGAAGAGATTGTTCAGCCAGTATTGCCTCAGGAGCCTGTGGCTGTTACTGCCAAGATAGAGCAGAAGGTTTTCAAACCGACCATTTCTCCAGTGCCCGACTTTACGGGTCGTGCTGGTCAGTTGCAGAAAGAAAATCCGGTGCTGGCACATATCTCCGCCTACAAGCCTTACGACCGTACCCGTATTCTTCGCAAAGAGAAGGATGCCCTCTACGTCCACTTTGCTTTGGCTAA
>JAEEGL015584019.1_pt1 | contig 13184 bp, 9 predicted proteins | sample 9134231 | NCBI WGS metagenome assembly JAEEGL01 (sample SAMN16246548, study PRJNA631951) | gut metagenome | biome: gut microbiome; feature: rumen; material: fiber-attached | host: Bos | place: Iran: Karaj | collected 2018-10
CGATGCTCTCTTTACATCAGATCAAAGATTTTATGATTATTATAAACTTACCCCTAATAAAGAAGCAGGAGAGGCTGATAGATATACTGTATTAGATGGTGGACTTACATTAAATACTCCAATAGTTATATATAGTTGGAGTAAAGTTGTAGATGCTTTAATTAATGAAGGTATAGTTACTAATAATGAGGGAATATATTATATAACTGATATGAATAAGTTAATTAATTATATTCTAGAAGGTAAGAGTTGGTCTGATATAGGGCTTACTGATTTATATGGAACTATTAATATTGCATCCACAGATCCAGTATCATCATCACCAGGTGCTACTTATTATGGATTATTATTATCAATATTAAGTGGTGGACAAGTTACTAGTGATAATATAGATGCAAACCTACCTAAACTAAAAGAATTCTATATAAAATCAGGATATATGAATAATACACCTGCTGATCTATTTGAAAGATACTTAAAAACTGGTATGGGTGGAGAACCTATGATTGTAGATTATGAAAAAAGTATGATAGATTTTGCTAATAGCTCTCCTGATGCTTTTAATCAAGTAAAAGACGAAATTAGGGTGCTTTATCCTACACCTACAATTTGGAATTCACATTGTTTTACTGTATTTAGTGAAAATGGTTCTAAGTTATATAAAGCACTAGAAGATAAAAGGATTCAACAAATAGCCTTTGAAAAATATGGGTTTAGAACTGGTATTACAGGTGGAAATTATGATGTTAAAGATATTGGTATAGGCATTCCTAAAAGTATAACTAGTACTGTTACAAGTTTAAAGATGGATGTATATAATCAATTGATTGATTATTTGAAACAATAGTTTCAATTATAGTTAAAGAAAGAAGGAGAATTTATGAACGGATTAGAATTAAAAGTAGAAAAGAGTTTAGATGAAAAAGAGGTTAAAGAGATAGTTAGTGAGAATGTTACCGAAGAAAAGATTGAAGAATCTTTAAACTATGATTTATTAAGTGCAGAAGAGAAGAAGGCAGTTGATGAATTTAATAGTAAAATAGATATTGAAGATGCTACTCAAGTATTACAATTTGGTGCGGCTGCGCAAGATAAAATATCTAAGTTTTCTGATAGTATACTTGAAGATGTTAAAACTAAAAATACTGGTGAAGTAGGAGATTTGCTTGCTGATTTAGTTAGTCAAATTAAATCTTATGATGCAGATATAGCTGGTACTAAGAAAAAAGGTTTTTTTGCTAAATTATTTAGTAATGCTAAAAAAGAAGTTGATTATATAATTGCTAGATATAGTAAGATTGAGAAAAATATTGATACTATTGAAGGTAGTTTAGAAAAAGATAAATTACAAATGCTTAAAGATATTAGCATCTTTGATACTATGTATGATAAGAACTTAGAATATTTTAAAGAGATATCTTTATATATAATTGCAGGTGATAGAAAACTTGATGAATTAAGAAATAAAGTTTTACCTGAATTAAAGGCTAAAGCAGAAAAAAGTGGGGAACAATTAGATATTCAAAAAGTAAATGATATGGATAATCTAATTAATAGATTTGAGAAGAAAATCTATGATTTAAAGACAACTAGAATTATATCAATTCAAATGGCTCCACAAATTAGATTGTTACAGAATAATGAAGCTGAGTTAGTTGAAAAAATTCAAAGTTCTATTACTAATACTATTCCTTTATGGAAGAATCAAATGGTACTTGCACTAGGTATTAATAATGCAAAGAAGGCTTTAAAAACACAACAAGAAGTATCTAAGCTTACTAATGAAATGTTAGTTAAGAATAGTGAAACTTTAAAACAAGGTTCAATTGATATTGCTGAAGAATCTGAAAAAGCGATTGTTAATATTGAAACATTACAAAAAACTAATCAGAATTTAATTGAAACATTAGACAAAGTTATTGAAATTCATGAAAATGGTCGTATTAAGAGAGCTGAAGCTGAAAAGACTTTAGAGAGTATTGAAAAAGAATTAAAAGATAAAATGTTAGAAATACATGTAGAAAAGTAGTGATTCTATGAATAAAATGGATTATTTAGATAGTATATATAGTGATTTCTTTTGTGATAGTATAGTTAATATGAAAACTAATTATTCTAATGAAAGTAAGGAAGATAAAAGTTCCTTGCTTTCTAAAATAGATGCATTATATATAACAGATGAATCTAAACAGTTATTAAAAAAGATTATTGATTATATGAATAAGTATAAATGTAATGATACTGATATTTATATTCCAATTAGACTTATAATTAATTCTAATAGCGATAAAACAATAAAAGATGTTATAGATATATTATCTTTGTGTACTAAAAATTTTTCTTATACTAAAAATAATGATTATCTAGATTATTCTTTATATAAAATGAGTAAAGATATTGATTTTACAAAGTATGGTATTGTTAATATTAATAAGCTAAGTGGTATTAACTTAGAAGATGATAAGACACATAAATTACTTATGCATAATATAGAACTTTCTAATGATAAAGAGTCTATTATTGTTATATCTGGTAATAATGATGAGATTACTAATTTCTTTTTAGGATATGATGATATAAAGAATAATAGTTTTAATTTTAGTATTGATGGAATATCACCTAGTATTCAAGATATTTATAATAGTATAATTAATAAAATAAATATTAGTGATGCTATGAAAGTAGAATTACTTGATTATATTACTAAAACTTATACTGAAGAAATTGATTTTAATAACTATCAAAATGAGTTAATTAAATATATATCATTTAATAATGAACTACCTATTATTAAGACTAATAAAAGTATTGATGAGGTGTTTAGTGAACTTGATGAGTTAGTTGGACTAGATAAAGTTAAGAAAGTATTAAGAGAATTAGTTGATTTAATTAGTTTGAAAGATAAAACTAAAGATAAATTAAATATTAGTAATGTTAATTTACATATGGTATTTTTAGGTAATCCGGGTACAGGTAAGACTACAATTGCAAGAATAGTTGCGAGTATTCTCTATAACTTAGGTTATATCAAAGAAAATAAATTAGTTGAAGTAAGTAGTAAAGATTTAGTTGCAGAATATGTCGGTCAGACTGCTAGTAAAACTGCATCAGTAATAGATAAAAGTTTAAACGGAGTACTATTTATTGATGAAGCATATACTCTCGCCGTAGATAATAGTAATTCATATAATGCTGAAGCTATCGCGACATTAATTCAAGCCATGGAAAACTATCGTGATAAGTTAGTAGTAATATTTGCTGGATATACCAAAGAGATGCAAGCGTTTTTAGATTCTAATTCAGGTATTGTATCTAGAATTGGTTATACACTAGAGTTTGATGATTATACAACTGATGAATTAATTAAGATATTTAAAAACATGGCAACTAAGAGTGGATTTATTGTAGAAGAAAGTGCGATAGAATACTTAAAAACTATTATAGACGAAAATAGAAATGTTAAGAATTTTGGTAATGCAAGATTTGTAAGAAATATTTATGAGAAGACAATTATAAAACATGCATCTAGAGTTAAAAGCAATAAACAAAAGAAAATACTTATAACTATTACTAAAGATGATATAAGTATTGATAATTTAATTATGAAATAGTGTTTTGTCACTATTTTTTCTATGTTTGAATATAATATTATTGACTAACGGTCAGTTTTGTGATAACATTGTTGACAGAGGTGAAAGAATGAAGAGTTTTGCAAATATTATATGTAAGAGAAAAGTATTTATAGTTATACTTACTCTAGTATTATTAATTCCAGCTGCAATTGGAATGTATAAGACTAAAGTTAACTATGACATACTTGTATATCTACCTGATGATATTGAGACTTTAAAAGGTCAACATATATTAACTGATGATTTTAATATGGGATCTTTTTCTGTTACTGTGGTAGATAATATGCCGGCAAAGAATTTATTAAAATTAGAAAATAGTATTAAGAAAGTTGAGGGAGTAGATAAGGTAGTAAGTATTAGTGATTTAGCTGGTACTACTATACCATTAGACTTTTTACCTAGTAATATAGTAAGTAAAGTAGCTCATAAAGATTCTAGTTTAATGCTTATTACATTTAAAGATTCTACTAGTGATGATACTACTTTAAAAGCAGTAAGTGAGATTAGAAAAATTACTAAGAATAAAGCAGAAGTTGGTGGCATGAGTGCAATGGTACTTGATACTAAAGAATTATTTAATAGTGAGATGGCTTTATATGTTATAGTTGCAGTTGTACTTTGCATTATAGTATTAATGATATTTCTAGATTCATATTTAGTACCATTTATACTTATTGCCAATATAGGTGTTGCGATACTATTTAACATGGGAACTAATATATTTTTAGGAGATATTAGTTATATTACTAAAGCCATAGCTTCGGTATTACAACTTGGAGTAACAACAGATTTTTCGATATTCTTATATCATAAATATGAGGCATCAAAGAAAAAATATAGTGATAAAAGTAAGGCAATGAGTAATGCTATAGTTGATACACTAACTTCAGTATTTGGTAGTTCATTAACGACAATTGCTGGATTTCTTGCCCTATGTACAATGAAACTTACTCTAGGTTATGATATTGGAGTTGTAATGGCTAAGGGAGTATTGTTTGGTCTTGTTTGTGTAGTTACATTATTTCCAGCATTATTACTTGTCTTTGATAAGTATGTAGAAAAGACTACCCATAAAGTAATAACACCTAAATTTAAAATAGTAAAAAACTTTGTTATGAATCATTATATAATTGTGTTTATAGTTTTTGTAGTATTATTTTTTCCATTTTACATTTTTCAAACTAAAACTAACGTATATTATAAATTAGATGAATCTATACCAGATAGTTATGGATATAAGAAAGCATCAAAGATACTTCATGACGATTATGGAATCGTATCACAAACTATGATACTTGTATCATCTGATATAGAAAATTATAAACTTAATAATATGGTTAATGAGATTGAATCATTAGATGGTGTAGACTTAGTACTTAGTCCAAGTAAATTAAATAGTCTTGGTATTAGTGTAGATTTCTTAGATGATAGTATTAAGAAAATATATGAGAGTAAAGATTATAAATTAGTGCTTGTTAACTCTAGTTATGATATCGCAACCACTAAACTAAATAAGCAAATATCTAAGATAAATAAAATAGTAGATAAATATGATAAGAAAGCAATAGTAGCTGGAGAAGGACCATTAATGAAAGATTTAGTATCTATTACTGATAGCGATTTTCATAATGTAAACTATACTTCAATAATAGTTATATTTATCTTAATGCTTATTGTAACTAAATCTATTAGTCTGCCAGTATTATTAGTAACTGCAATTGAATTTGCAATCTTTGTAAATATGGGTATTCCTTATTTAATGAATAGTAAGATTCCATTTATTGCAAGTGTAGTTATTGGTACGATACAACTTGGTGCGACTATTGATTATGCAATACTTATGACAACTAAATATTTAGAAGAACGTAAGAGTGGAGTTAATAGAAAAGACTCGGTAAGAAGTGCTTTAGATAGTAGTGTTTCATCAATATTTGTAAGTGGTATGTGTTTCTTTGCGGCAACTATTGGTGTAGGTGTAGTATCTAAGATAGACATGATTGGTACTTTATGTACATTAATATCAAGAGGTGCGATTATTAGTATGATAGTAGTAATCTGTGTATTACCATCTATATTACTAATATTTGATAGATTAATTATAAAAACTAGTTTAGGATTTGGAGGAAATAAAATGAAAAAAGCATTATTAATTATTGTTAGTTTATTACTTATAATCCCATTTAGTATAAATGCATTAAGTAAAGATGAAACTGTATATACTAAATTAAGTAGTAGTGGTAAAATTAAAAGTATAATAGTAACTGAACATTTAATAAATGATGATAAGATTGATACTATTAATGATATTACTAATTTAACTGATATTAAAAACTTAAATGGTACTGAAAAATATAGTTTAGATGGTAAAAGTATTAATTGGAAATCTAATGGATCTGATATATATTATCAAGGAAGTAGTGATGAGTCTTTACCAATTGGAGTTAATGTTACTTATAAGTTAGATGGTAAGAGTGTAAAAGCCAAAGATATCAAAGAAAAGAAAGGACATGTAGAAATTACTATTAACTATACAAATAATTTAAGTAGTATTATTAATGGTAAAACATTATATACTCCTTTTGTAGTAGTAAGTGAATTAAATTTAAATTCTAAATATAATACTAATATCAAAGTTACTAATGGTAAAGTTATTAGTAATGGTACAACTAATATGGTAGTAGCTATATCATCACCTGGACTTGCTAGTTCGCTAGGAATTGATTCTATTAATCTTGATACAGTTACAGTTGAATATGATACAACTAAGTTTAGCAAAGAGTCTATTTATGCAGTTGCAACTTCAAAATTATTAGATACTAATGATTTAATTAATTTAGGTAATGTATCTAGTATTCAAGCAGATATAAATAAACTTGGTAGTGCGACTAATACGTTAGTTAGTGGTGCGCAAGAATTATCTAGTGGTACAGATAAATTAAGAAATGGAGCACAAGAATTATCTACTGGTATTAATAGTGCATTAGATGGTACTAATAAGATTAAAAGTGCAGTTGATGATTCAATTAATAAACTTAATAATGATACTACTGATGCTTTAGATGAAGATACAATTAATATGATAAAAGAACAAGCGGTAAGTGGTGCGACACTAAGTGATGAACAATTAAATGTGATTGGTACTCAAGCAATCGAAGGATTAAAGACTGATGAGAACTATAATAAGATGAAAGGGGTAGTTGAACAAGTAGAAGCAAATGAACAGTTAGTAACTTTATGTACTAGCGGAGAAGAGGTGCCAGATATTTATAAAGAAAAATGTGTAGCTTATAATACATATAAACCTGTTGTTACTTCTTTAGAAGAAACTGCATATGGAGTTGCAACAAATGTTGCACAAAATATAAGTAGTATGGTTGCATCAAATGTATCAGAGGCTGTTGCAACTACTGTTGCAAATAAGGTTAAGAAAGAAGCAACAAATAAAACAATTGATTCTCTAAATCTATTAAGTACTAATTTAGGAGAGTTATCTTTAGGTTTAGATAAACTAAATAATGGGTCGATGGAATTAGTTAGTGGAATAGATACACTTAAAAATGGAGCAGATCAATTATTTAGTGGACTTAATACATTTAATGAAACTGGAATAAAGAAGTTAACAACATTTATTAATGTTAATTTAACAGGTAAACTTGATATTGTTAACACTTTGATTAAATTAAGTAATGATTATCAATCTTACGGTGGTAAGAGTGATAATGTATCTGGAAATACTAAGTTTATAATGGTAATTAAATAATCTTGCAAAATGCAGGGTTATTTTTGTAATCATTAAAATAATGGTGTTACATTTTTATAATGAGTAAATTAGAACTGGAATAAAAAATGTAACATTTAAATTAAAAAAAGTCATCCAATAGAATTAATAAAATAGCATAATTCGATTTGCATTTTATTTAAAATCTGTTATAATATTGTCTCGTCAGTGGAGGCAAGATGAATGATAGAAGATTAGTAGAGTTATTAGTAGGTTGCGGAAGAATTGCTTATGGTATGGCATATATGAAAATATATTCTCTAGAAATTGTACCAACTTATGAATTATTAAAAGAAGAATTAAAAAGTATGTCAAAAGAAGAAAAATTATCGTATGGTAAAGTTATATAGTATTTGGAGGGAATATGGAAAATATTGAATACAATAATAGTAAATTTAGAATAACAAGTCAAAATAAAAAAATAGATCATACAATTACTTTATCACACGTATTATATGATAATGATAAGAGAAGTCTTGAAAACAGTATAGATAATGATTCAAAAATAGATTTAACTGATAGTGAGGCTGTTTCTTATACAACTGCAATGGTAGAAAATTATTTTGAAAAATTATCATTCAAAGAATATGAAAAATATGTATTTGCCTTATATAAAGATTATAAAAGACTTGCTAAATTAGATTATGAAATGACTTTTATTAATAATAATGAAAATGTAAAACAAGACTTTATTTATAAAGTTTTAGAAAATAGTGAGAACTTTAAAGATAATAAAAACTTTAATAGTATTTTAAAGATGATTATTGAACATTCCATAATGATTATGAGATGTTTGCCATTTGATAAGTATACTGATAGTTCGATTATTGAGTATAGAAAGCACTTTCATGAAATATGTAATTCTAATTTAAGTGATTGTAAGAAAAAGTAAATTAGATAATTTAATCGCAGTAATGCGTTTTTTCTTTTGATGTATTATAAAGGCTATAGTCGAATTTAAAAAAAATGGAAAAATACTATTGACAAAGGTTATCATTTACTTTATAATTAATTCGTAGCTGTTTTTTGGGGATTAAAACTATAAATGGAGAAGTAGTAATATAAACTGATTAAAGCGAGTTAGGTATGGTGGAAGCTAACAATTAAGTATATTATGAATAACAACCATTTGGTACGTAAGTCGGGGAAGCCCGTTATAACTAATGAGAGGTCATTATATGGCAATTTGGGTGGCACCGCGATAAACAGATGGTATTATCGTCCCAATATAGCGGACAGATATGCTTAATTAGCTCAGTTGGTAGAGCACTCGGCTGTTAACCGATAGGTCGTAGGTTCGAGTCCTACATTAAGCGCCAGATGCCTAATTAGCTCAGTTGGTAGAGCACTCGGCTGTTAACCGATAGGTCGTAGGTTCGAGTCCTACATTAGGCGCCATTTGATAATTACAAGTCCGTTGGACTTGTTTTTTTGTATATAAAGGAGGAAATTATGGAGAAGTTTACAAAAGAGATGGTTGATGATTATGCAGATAAGTTGTTAATTGGTTTAACTGATGAAGAGAACAAGATGGTTTTAGATGAATTTAATATTATTGATGCAGATATTGCGAAGGTAATGGAGATTGATAATATTGAATCAGTAGAACCTATGACACATACATTAGATGGCTTTGTGTATGAGTTAAGAGAAGATGTTGTTGAAGAATCAGTAGATATTGACGATTTACTAGCTAACTGTGATGATTATATTAATGATGAGGTTAGAGTACCAAAGGTGGTGGAATAATGGAATACATGAGTAAAAGTATTGAAGAAATACATGAAGCGTTAATTAGTGGTGATGTTACTAGTGAAGATCTTGTTAAAGAATCATTAGATAAAGCTCATAAAAATCAAGATGAATGTAATAGTTTTGTAACAATTATGGATGATGCTAAAGAAACTAAAGTAACTGATAATTTATTATCAGGAATTCCTTATGGAATAAAGGATAATTATTCAACTAAAGGAATACTATCTACTGGTTCATCTAATACATTAAAAGATTATGTGCCATTTTTTACTGCTACTGCAATTAGTAATCTAGAATCTAAGGGAGCAGTTGGAGTTGCAAAATGTGCCATGGATGAATTTGGTATGGGTGGTACTGGTACTACGTGTCATACTGGTACTGTTTTAAATCCATGGGATAAAACTAGAATGACGGCTGGATCTTCGGCTGGTTCTGCCGCTTCGGTTGCAGTTGGAGTATATCCTTATGCAACTGGTTCTGATACCGGAGATTCTATTCGTAAACCTGCTGCATACTGTGGAATTGTTGGATATAAACCTACATATGGTATGATTTCTCGTTATGGATTATTTCCATTTGCTTCAAGTTTAGATCATTGTGGTTGTCTAACAAGATCTGTTAAAGATGCTGCAATTGTTGTTGATGGTATGAAAGGTATAGATAAAAATGATATGACTAGTTGGGATTCTAGTAATATTAATCTATATAAATCTATTACCGGAGAAGTTAAAGGTAAAAAACTTTGCTATATAAAAGAGTTATGTGATATAAATGAGTATCCAAATGCAAATGATGAATTAAAAAAACACTTATCTAATTTTATGGATGTGCTTGAAAAATGTAAAAGCATTGGTATTGAAGTAGAAGAAGTTAGTGTCGATAAAAAACTACTTGATGCACTTGCATCAGTTTATGTAGTTATATCATGCGCAGAGGCAACTAGTAATATGTCTAACCTTACAGGATTTATCTTTGGACCTAGAGGAGAAGGAAAGAATTATATTGAAATGATGAAGGATCACCGTACTAAAGGATTTTCTCCGCTTATTAAAAGAAGATTTGTAATTGGATCTTATGTATTACAGGCCCAAAATAAAGATAGATATTTCCATAATGCACAAAGAGTTAGAAGACTACTAGTTGATAGATGGAAAGAATTATTTAAAGATTATGATGCAGTAATACTTCCAGTAGGTTCTGGTCCAGCTAAAAAGTTAGATGGTTCAAAAGATATACTTGATGAAAATACTAAGGCATTAGAAGAACATTTACAAATTGGAAACTTTGGAGGATTTCCTTCAATTACTATTCCAGATGGATTTATAGATAATCTTCCAGTTGGTTTAAATATTACTGGTAATTGTTATGATGATGCAAACGTATTAAATATTGCTTATGCAATAGAATCTACTATGCCTTATAAAGGACAAATTGCAAAGGAGGCACGCTATGAGTAAATATAAAGCACTTATTGGTTTAGAGATGCACTGTGAAATAAGTGAGACTAATACAAAAGTATTTTCTAGTGCCGAAAACTCTTATAAAGATATTCCAAACTCAAATATTAGACCAGTAGATATGGCCTTTCCAGGAACACTTCCAGTTGTAAATAAAGAAGCAGTTAAAATGGCTTTAAAAGCGTCAATGATTTTAAACTGTAAACAGCCAGAATATATGTATTTTGAAAGAAAGAACTATTATTATCCTGATTTACCTAAGGGTTATCAAATTACACAAGAAACTAAACCAGCTCCAGTTGGCATTTATGGTTCCTTAGAATATGAGTGCAAAGGCGAGAAGAAAATAGCTGTTATAAACAATCTTCACTTAGAAGAAGATGCTGCATCTACTGATCATTATTCATCATATTCAACAATAGATTATAACCGTGCCGGAGTACCTCTTCTTGAATTAGTTACTGAACCATGTTTCCATTCAGCTGATGAAGCAGTATCTTTCTTGGAAACAATGAGAAGTGTTTATCAATATGCTGGTATTTCAGAAGCAGATTCCAGAAAAGGCCAAATTAGATGTGATGTAAATGTATCTATTATGGATGATAGTTTAGATGCGTCTGATATGAATAACTGGGGTACTAAAATTGAGATTAAAAACGTTAACTCTTTTGGTGGTGTTAGAGATGCTATTAATTATGAAATAGATAGACAAACTGAACTTAAAGAGAATGGTGAATACGATAAGATGGAACAACAAACTAGACGTTGGGATGAAGATAGTCTATCTACTATTTACATGCGTAGTAAAGTTGATGCTATTGATTATAAATATTTTGTTGAACCCAATATTCCTAAATATAAAATTTCCAAGGAATGGTTAGAACAAATTAGAAAAGATATTCCTGAACTTGCAAGTGAAAGAAAAGTAAAATATATTGAAAAATATGGATTATCTGATTATGATGCAACTATTATAGTTAAAGATAAGAATGTATCTGATTACTATGAAGAAGTAATTAAATTAGGAGGAAATCCTAAGAAAGCATCTAACTGGTTAACATCAGTAATATTAGGACATTTAAATAAATATGATATTGGTATTAATGAAATTTATTTAACTCCAAAAATGTTATTTGATATTATGAATATGGTTGAAACCGGTAAAATATCATCTAAACAAAGTAAAGATGTTTTATATAAATGTTTATCAGATGAAAAGGAACCTCAAGTAATAGTAGATGAGCTTGGATTAAAACAAGTAGGGGATGAAGATACAATAAGACCATTAGTAATTGAAATACTAGATGCTCATTTAGATTTAATTGAAGAATATCGTAAAGGTAGAAATGTATTTGATTTCTTTGTAGGTCAAGTTATGAAAGCTACTCGTGGTCAAGCAAATCCTAGTTTAACTGCAAAAATAATTAAAGAAGAAATAGATAAAAGATAATTTTTGAATATGGTGAGTTTTATGAAAAAAATAAATAATGTTAATGATATAAATATTTATTATTCATATAAAGTAGTGTTTAAAGATTATTATTATGATTATGATTCTGAAGAGTATTTTGAACTTATTTATTCTCAGATAGATGGGTTTAAATTGGGAATAGAATTAGATGAAATGTTAATTGATATTAATACTGGCAAGCAGTTTAAGTTTGCTAATGATAAATTAAATACAGGAGATACTTATATAAATGCTGATCCGCTTTGTAAACTTAATTATTTTTATAATGATGAATTAAAGAATATTGAATTAGATAAAAAGATTATTGTAGCTTCTTTTGAAACGATTAAGAAAGATGCTGGATTAGATAGATATATAAAAGTATTAAGAGATAATAAGTATTATATTATATCTACTCCTTGTAATTTAGAGGATAAAATTCTTGTTGATTATTATAATGATAATGAAGAAGAGTTCTACGATGAATATAAAACTTATAGAAAAAAGAGATTATTTATGTAAAAGAAAGGAGATATTATGAGTAAATATCGTAATCGTTATTGTGGTAAAATAAACGAGTTAGATGTAGATAATAAAGTTACAGTTGCAGGATGGATTGCAAATATCAGAGACCATGGAGGAGTAATATTTGTTGATGTAAGAGATTATACAGGTATTATTCAAGTAGTAAGTAACGACGATTCTATATTTAAAGGACTTACTAAAGAATCAGCAGTAACAGTAACTGGTACTATTAGAAAAAGAAATGAGGATGATTATAATGATCATATTTCTACTGGTACTGTTGAGTTATTAGTAGAAAAGTTGGATGTATTAGGTATTGCACCTAATGAGTTGCCTTTTGAAATACTTAAAAGTAAAGAAGTATCTGAGGATGTTAGATTAAAATATCGTTATTTAGATTTACGTAATGAGAAGGTTGGAAATACTATTCGTATGCGTAGTGAGCTTTTAAAGTTTTTAAGAAATGAAATGGATTCTATGGATTTCACTGAAGTACAAACCCCAATAATTACGGCATCTTCTCCAGAAGGAGCTAGAGACTTTATAATTCCATCACGTAAGTTTAAAGGTAAGTTTTACGCACTTCC
>JAEEGL016656893.1_pt1 | contig 13184 bp, 16 predicted proteins | sample 9134231 | NCBI WGS metagenome assembly JAEEGL01 (sample SAMN16246548, study PRJNA631951) | gut metagenome | biome: gut microbiome; feature: rumen; material: fiber-attached | host: Bos | place: Iran: Karaj | collected 2018-10
ATAAAGAGCAAATATAAGTAAGAATGTTACAAAACTAATAGCTCCAATTAATATAATTGAAAATATAGTAGTTTTAAGACTTTTTTTATCTCTTGGTTTTTTAAACAAAGGCTTCTTTAATCTAGGCTCACTAAATAATTTAATCTTTTTCATTGTTATCAACTCCAATTAATTCATCTATTATTTTTAAATAATCTAATCCTTTTAAATAATTATATTGTAATTCATAAGCATTCTTTTCAATAAATTCATAAGGAATACTTTTTCTAGAATTATTATTAATAAAATCTATTAATACTTTACCTGGTAACAAATAGAATTTATCATTAATAAGTATTATTAAAAAAACAATGCCTTTATGTCTATCAATATTCTTAATATGTAACAATTGATGTTTGTGAATATTATTTAAAGGAAATGATGTTTTGTTTTTAGTTACTTTAGCATCAAATTCAATATAATAACCCCGATATATACCATTATAGTCTAATGTTGATGGTTCTTTAAAGTATGCATCAGTTATTCTATTCTTATTACTATAATCAACTTTTACAACTCCAATCGGAGTAGGTTTTTTATAGATATGGGCAGTATCATTATTAATATAATATTCATTTGTATCATTAATTATTTGTTCAAGATCCATGCCTCGATTCGCGTGGTTATCCATTTTAGTATAATTTTTCTTTATGTTGTTAGGATATTTCAAAATAACCACCCAGTTAATTATAGCACAAATTAGAGATATTTTATATAAGAAAAAGAGTTATAGTTTTTTAGTTTACATATTCTTATTTTAGGATATTATGTCGAAAGTAATGTAATACATAAATATTTATAATAAAATTAATTTGGTGATGAAAATGAACTATGATTTTATGATAAACAAATTATTAGAAAAGGTAGATAATGCTGAGTTAGAACTATTGTATAAAATCGTTACTGACCTTGACAAAAGCGAATAAAATGAGTATAATTTTGATATTGGAAGGTGAGTATTTTGTATAATGATAGATTGTATTTAACTGCTCAAGAAATTTTGGAAAAAGAGTTTAAAATTGATGCAAGAGGATATCGTCCTCAAGAAGTTGATAAATTTTTAGATATGGTCATTAGAGATTATACAGAATATGGAAATATTATTAAAAATTTAGAAAAGAAGATTAATGATTTGGTAGACGATAATGGCAAATTAAAACAAGAAATTCGTCGTTTACAGGGGGAAATAGCTTCAACTAGTGAAACACCAAATCATGCTCAAAATAATGTTGACCTTCTAAAAAGAATTAGCCAATTAGAAAAAATAGTATATGGTAATAATGAATAATTTCTAGACAAATGCTGCATAACTTATTTATGTAGAGGAAAGTCCATGCTCGCACTGTCCTGTGATGGCAGTAGTGTTCGCGCCTAGGGAAGAAGTAACCTAGGGTAGTTTTTACTAACGGCTCTGAAATAACCTGAAATGGTTAAAGTAAGTGTAAAAGTGCCAAAGAGACGAGCTTTTTTGGAAACAAAAAAGGTGGAACGTGGTAAACCCCGCGAGCGAGAAACCCAAATTTTGGTAGGGGAGTTCTTCAAAGAGAATCGAATCAATGAAGGAACCGAAAGGTAGATAAATATTTGTCGCTTTCTTCGGAAAGTACAGAACATGGCTTATAAGAAATTATTTTTTTATTTTAAAGGAGTGAAATATTTTGAACGAGATCGGCGAGGCGTTGCGTCTTGCAAGAGAAAACTCGGGGGTTAGTATTAAAGAGGCTAGTAAAGATTTAGAAATAGATGAATTAATATTAGAAAATATTGAAGCTGGTAAAGTTGGGGCATTTAAAGATATCTTTGAACTAAAGAGTTATATTTCAACTTATTCGAGATATTTGGGCTTAGATACAAATGCCATGATTGATGAATTTAATGAGTATATGTTTGAATATACTTCAAAGATTCCTATTAAGGAAATTGAAAAAACTATTGAATTACAATTAAAAGAAGAAAATAAAGAAGAAACTATTAGTTCTCCATATACCAAACAAGCTAAAAAGTATGATGGACGTGTATATGTTATCATTTATATATTAGTATTCTTGCTTGTCCTTTTCACAGTTATATGGTCAATTAAACAAATAACAATTAATACTAAAGAAACTAGTACTATTAGTTATAGGAGGTAGTATATATGAATTTGCCGAATAAAATTACTGTTGGAAGAATAATATTATCAGTTATTGTTTTAGTGCTTCTTATGATACCATGGTATTCTTTGGGAGTTTATTGGCCAGAATACTTAGTTGGTAATGTAACAGTTAGTTTGAAATACTTAGTAACAGGTTTCTTATTTGCTATCGCAGCTTTTACTGATTTCTTAGATGGCCATTTAGCCCGTAAATATAATATGGTCACTGATTTTGGCAAAGTAACTGATGCTATAGCTGATAAATTACTTGTTAATGGAGTATTAATAATACTTGCCTATGAAAGAAGTATAATGTTAATAGTACCTGTTATTATAATATCTCGTGATATTATAGTTGATTCATTAAAAATGTTATCTGGCTCTAAAGGAAAAGTAGTCGCTGCATCTAAGTTAGGTAAGATTAAAACAGTATTTATGCTAGTTGGTATTACTTTAACATTTTTTTACAACTTACCATTTGAATTATTGAATTTACCAGTCGCAGACTTATTGTTATTATTAGCTACATTATTCTCTGTAATATCTGGTTGCCAATATTATTACAATTGTAAAAAGTATTTATTTGCTAATATGTAAGAAAGATTATTCTTTCTTTTTTTATGTCATAAACCTAAACACATAAAAGTAGTTCGAATAATATAAAAATAGAGGAGGATAAATAATGAATTACTTTGATGAATCGGTAAGTGAACAAAACTTTTCTTTTAATGATACAAATATGAAAGGAACAGATTGCTGCAATATGCAACCACAAATGGGATGCTGCACACCAATTTATGAATGTCCTCAAGAAAGAGTATGCCATCGTTATATCTGTTATGAGGTACCACATATTATGCCATGTAATACTAGAATAATAAATCATCATGTTTATAAACATACTTTTAGGCCAGAATATACTTGTTGTGAAGAAAATGTTTGTGAAAATGTATATGTACCAAATTAAATCAACTATTTAGTTGGTTTTTTCTTTACTTATTCTTTATTTTTGAACATAAATGCCTTATAATATATTATTACAAGGAAGTTGGTAGTTATGCTTTATAATAAAAATATTCGCTTATATTTAGAAAAATTATCAAAAAAAGAATTAGTAGATCTAATTAATTTTTATCATGAATTGTGTGATTTAAATAATAGCCAAAAATCCTTGACTATAACTAAAGAAAAGAAAGATATTCTAGTTGACTATTTAGTTGATTATCATAATAAATATCTTGAATATATTGTTTCATTATTTTCTAAAGATGACTATGATAACTTATTAAAATTGTTAAAAAAAACAAGTACTTTAGGTATTGATAATTCTTTCTTAGAATTTCTAAACAATAAAAGAGTTTTATTTAATAACGAAATGCCCTTAGAGACTTATAAAGAATTAAAAAGATTAGTAAAACAAAATATAATAAAAAGAAAGATTAATAGTAATACAAAGTATTATTCTATAGCTAATGGTATTATCATTGCTTATGGTGTAATTGATGCAGATACATTTAATATTATTATAAATAGTGATACATACATGAAAAAAATACAGTTGTATTATAAAAAAGATTATATCATAGATAATAAAAAAGTTTATAGTAATAAACTAACTAATATTACAAAGATTAATAAGTATTTAAAAAACATTGAGATTAAAGGATTTAATCAAAAAGATTTTCTTAATTTAGGTAATAAAAAATATCATCATCATATTAAAAGTTATAAAAAATTAATTAAAGTTTTAAAAAGAAAATATATTTTCAAAAATTATGATATAATGTTCTTAGATAACTACATAATAATTCCATATTTATATAGTTCTTTAAACGAAGAGAAAAAAGCAAACGCGGAATTGAATGAAGTTATTGAAAAATACTTTGAGTTTAACAATAGTGAATTAAAATCAAGTATTATAAAGAATATAAGTAATATTAAGAATGAATTCCCATTATGGGAACTAAGAGGTAAATCTTTTAAAGAGGTGAATTAAATGCAAAAAAATGGTTTTACAAAAATAGAATTATTGGTATTCTTAGCTATTTTTACTGTAGTTTACTTTGTTATAGTTAATAAAGTTTCATATAGCTTTATGGACGATGCTTCAGAGCAAATGTATGCCACTACTATAGAGGCTATTGAAAAACAAGCAGTTTTGTATGGTGAAAACGATAAAACCATTTTTAATGAAAAAGGCAGTGCCTATATTACAGTTAAAGACTTAATTGATAAGGGTTACTATTTTGGTGACGATGAAGAAGGTAACGTCGAAGATCCTCGCGATTTTGATAATAATTTAAATGATTTAAAAATAAAAATAGTTAATAAAGATGATAAAATATCTGCTAAAGTATTAGGTTAATCATGGCAATTTCTAAGACTGATTTTATAAATTATAGTCGTTGCCCACGTTATGCAGCTTTAGAGGAAATAAAAAAAGAAAAATTGGACGCAGATATATCTTATGAAGAATATAAAGAAGAAGAATTACAAGATAATATAAAAGAATTACTTGGCAATATGTACGAAGATGAAGAATATACAATAGATTTAACTAAGCAAATGAGTGCCCAAATGGAAGCAATGATGCCTTATTATAAACAAGTGGAAATAGAAGCGGGCCGTTTAGTTAATAAATACTTTAAAGGTAAAAGTACATATGCCGCATCAACATTTAACCAAGAATGTTTTGAATTTAATAAAAATGGCATTAAATATCTTTGTTATGTCGATATATATAATGAAAATGAGGCTGGTATTAATATAATCGAAGTTAAAGCTACAACCAGTAATAAATATGTTAGCCTACAAGCTGGCCATAGAAAAATGGATAAGTTTTCTATTTTTAACTTTGATAAAAATACTAATACCTACTTTTTAAAAGATGAAATTAATAATTATCCAATCGAAGATGAAATGCCTATCGAAGATTACGCTAAGAAAAGAAATAAACTCTTTGATCGCTATGGTGATGAAGGAACTTATGTATTTGACTTAGCTATTCAAAGATATATTATTGAAAATGATTTTAAAGAAGCTAATTTAGAAAACAAAATAAAGGATATTCATTACTACTTAGCTGTATTAAACTTTGATTATGTTTTTGATGGTACTTATGAAAAAGGTAAACCTTTATATAATCCAGATGAAGCTGGTAATGAAATAGTAGTATTTTTTGATATGACTAAAGTAACCGCAGAGTATCAAAAACTAATCGAAGTAGAAGAAGAGAAGTTAGAAAGATATTTATTTACATTAGATGCTAAACCTTGTTTATTAGGTACTTGGTGTGAAAGAAAAAAGAGTAAAGAATGTCGTTATTTTAATACAGTATGTGGAAGTATGATACCGCATAAGAATTCATCACTTAATTATTTGAATAACCCAGCTGGTTTTAAAGATGAGAATAATGAAACAGTAAAAGGCCTTGATTTAATTAATCGCGGTTATATAAAAATGTTAGATGTACCAGAAGAGTGGATAACTAAACAAAAACATCATATTCAAAGAGATGCTGTTAGGTTTAATAAAAAATATATTGATAAAGAGAAAATTAAAGCTGGTTTAAGTATTTTAAAATATCCAATATATCATTTAGATTTTGAAACACTTCCATGCCCACTTCCAAGGTTTAGAGGCGAAAAACCATATATGCAATCACCATTTGAATTTAGCCTACATATTGAAAATGAAGCTGGTAAGTGCGATAAACAAAAAGATAATTATATATTTTTGGCTAAAACATTTGATAATGATGAAAGGGAAGATTTAGTTAAGGCGCTGTTAAAGTATATTGATCCTGATAAAGGCACTTTATTTGCCCAAAATGTTTCTTTTGAAAAACAAAGAATTAAAGAATTAAGTGTTATATTCCCAGAATATAAAAAGGATTTAATGAAAATATATGATCGTGGTTTTGATTTAATGTGGTTAGTTAATACAAAAACTGATTTATATGAAGAATTAGGTTTTGATGCAAGTAGAGCAGAATTACCTAATTATTATTCTCAAGATTTAAGTGGTTCATATTCAATTAAAAAGACACTGCCAGCATTTAGTGATTTAACATATGCTGATTTGGATGTCAAAAACGGAACAGATGCAATAGTTGCATATTTGTCGTATAATAAGATGACTAAAGAAGAGTTTAAATTAAAGTATCAAGCATTGATAGACTATTGTCAACAAGATACTTGGGCAATGGTAGTAATATTAAATGAATTAAGAAAATTATGTAAATAGAAAAGGAGATTAAAATGGAAGAAAAGACTTGTAACTGTGGACCAGATTGTACATGTGGATGCCAAGAAGGACAGGAGTGTACTTGTGATGGTTCTTGTGAATGTGAAGAAGAGGGAGAATAAAGGCATTTTTAATGCTTTTTATTTTGCTTTGTAAACATGTGTAAAATTTTGACATATTGCTTGCATTAATATGTAAAAAAATAGTAAGATATTATTGTAAGGGAGTGTGTTATATGCTATATCCATCTATTGATAAATTATTAAATATAGTTGATTCTAAGTATAAACTAGTTCATGTTGCATCACAAAGAAGTAAACAAATGTTAGAAACTGGTCATTTTCAAAAAAATGAAAATGAATATAACAACAAAAAAGAATTAGGTAGAGCTTTAGAAGAAATCGAATCAGGATTAATTGTCATAAACGAAGGATAATACTAAAAATAGTTGATTATTAGTAAGAATTATGATAAAATAATCTTGCTTTTGGGGGATTAGCTCAGCTGGCTAGAGCACCTGCCCTGCACGCAGGGGGTCGCGGGTTCGAATCCCACATCCTCCACCAAAAAGTAATTAAAAAGATTAATTGAATTAATCTTTTTTTTATGGTTATTGACATTTCTTAAAAATATATTAAAATAATCATTAAAGTTGGTGAGTAACTATGAAAGCTTCTAAAAAGAAAAAAAATAATACTTCTAGTGATAATATTGATATAAATAGTGTGGAGAACAAAGCCAATGCTATTTTAGATAACCTAGGGACTTTAGAAAAAGAGTATTCTGTAGATATTGATGAGAATGGTGCATATATTATCAAAAAACAATATAGTAATTATGGTATTTCTATAGAAAGCTCAAGTTATCCATATGATTACTTAACAATTCATTTTAGTGATCAAACTGTTTATGATAGTCGTAATGGTATTTATATACCAGGCAAATGGGAAAAAGTATTAGATGTAGTACATGAAAACATACCACTTATTATTCATAATATCAAAGAAAAAGAACGCTTATTAAAACATAAAAGAAGTATTGTAAGAATACTTAGAACAATGCCATTAAGTGAAGGAACAACTGTAATCAATGATTCTTTGAAAATCTCTGTGCATTATCTACGAGCAGGTTCTTATGACGAATACTGTATAGGAGTCTCTTATAAAATTGAAGAAAATGGAATAGTAGTTTTTTGGGTATATGATGCTAGAATGTTCGGCGATAGTGAATACATGGAATATATTCCCGGAGAATGGGAGAATGTAATTCAAGAATATAAAGAATATGCTGAGATAAGAAATAGTAGATCAATAGAAAAAATAAGAAAAAGATAAAAACAAATAGAGTTAAATATCATCTATCACCTTATTTATAATTCATATATTATAATGAGGTGATTTTTTTGACTTATACAGTAAAACCCGGGGATACTCTATATGGAATTAGTAATCAATATGGAGTATCAGTTAGGGATATAATGAATTTAAATAATTTAAGTAATGTTACTATTCAAGTTGGTCAAATACTTAAAATACCTTCACAATCAGGTACTAACCCTAATACTGTTTTTTCATATACAGTAAAAAAAGGTGATACATTATATGGTATTGCTAAAAGGTTTGATACCAACACTCAAACAATTATTAATTTAAATAATTTAAAAAGTAATAATTTAAGTATTGGCCAAGTTTTAGCAATTCCAGAAAACTATACTGATGGAGATAAATTAAACTTACCAAATTATATTAACTATACTGTTTTAAAAAATGATACTTTATATACAATAGCTAAAAAATATAATCTAAGTGTAGATACAATTATTAAAGATAATTCACTAACTAATAATGTTATAAATGTAGGCCAAGTATTAAAAATAAGAACTGAACAAAGTGATGAAGAAGTAGAACAGTGTTTTGGGGTAGATTATACACCTAATAAAGATACTAATTATGAAACTTATACAGTAAAAAAGGGAGATAATTTATATAATATAGCTAAAAATAATAACACCACAGTAAGTGCCATTGTTGATTTAAATAATTTAAGTACTGTTAATTTAGCAATAGGTCAAATACTTAAAATACCAAATAGTAATAATACTTATACTGTTAAGAAAGGTGATTCTTTATATAGCATTGCTAAGAAATATAATACAACCGTTGATAGTATAAAAAGGAAGAATAATTTGAAATCAAATACTTTGACTATTGGCCAAATATTAACTATATAGGGGGAATTATGAATACATATTATGTAACTGATAAAGATTTTTATAAATCTGAAATATTTAATGACTTTTTAGAACAGAATCCAGGGAAAGGATATTTACGTATTAGAGCTTTTACTGCATCTCAAGCAATACCGATGAGTGGACTACAAGTTGAGGTATCAAAAACTATTATGAATAACAAAGTTATATTTTTTGAAGGAGTAACTGATGAATCAGGGGTAACACCTAGAATAGTTTTACCAGCGCCTAAGACAAATAGTGATAATCTAGTGGCACCTCTTACAACAAGTTATGATATAAATGTTTATTATAAGCCACAAGATATAAAACAGTCTTATACAGTAAGAATATATAATGGTTTATGTGTTGCTCAAAACATAAATATTGTTCCAAGTAGTATGATGGGAGGTTTATAATGGCAATAAGATATCCAGTTGTTCCAAATAACATTACAATTCATTTGGGAGCACCAAATGAAGCAGCAAGTGATATCACTGTACCATTTGCTGATTACATAGCCAATGTTGCTTCATCTGAGATTTATCCAACATGGCCCAAAAATGCATTAATAGCTAATATCTATGCCATTATATCCTTTGCTTTAAATAGAGTATATAATGAATGGTATAAAACTAAAGGATATAATTTTGATATAACATCATCACCAGTGTATGATCAAACATATAAAGAAAATGGTGCTATTTATGATAATATAAATGATATAGTTGGTGAAATATTTAATAATTATGTTGTTAAAAAAGATCAAATACAACCTTTTTTTACTAAATATTGTGATGGAAGAAAAACTACTTGCAATGGTTTATCACAATGGGGTACTGTTACGCTGGCCAATCAAGGTAAGACACCACTACAGATATTACAAAACTATTATGGTAATGATATTATAATCAAGTATGATGCACCAGTAGGTGAGGCAACCGAAGAATTTCCCGGCCTAACTTTTGGTTTGGGTTATGCTGGTAATCCAGTACTAACAATTCAAAGAGATTTAAAAAGAATTAGTAAGAATTATCCAGCAATCCCAGATATAACTACAGACTTAGGTATTTATGATGAACAAACAGTGAGTGCCGTTAAGAAGTTTCAAGAAATATTTGGCTTGCCTATCACGGGAACTGTTGATAAAGCAACATGGTATAAAATTAAATACATTTATAATAGTGTTAAGAAATTATCCGATTTATATTCTGAAGGAATAAGTAAAGAAGAAGCAACATTCTTATATACTGATGAACTTAATTATGGTGATACCGGAATTGAAGTAGAATATATTCATTATTATTTAGATGCTTTGGGTTTCTTAGATCAAGATATTCCTCGATTACCAACTAATTCAATATACAATAACAATACAATAACTATGGTTAAAGCTTTTCAAGAAAAGTATAATTTACCAGTTACGGGTAAATTTACATACACTGATTGGGTTGTATTAAAAAGAGCATATCGAGCTATATTAAAATCATTTCCACAAGAATATCAAGATTATGTTAATGAATTATATCCTGATTATTTTTTGCTTAAAGGTATGAGTGGGGAAGGTGTTAAAAGATTTCAAAAGTTTTTACTAAAAATATGTCAGTATGACAAGTCTATCCCAGGAGTTATAGTAAATGGAACATTTGATGAATTAACTGAAAAGTCAGTATTTAAACTGCAAGAAGACTATGGATTTGATGTAAATGGAGTTGTTGGCCCATTATTATGGAAAAAAGTCGTGGAATTATCAAAAAGATAAAACAATTTCTTGTTAATAATTAAATATTCATTTATAATACATATTGAAGGTGAGTATTATGAATGAAGTGACTATTTTACCCGCAGATATCTATGTAATAGTTAATCGTACTATATTGCAAGATATGGACCGTCAAGTTCTTCTTTCATTTTATGAACCAATTATTGGTCATTTACCAATAAGTCTATATTTAACATTATGGAATGATTTAGAAGCTAATAAACAGATAACTAGAGATTTATCTCATCATCATTTGATGAGTATATTAAAATGTCCATTAAAGACAATCAAAGAAGCAAGAGAAGCACTTGAAGCTGTTGGTTTATTAAAAACTTATGTTAAAACAGGCGGTAATGTAAATAATTATATATATGAATTATATTCACCATTACAACCTCAAGAATTTTTTAATCATCCAGTATTAAATATTATTTTATATAATAATATTGGTTCTATAGAATATGAATATTTACAAAAACAATATCAAAAAGTAAGAATAGATACAAAAGATTTTGTTGAAATAACTAAGCAATTAGATGAAGTATATGATTCAACCTCAGATATTACTAAAAGTGATGCTATTGAAAGAAGCATAAGTGATATAACTGTAAAGACAGAATTAGATTTTGATTTAATAATATCTAGTATACCTAAAGGAATTATTAATGAAAAAGCATTTAATAAAAAGACTAAAGAATTAGTAAATGAACTTGCTTTTATTTATAAATATGATCCAATGAAAATGGTTGAATTGATAAGAAGTTCAATAAATGAATATGGCATGATTGATAAAAATTCACTAAGAATAGCTTGCCGTAAAGCATATCAATTTGAACATGGTACATTACCAACATTAATATATCGTACTCAACCAGAATATTTGAAGAGCCCAAGTGGTGATAATTCTATAAGAGGTAAAATAATTCAAATATTTGAAAATACTAATCCGGTTGATTTCTTACGTAATAAATATCATGGTGTTAAACCAACAAGTAGAGATATAAAATTAATTGAAATGTTAATAATTGATTTGGAATTAACCCCAGCAGTTGTAAATGTTTTATTAGATTATGTACTTCGTAAAAATAATAATAAATTAACTAGTGCATATGTTGAAACAATCGCTGGTCAATGGAAAAGAGCTGGATTAAAAACTGCTCAAGAAGCCATGGAATTTGCTGAAAAAGAACATAAGAAATTAATTAAGAAAGAACCGGTTACTACTAAAAAGTTAGAACCTGTTTGGTTTAATAAAGTGTTAGAAAAAGAAGAAATAGATGAAAAAGAAAAAGATGAACTAGAAAATTTAATGAAGGAGTTTAACTAATGGAAACATTAAAAGTAAAAAAAGATATTAATAAAGAATTAGATAGTAGTTACAAAGAAGCTTTAAAACAAGAAGAATTTAAGAATCTAGTTAAGAATTTAAAAATAAAAGATCAAATGGGTAAAAAATATACTTCTAAATTAAATGATACTGTTCAAGAATTAAAAAATTGTAAAAATTGTAAAGGTTTATATATGTGTAAAAATGATGTTGAAGGTCATGTATCATTCCCTGAAATACATGAAGATAAACTATTATTTATATATACTCCTTGTAAATATCAAAAAAAGTTAAATAAAGATTTAATTGAAAAAGAAAATAGTTTAGATGATATCAAAAATGCTCGAATGAAGGATATTGATATAAAAGATAAAAAAAGAATTGATATTATTAAATGGTTAAAGAACTTTTATGATAATTATGAAAAAGTTAATACCTTGAAAGGTTTATATTTACATGGCTCTTTTGGCAGTGGTAAAACTTTTTTAATCGCTGCTTTATTAAATGAATTAGCTATTAAGAAGAATGCTTTTGTTGAAATAGTTTATTTTCCAGAATTACTTCGTAATATGAAAGAAGACTTTTCTTTAGTTGAAGATAAATTAAATTATTTACAAAGTGTTGATATATTACTTCTTGATGACATTGGAGCTGAAAATGTTACATCTTGGGGAAGAGATGAAATATTAGGAAGTATATTACAAACAAGAATGAATAATAAATTAACAACATTTTTTACATCAAATTTGAATATTGAAGAATTAGAACATCATTTAGCAATTACTAAAGGTAGTGAAGATGCCGTTAAGGCAAGAAGAATAATAGAAAGAATAAAACAATTAACTGAAGATAAAGAATTAGTTAGTTTTAATAGAAGAGACTAGATAAATAGGAGATTTATACCGGAATAAAAAATAGCGAACAAAAATTCGCTATTTTTTATTGACTTTTTATTTTTTCTAGGTTACAATTAATTTGTATCAGAGTAAAATGTTTAGGAGGAAATATGAAATCAACAAAAGATATAAAGGATAAAGATAAAGCTTTAGCACAAGTATTAGCTGATATTGAAAAGCAATTTGGTGCGGGAGCTATTATGAAATTAGGGGCAGAAGAACACAAAGAAATAGAAGTAACATCAAGTGGATCAATAGCTTTAGATATTGCATTAGGAGTGGGCGGTTATCCAAAGGGAAGAATTATTGAAATCTTTGGACCTGAATCAAGTGGTAAAACAACTGTGGCTTTACAAGCAATAGCTGAGATTCAAAAAAATGGTGGAAGAGCAGCATTTATCGATGCTGAACATGCGCTTGATCCAGTTTATGCTAAGAACTTAGGCGTTGATATTAATGAACTATTATTATCACAACCAGATACTGGGGAACAAGCATTAGAAATATGTGAAGCATTAGTTAGAAGTGAAGCGGTTGATATTGTTGTAATTGAT
>JAEEGL017076246.1_pt1 | contig 13184 bp, 13 predicted proteins | sample 9134231 | NCBI WGS metagenome assembly JAEEGL01 (sample SAMN16246548, study PRJNA631951) | gut metagenome | biome: gut microbiome; feature: rumen; material: fiber-attached | host: Bos | place: Iran: Karaj | collected 2018-10
CGGACGCGCCCACGTTCCGTGTAGCAATTTGTTTGGGTCTGGATGCCCGCAATGCACACAGTCCTTGCACCGGACAACCTCTGTTTGCTCCACGGGTTCCTCTCTCAGCAGGGCGAGTGTGTCGTATACCAAGGTTGTTACGATTGGACGGCGCATATTTCCCTGCTTGATCTGGTCTATGACACCCTCCCATTGCCGGATCACCTTCTCTCGGTCAGGCATCTCGGCACCCCTCCTCCGATTTCTCATATGCTACTGGATTGCATACACTAGCCCAAATGATCTGGTTGCATACTGGACATTTTATTACACAATAATCTACTTCACACGCTTTGTAACGAATAGTTGATTTACACTCGGGACAGACAACCTCATAAACTGGTACTGGCTTTCTGTTAACAACTTCCATCCCCGCTCCTCCTGTTCCACGTTTCAGCCATATACTGAGGATTCATATCATGATCCAAACCCCACGCATACCACATCACGAAATCCACAGGGCAGTCCTCGTAATGGCTTCCCTCAATTTCATACGCCGTCTCGCCAAGAACAATCCTCTCGCTGAACGTCATCTTACATCCGCAGAACGGGCAAGGCTTAAGCGTCGGCATATTCTCAGTCATCCTCACTCACCTCTTTCGGTTCGTCTATCCTCGCGTATATATCGCAGTAGGTGCTATCAAACGCATCACAGATCGCGTCCAGAAACCAAGGCTCGTTTCTGTACCGATGCCATTCGGCACCGATTCGCGAATGGATGTACAGCACCCCCGGCATCCCGGCATATCTGTTCCACATTGCGATCTGACTTGTCTTGTCCTGTCTTGCCTTTCTCGCCGCATACTTCATTACCTTACGCTTCTTGCCGTGCAGTCTATCCCATCTAACGCTGACGGGATTCCGGTTCTCGTCAAATCGCATATACTTTTCTCTCCGGCGATCAGTAACAGGGCTGAACATGAAGCAGTGCGGATTCATTGTGAACGGAGGATTTGCGCAAAGTACATTATCCATTTCGTTCAACATCAGATAAGTAATGCTTTCTTCAAGTTCTTCGGATGTGGCTGGAGTCTCGTCTCGCATAAGCCGCAATCCCCTGAGTCTTGGAATAACAATGCCATTCTCTTCCATCAAGTGGTTAAGGTCATCAATCTGCGTATATGCGTAAAGGGATTACGTACACGTATTCCAATGGCAAGCTGACAATAAACGGAACCGCAACAGCCCAATCATTTTGGGCATCTGGAAGGGCCTCGCCGATCAGTTTTATTTCGGGCCACAAATATTATGTTTCCTTTGGCAATCCCGACTATTTGGGCAGTAGTAATGGAAGATTTTATGTCGCAACGGTATATAAGAATTTCGACAAAAATAATGAAATATATGAATCGCCGCAGACATTTTCTGCGGCACTAAACATAGTAATCGAGACAGGTTCGACATGGAACATTACTGTTACTCCCCAGATTTTCGACCTCACTCAGATGTTCGGCTCCACCATCGCCGACTACATCTACAGCCTTGAAACCGCAACTGCCGGGGCTGGCGTGGCATGGTTCCGCAAGCTGTTTCCCAAGGACTACTACGCATACAACGCCGGCGAACTGATGAGTGTAAAGGCTCTGAGCCACGACATGGTTGGGTTTAATGCGTGGGATGAAGAGTGGGAGTTAGGACAAATATCGTCAACAACTGGTGAAAACATATCAGGCAGTTCTATTCGTTCAAAAAATTATTTTTCTATAGTTCCAAACGCTATTTATTATAACTATTTCGGAGACGCAAGTGGCGGGAATAATTTCCAATGTCGTTTTTACGATTCCGATAAGAATTATATCGGCTACGTTCAAAAGAATGGTACAGCGGTTAATAAAAATCACTCCTTTGAAACGCCAGAAAACGCTCATTATATGCGTTTCCAAGTGCAATCCGGTTACGGCTTAACCTACAAGAACGACATCTGTATTAATCTCTCATGGGATGGCTCTCGCGATGGCGAGTACCAGCCTTACGAAAAGCATTCCTACCCCCTCGACAGCACTCTGGAGCTTCGCGGTATTCCGAAACTGGACGCCAATAACAGCCTGTACTACGACGGCGATACCTACGAGAGCAATGGTGCGGTGACGAGGAAGTACGGCGTTGTGGATTTGGGGACGCTAAATTGGACGAAAACCAGTGGTGCATCGTCTCCGAGCGGGTATATTTTTGTAAGTGTCGATGCTATTGCAAAAGCCAGAGAGAGAGACTCGGAAAACAATATCGTTTCTGCTTTATTCACAAGCAATGCGAATTATTGGTTTACTGCCAGCGTACCAAACTATGGAATGCTGGTGTCCAATAACGGACGCATTATTATCCGCGATGACGATTATGATAATGATCCCACCGCCTTCAAAACCGCCATGTCTGGTGTCATGCTTGTCTACGAACTCGCTACTCCCACCACGGAAACCGCAACTCCTTACCAGAATCCTCAAGTTGTGGATGACTTTGGTACTGAGGAGTACGTTGATACTCGCGATGTGGCGATTCCTGTTGGGCATGAGACCTTCTATCAGGCCAACTTGAGGGCGAAGCTTGAGATGGCTCCGAACAGCCCTGATGCGAATGGCGACTATGTTGTCCGGCATACTGATGGGCTGAATGAGTATGTGCCACTGACTGGATTTGTCAGGTATGATGACGATCAGGAGCTTGGCGATGCACAGAAAGCACGGGCACGGACAAATATCGGTGCGGCGTCTGTTGTCCTGACCGATGGCGTGGCTGATAAGATCGAATCCGGCGGCACGACATACGACATTCAGGACAGCAAGGCACATACGGATATTGCGGCCACAAATGAAGCGCTCGGTATAATCCCGGCATCGTACAGCGCTTATGCAAACAAGCGAGAGCTGAATCTGTTGGAATACGTCAAATATGATGGTGTGGCTTACTATGGCAACACCGAAGGGAAGATTGCCAAAACCAACAATGCGGATGTTAAGACGATTATTATCAATCTGGCGAACGTTGGCGATGGTGTACAAATTGACTACACTAATTTTACTGGCACTGGTGCTAAAAATGCTCTTATCATCACCGCGAGTCCCAATATCGGAGACAACTATCTTGTGAAATTTAACGCGACTAGTTCTATCAATATCGGAACATTGAACGGGGCTACTTATTATGTCAAGACGAGTGATATTGCGACAGCATATCCTACCGCCCAATATCTAATCGCGTGTGTTTCTATCACGGATGGTGTAGCCTACAATATTGAAGGTTGGCATGACCAGACAACTGACGAAAAAATCGATGCCATCGCTTATTCCCTTGGTTATGCTGTTAGGTGTGATACCGAGCAGAGTCTGACGGATGCGCAGAAGGCCCAAGCAAGGACGAATATTGACGCGGTTGGCTTCCATGATTTCAACGTCTCTGGCCGACTCTGGAATGGAAGTACAGATATTACCGATCAATTCGCATGGGAAAGCGGTTCGTTTGATGACAACACCGGCGAGGAAAAAGCCGCTATCACACGGATTCGGTGTAAGCCCAGTCTGTATGTGCCGAAAGGCACTAGCATCTGGTTGGACTGCAACTTTGACACCTTCGTGTCTGTGTACAAATGGACGTCTTCCGGTTATGCGGGTTATGTAAACTGGAGTTGGGGTATGACGTTCACTGCTACCGCCGACACCTTTATTCGTTTCATCCTCAGGAATAAAGACGGTACGGCCATCGACACGTCTTTTGCTTCCAATCTGACAGTTTACCGGTTGTCTACGACTGTCTCTGCCAATGATCTCCGTGGTGTTCTCGGTTACGAGGGAAGTAGTTATATTGGCAAAAATATTCTTCGCACTTCTCCCGAAAGCTTCTCTGGCAACGGCCTCACATTTACACCGCAAGAGGACGGTAGTGTAATCGTCGATGGTACAGCTACTACTCGTACAGTGTATCAGCTTGGTGATGGTGTCTACCGTTCTCTTTCCGCCTATGGGATGGTTCCAGACTGTGAGTATATTTTGACTGGCGCTCCTGCTGGTGGTCGGCCTTCTGGGTATACCGGAAAGACTGAATACCTGTGGGCGCTGATCTTCCAGAATACTGGGTCGCCGAATATTGCTGACTACGGCAGTGGAGTGCGTTTCCGAATTAACGGTTTGAACTCCACTTATCGTCCGGCAATTGATATCCGTTCCGGCACGGTATGCGACAATTTGCGCTTCTATCCCATGCTCTGTCCGAAGATCTTCTACGATGTTAACAGTAGTTATGAGACTCATCTGCCGAACAACCGGGAGCTTGAAACTGCTATTCTTCGTCCACAGACACCTATTCTGGACAGCCAGCATCTGATGATCCATCGTGGAGGAAATTGGGGCGCTCCGCGGAACACTATGCCAGCATTTGAACTGGGCTACGAGAAAGGTCATTGCATTCTTGAATGCGATCTTCAAGTGACCAGCGACGGTATTCCGGTTATTTGTCACAATAACGACATCAACACTACCGCTCGCAATCCTGATGGCACTTCTATTTCTGGTACTGTGAATATTACTGACAGCACCTATGCGAGTTTGCTTAATTACGACTTTGGTATCGCCGCTGGTGAACAGTATGCCGGTACAAAGATTCCGACCTTGAAAGAGTTCCTGCTCTTCTGTAAGCGGCGGAATATCGTGGCTTATCTGGACACCGACAGCACCGTGGGCGTCAGTTCTGGCAATACTATCGCTTCTGCTATTTACGCTGTGGTAAAAGCTACCGGAATGAGAGCCAACGTTATCTTCGATTGCCAGACACGGGCCATTGCCGAGAAGTTTGCGGCGCTTGATGGCGATCTCAATCTGCTTGTGCAGGGAGCCACCAGCCAAGCTAATGTTGATAACATTGCTGGTATGTCTGGTACTTATCGGAGGCTGATCGCAAACTGTGGCGCTTCCTCTTACTCTACGTCCGTCTGGACAGAAGAGTTTGTGGAGTACATTCACAGCAAGGGTCTTCAGGCCAAAGCGACCATTACCAATGTCACACCGGCTCAAGCCCGTGCGGTTTTTGCTATCGGCACTGACTTCATTATGTGCGATGACATTACGCCTAGTGATGTGAAGCCGTGACAAGAAAGGAAATCGTTAAGAAACCCTCCGCAAAATCACAAGTTTTGCGGAGGGTTCTCTAAATGAGGGGTGGTGCAAATGAACGGAAAAGTAACACACGCTGTGTTTAACGGCGAACGTATTTGTGAGACAGCCCAACTGTATCAATACGATTATGGACAGGTGTTGGTGTTTGATGACATCACCCTTCCGGAAACATACGAGGTGTTGTTCAGCAACAACGTTATGGAAAACGCAAAAACCGTGATTGGCAATTCTGAGGGTGCGGCTATCCCGGACGAGTTCCTTATTACCGGCAAAAATGTTCTTGCGTGGATATTCCTGCACGATGGCGAGAATGATGGTGAGACCGAGTATGTTGTCAAAATCCCTGTGCGATCTAGATCAAAACTGTCTGACAGCGAGATTACAGAGGAAGAACACAGCATCGTCTCCGACCTGATAGCCGTTGTTGATACACTGGAGGAAAGAATTGCAGATATGGAAGAGGTCATTAACTCATACGAAGAACGAATCGTGCTTCTTGAAAATCGTATGCCAGCACTTGGAGGCTGGAAGACTCAGGAGGTGACGTCTGATGATTCGCCCTAATGACTTAATCGGACTCTTTCAGAAGGCTTATACAGAACGATGGGGTTACATCCTCAATACAGCAGGGGAAACGTGGACTGACGCAAAACAGCTTGATGCAGAGAACCAGTACAGGAAGGCTGTTGAAGCAGGAGACGATAAAGCCGCCGGTCGTTGGAAGACAGCCGCGCTTTATGGAAAGAAATGGATTAATCGCCGAGTGTCGGACTGCTCCGGTCTGTTCTCTTGGGCTTTCAAGCAGTTGAACGGGTATATGTATCATGGCAGTAACACGATGTACAGCAAATATACAACAGCCAAAGGAAAGCTTATTAACGGCAGACGTGAAGACGGAAATGCGCTAAAACCCGCGACAGCCCTGTTCAAATATAATGACGAGGAGGGCTATCACCATGTCGGGTTGTATATCGGGGACGGCAAAGTTATCGAGGCACAAGGGACTCAGAGTGGTGGCGTAAGCTCCGATGTCAAGAAGTGGCATTTCTGGGGAGAGTTGAAAGGCGTTGATTACAACGAGGAGGCGAAGCCTATGGAATACGAGGAGGCAATGGTAGTTGCGGACGGCGGTGTCAATCTTAGAGCAGGAAAGTCCACCAATACCACAAAACTGGCTACGATCCCGAAGGGAACTATGATCGAGGCGGCTGATGCCGGGAGCGGGTGGAGCCATGTGAAGTACGGAGACAAAACAGGCTACTGTATGTCTCGGTATATCGAATACGGAAAAGGCTTTTCGGATAATGAAGCCGTCAACATTATCAACAACATCATCAAAGAGCTTGGGCAGTTGAAGGAAATGCTTGAGCCGTAACAGGAGGTGGGTTCCATGGAAGAGATTACTGGATGGCTTTTCTCTGCGCGGGATCTTCTGACGGCGCTGGTGGCCGTGGTGACCGCCGTTGGAGTGATTTATGGATGGGTCGTGAGACCCATCAAGAAACAGCAGGAACTCGATAAACAGCAATCTGAAAAAATCGACAAGCTTGTTGTGGCCGTGGATGAACTGAAGAAACAGGTCAATGATCATCAGGCTGAGTATGTGAGGGATCGACTTCAGACAATGCACGAACGATATTGCAACGAACTTGGATGGGTTTCTCCAGAAGAGAAACGAAGGATTATCGACTGGTATGAGGAGTACAGAAAACGTGGCTATAACCATCTGGCGGACACTTATGCAGAAGATATTGTGAAACTGCCGGAGAAACCGACAGACAAATAAGGTGATGTCATGTACGACAAGGACTATATCCAATATTCTAAACGGTTCACAAAATGGGGTATGATCTTGATCGGAGCAGTGATGGTCATTTGTCTTGGCATCATTGCTTTCTGCGGTCTACCTCAGTATTCAGTACAGAGCATCGTGTCTCTGTACTCATCTTTTGCGACCGTGTTGGGGATCACAATTGGTGCATACCAAGGCAACTCGTCTCTTGAGAAATGGACTCGTGCCAAGTATCAGTATGACGAGTTGATGGTATCTGAAGAAACAGAGTCTGAAGAGGCTGAAGGAAACGGCTAACGGAGGTGTTCTATATGGATCTGAATTGGACGCAGATTTTTATTCTGGTGATTGGACTTGTTTTTACTGTGCTTACCGGGCTTATCACGAAACAGGTAATCCCGTGGCTGAAGGAGCGTAAGCTTTATGACGCCGCGATGATCGCTGTTCATGCGGCTGAAGCACTGTATGGACGCTATCACGGCGAGGACAAGCTTGCCGCCGCTCTGAAGTCTCTGACTGACAAAGGATATGATGTTCAGTCTGAGCCTGTCATCGAGGCTCTTAACGCCGCGTGGAAGGATTTGGATCGGGCTATGATTGATGCCGGTGAGAAAGAGGTTCCCGGAAAGGAAGCTTTCGTTACGGTGACCGACACTGTCATCGACAACGGATAACACAACAATGGGGCTACCATTTGTATGTAGCGAGTAATAGATAAAACTCGTGACATACGATGGTAGCCCTTTTTTTGTTTTTGGCAAACGAAATGGCTTTTGATAACACCCTGAGAGCATAGATGCTATCAAAAACCATTTTTGACATCTCCTGCCGGAGCAGTTTTTTACTTACTCTAGGTCTGCAAAACCTTCACTCCCCGGTTCAAATCCGGGTGGCACCTCTTCAAGAAAACCCTTGCAAATGCCAGGTTTGTAAGGGTTTTCCTTTTGTCTTTTCGATCATGCAGGAAGATGATTTGGGGCCTGTATGGGACCTGCCATGCGCCGCCATCGTGGATGCCCGGAGCTTGATCCGTGAGAAGAAGGAAGCCTGACGCCGCAGGCAGCTGAGCGGAACGGAAAAGGCCGCTGTCGGGGTTTTTCCGGCAGCGGTCTACGCTGGTTCTTCTTATCGTTCTGTCCGTTTGCTGCGCGGCAGCTTGTCCCGGGTCCGGGTCGTCAGGGCTTCCAGGGCCCGGGGAGGATCGGGTCAAAGGGTTTGGGGAGGATCGGGTCAAAAGGCCTGGGGAGGACAGAATCTCCGGATCCCGGAATACCGGTCCCGGCCGCATTCGGGGTGTTTGCTTTGTTCTGCCCACCGGCAACCTGCTCCAACTCGTTCATTTTCAGCTCCATCGCGTTGCTCATCATGATGCTCTCCTTTTGTGCTGTAGTCATTCTCTGCCGCAGCCGCTGTTTGCTCCTGACACCTGTTGATACGCAGCACAGGCGGCAGCTGGCAGTGCCTTTGCAGATTTTTTGAAAAATGCGGCAGCTGCGATGCGCCGGCTGCCCGCCGAAGCTTGCCGATGCTGAAATCCCTGGATCCACAAAGGCCATCTGCCCGTTATCCTGCGAGCAGACGGCCTTTTCCTCCGGCTCCGGCAGTCACCGGCCGGCATCAATCCTTCTTCTTGTCATCCATCAAAGCAATGATGGCTCCGCCCAGGGCAAGGGTGCCGACGCCCAGAAGGATGGGCAGGATCCCTCCCGGAATCGAAAAACTGCCATACGGCGCGTCCTTTGATGCGCAGTACGGCAGCTTCCCGTTTGTCTGTGTTGTGATTCACCCGCTGATTCTCCTGGCAGCTGCCGTCACGGGGATGGCTTGCGAAGCCTTTCCCGGGCTCCTGTCCGGACGGCACATTCTGTCCGGCGGGATCTGATGCCTCAGCCCTGCTCCCGCTGCATGACCACCGTCAGCTTGAAGACGCCGCTCTCCGTGCGCAGGGTCATGGTGCCGCCGTGCTTCTCCGCGATGTGCTTGATGGAGCGCAGGCCGAAGCCGTGGCCGGAGCCGGTCTTGGTGGTCCGGGGCAGGGCGTCCTCCGACACCTGCAGCTCCCCGGCGACGGTGTTTTCCACCTGCAGCACCGCCAGGTTCCCCCGGGCGCTGCCCTTCAGGGTGATGATCCGCCGGTCGGGGTCCTCGATCTTGGTGACGGCCTCCAGGGCGTTGTCCAGGGCGTTGCCGAAGAGGGAGTAGATCTCCCGCTCCGACAGGAAGGCGAAGAGGCTGCCGTCGATGATGTACGTGAACTTGACCCGGGCGGAGCAGCACAGGATGTTTTTCTCCGTCAGCACCACGTCGATGGTGGGGTAGCCGCACTCCACCACGGTGGAGTACTCGTTGATGGCATCCTCCAGCTCGTCCAGGTGGCGCTGGAAGCTGGCCTTCCCCGCCTCGGTGCGGATGGCGTGGATCTGGTGCTTCAGGTCGTGGCAGGTGGTCTGCAGGGCCGTGATGCCCTCCCGGCTCATCTCGTAGTAGCGCATCTTGTTGCTGATGAAGTCGTGCATGGTGCGGTTCTCGTGGCGGAAGCTGTCCAGCAGGGCGCCCATCAGCAGGGTGGCGAAGTTGAGGATGGAGTAGAGCAGGGCGCAGAGGTAGTACAGGAACTGCGCCTCATAGGCCTCCGCGTACACATGGCCGAAGTATTCCAGCATCATCTGCAGCAGCATGAAGATGGCGGTGAGCCACACCAGCATCCGCACCGGCGCGTGGTAGGGCGGCTCGCGCAGCAGCTCCCGGGTGATGAAGAACAGCAGCAGGCAGATGGAGAGGTAGACCAGGTAGGAGACCAGGGAGCCCGCGATGCTGTACGGGCCCCAGGGGGCCTCCACATGGTTCACCAGCATCACGCCGGCGACCATCTTGAAGCCGTTCCAGGCGATGCGGCTGATGGTCATGCCCAGCAGGCCGTTGAACCAGGCCTCGGCGGGGCTGGCCCGGTAGCAGAAGAAGCAGGCACCCACAAAAATCAGGTGGAGGGCCATGATCTGGACGGAGTAGCACAGGGCCTGGAGCCGCAGGTCCTGCAGCCAGACGTCCGCCAGGGTCCGCAGCAGCCAGCTGCACAGGCACATCACCGCCAGGGCGGCCGCCGCGCGCAGGGGGAAAGGACTGCGCTTCTTGCCCGTGTTCAGCAGCAGCAGCAGCGCAAAGGACAGAATGGCCGCCGAGATCCGGTGGTCGATGGCTCCGATCCAGGCTTGATTGGTGATCATAGATTGTCCCCCAGAAAGCTGGAAAAGCGTTTCATGAGCTCCTTGCGGTGGGATTTGGAGATGGAGATGCGGGTCCCGCCGATGACCAGGCAGTCCGCGGCCACGCTGGAGACGTGCCGCAGGTTCACGATGAAGCTGCGGTTGCACATCACGAAGCGGTCGGGGTTCAGCTTCCCGATGAGGTCGCTGAGACGGCCCCGCACGGTGTAGTCCCCCCGGGTGGTGTGGTAGACCAGGTTGTGGTCGAAGACCTCCACATAGGTGATGTCGTTGGCGGAGAGGCTGATGGTGCCGTCGGCGGTCCTGAGGGAGAAGGAAGCGCTGGCGTTTCCGTCCAGGCGGCGCATGGCCTTGTCCATGACGTAGACGATGGAGGCCATGGACACCGGCTTGAGGATGAAGTGCAGGGCGTCCACCTCGTAGCCCTTGATGGCATACTGCGCCATGTTGGTGACGAAGATCAGGATGTTCTCCCTGCTGATCCTGCGGATGAACCGCGCCGTCTCCAGGCCGTCCAGTTTGCCCATCTGGATGTCCAGGAACACGATGTCATAGCTCTCCGTGCTGCGGACCAGGTCCAGGCCGTCGTGAAACACGTGGATCATGGCGGCGTGGCCGCTGCTGCTGCAGTAGGACTCCACACAGCTCTTCAGTAGCTCCGCGTCCTTCGGGTCGTCGTCCGCAATGGCGATCATCAGCACGGCTTTTTCCCCCTTCTCCCCGGTCCTGTGTTCTTTCCTTTTGGAGGATCATACCACACAACGGCGGCTGAGGCAACAAAGAGAGCCGAAAAAAGTGCCGCCGGGTGTTGGCACGCTGACGGCAGAGGGCTGCCATTTTGACCGGAACGTCACCAGCCAGAACGGCGGCGGCATCTTCGTGGCCGACGGCAGGACCGCGGGCCTGGCCGGCAGCTGGGTGGAGTACAACACGGCCACCCTCCAGGGCGGCGGCGTGCTGGTGGGCGGCTCTGTCCCCCAGGGCATCGATGACAATACCCAGCCGGAGGGCGGCGTCGTCCCCAACGGCGGCCGGGGAGCGCTCCGGGCCAGGGGCGCCACCTTCAACTTCCACACCTCCGGCACCAGCATCCAGTACAACCACGCTGGGGACGGCGGCGGCATCTTTGTGCAGAACGGCAGCGTGCAGTTCGGCAACCATGACGTCATCCTCAACAACAAGGACCTGAGCGGCAAGACCTTCGACAACCTCAACGTGGGCAGCAACTGCTCCAACTCGGCGCCCTTCAATATCGCGGACGGCATCGACGCACTGATGGTCGGCATCAAGGCGGCCGGCATCGGCGGCGCGGCGGGAGGCATCGGCGGCTTCTTCGCAGGGCTGTTCGGCTGGGTAGAGAGCTTCCTGGACGTCGTCGTTGCCACCGGGACCCTCACCGCCATCCTCCTGGTGATCGACACCCTGTGTGACGGGGACGACGACAAGCAGGACAAGCCCTGTGACCATCCCAGGGATCAGTGGGAGTCCTCAAGCCGGTGGGAGGACGACCATTACAGCCACGTCAAGCAGGTCACGGTATGCAAGCAGTGCAAAAAGACCCTGAGCAGCTCGAACCTCACGCCTGCCCGGAGCGTTGACGGAACCTCCTGCGTCACCACCTACACCGTGACCCTCCCCGACGGAAAGACGGAGAGCCGCACCGTGCAGCCCTACACCGTCATCCTCAAGCCGGGCATCACCGGCATCGATAACAGCATCCTGGAGATGTTCCGGGTGCCCCACGGCCGGCATGAGGCGGCCTCCTTCACGCTGCCCACCGTCTCCCCCTGGGAGATCGAGGGCTACAAACTGAAGAACTGGCGTGTGCTGGACAGCGGGACCGACGCCGTCACCGCGGTGGACTTCAGCGGCGATCACGACGACACCGAGACCAAGACCGTGGTGGGCGATTGGTATGTTTCCATCACCTACGAGAGCGGCGTGATGATCGAAAAGGCCACCCTCTACGGCTCTGCCCCCCAGACGCCCAATCCCACCTGGGTGGAACCCGGCACGATCCACACCCTCCTGCCCTGCACCTGGGATCAGATGGTCATCTCCGTCGACCGGGACGCGAACCAGGTCGTGGCCCCCTATGTCTTTGACGGCTGGGACATCTACGTGGGCAGCGGCTTCCTGGCCTCCTTCACACCGGAATACATCCTGGAGACAGTCACCGGACTGCCGGGCCGGATGCCGTACGAGGAGACCAGCCCCGTGAAGACCCCCATCAAGATCAAGGCCAGGTGGCTGTCTCCCTGGAAGATCCTGGATGAGAGCCTCAACAAGGAGGGTTTCATGAAGCTGGGTGCGAACGTGTACGCCCTCCAGCTGGACAGCACCATCTCCATCGGGAACGCGGCAGAACTGGACCTGAACGGCTGCAAGGCCAGCGTCTATCTGCTCTCCACCGCCATGAGGGCCTTCAGCGTGGGGGGACACCTCACGGTGAAAGACACCAGCGACGGCCGGAACGGCGCCATCAGCGGCGGCAAGTCCCTCACGGGCGGCGGCGGCGTTACCGTCAAGAGCGGCGGCACCCTGGTGCTGAAGGCCGGCCATATCCGGGACAACCTGTGCCTGAATCCCATGATCACCTCAAATGAGGGCCTGATCCCCGCCCACGGCGGCGGCGTGTCTGTGGCCGGCACCTTCCTCATGGAGGGCGGCAGCGTCCGGGACAACACCACCGCCTGCAGCGGCGGCGGCGTGTACGTGGAGGACGGCGCCACCTTCCGGATGACGGGGGGCGAGATCAAGGGCAACGAGGCCCGCTATCTCCGGGAGGATGAGAGCTTCCTCGGCGGCGGCGTCTATGTGGGCGGCACCTTCGAGGTCATGGGGAAGGTCATCATCAAGGACAACAAGCAGTACCAGCCCGGGTCCTTCACGGCCACCGACGCCAGCAACGTGTATCTCCCCGAGGGCAAAACCATCAAGGTGATCGGCAGGCTGGACAGTGAGGCGCGGATCGGCGTCTACATGGAGACCCCCGGGGTCTTCACCAGCGGCCTGAAGGGCAATGAC
>JAEEGL017139732.1_pt1 | contig 13184 bp, 11 predicted proteins | sample 9134231 | NCBI WGS metagenome assembly JAEEGL01 (sample SAMN16246548, study PRJNA631951) | gut metagenome | biome: gut microbiome; feature: rumen; material: fiber-attached | host: Bos | place: Iran: Karaj | collected 2018-10
CTCCATGACAGTATTGCAGACCCTTTCGAGGAAATAGCGGTCGTGGGTCACCATCAGCAGGGTACAGCGGGAACGCGAAAGATAGCCCTCAAGGAACTCGATAGCGTCGATGTCCAGATGGTTCGTCGGCTCGTCCATGATATAGAAATCAGCCTCAGTCGCGAGCATCTCCGTCAGAGCGACGCGCTTGACCTCGCCGCCGGAGAGATTCTTCATCTGCATTCCGAAATCGGAAAGCCCGAAACTGGTCAGGAGCTGACGGACCCGGAGCTCGTGCTGGAACAGGCTGTCCTGATCGAGACTGCGGCGGAATTCCGAAGAAGAGTTCATGATCTGGTCGAAGATTCCGGCTTCGGGGTCGAAATCATACTCCTGCTCGAGAAAAGCTATCCTTATATGCCTCAGGAAGGTTATCTTTCCACCGGAGTCGGACTTGTCCTTGCCCGCCAGAATGCGCAGCAGGGAAGTCTTGCCTGTGCCGTTGGGAGCGATAAGAGCAATCTTGTCGCCTTCGTTGATATTGAATCCGATATGTTCGAAAAGAATCTTCGGACCGTATGATTTCGAAATATTCTCTATCTGCAGGTAACTCGCCATCTCCAGCCTCTATTTGAACAGTCTGTCCACATCCTTCACCGCATCCGGCAGGGCGAACACGGCCACCCTGTCATAGGCCTCGATCTTGGTATCCCCGACGGCGATCATGGACTCGTTTCCACGTACGATACCTCCTACGACCGCATTGTCCGGGAAGTTGAGATCCTTGAGTGGGGCGGAAGTAATCTTGCTGCCAGGGGCCACTATATATTCGAGAACTTCAGCGCTGGTACCGCCCATGTATTTGACGAAACGGACCTTGTTGCTGAGGGTCATCTTGAAAATCTTGCCCGCAGTGATCAGTTTCTTGTTGATCACGGCATCCACGCCCATGTCCTCCGCGAGCTTTATGTACTCTATGTTCTCTACCTGGGCCACAGTCCTCGCAACACCGAACTTCTTGGCGACCACGCAGGCGAGGATGTTGGCCTCGTCATTGCCGGTCACGGCCACGAATGCATCGAAATCACGTATGTTCTCTTCGAGCAGGAAGTCGGAATTACGTCCGTCGCCATTGACGACGATTACGTTGTCATCAGTCCTCTCGCTGACTTCCAGACATCTCTGGCGGTCATAGTCGATGACCTTGATGCTGTCCACCTGCTTGCTGAGAGTCCTCGCCAGAATCTCTCCGATCTGGCTGGCTCCGAGAATCATCACCTTGTCCACCTCGATGTTGCTCTTGCCGAGGAAGGTCATTATAGGGTCCAGACCTTCGCGCTTGGTGATTATGAACACGAGGTCATGGTAATGGAACTTGAAGTCAGGTTTCGGCATTATGGTGTCGTTGTCCCTGGAGACAGCGACGACCCTGAACTGGCGGTCCTCCGAAGCGAACACTGCGGCGAACTCGGCAAGTTTCATGTCTATGAGAGGGGAGTCCTCTTCAAGACGGAAAACGGCCATCTGGAGCTTTCCATGGGCGAAATCCATCGAGTCCATGGATGCGGTCCTCTTGAGGAGCTCCGCTATCTCGGCAGCGGCGATCTTCTCAGGATAGAACATCATGTCGATGCCCATCTCCGTGAAAAGGTATTTGTTTTCGTAGGAAAGGTCTTCCTCGTCGTTGATCCTGGCGCATACCTTGGGGCAGCCAAGCTTCTTTGCGAGCAGGGCGCTCACCACGTTGACATCCTGGCTTGAGGCCGGGTTGACCGCGATGAAGAGGTCAGCCTTGCCCACGCCTGCCGTTTTTAGCATTTTGATAGAAGATACCTTGCCTGCGAGGGTGACGACATTGGCCGTCATCGCCAGCTTGTTAAGCCTCGATTCATCGGAGTCGATGACAGTAATGTCATTGGCTTCGCTTGAGAGCATCTTTGCGAGGTGGGAGCCTACTTGTCCGGCCCCTTCAATAACGATCTTCATAATCTGTGTAAGTTTTCAAATACCTTGTTCCCTTTGATCAGCGCCTTCCATAGGATGCTGCCGTCATATATTCCACGTATTTCCGCCTTTCCATACCATTCCTGGAGATACTTTCCCACATCTTCGGGAGTGGTCTTGCGACGCAGCGCGCGGTATTCCTTGTGGGCCTGGAATACGGCCTTGAACCAGGAGAGCTTGCCGCTTATCGCATATATCAGGGCGGACAGTCCGTCGAGAACCATTCTTTTTGCAATCATGATGCGGGCCGCACGGCAGGCCTTGTAGCCGTCTCCGGACTGAAGCCCGTATGTCTTGGCCAGGTTGTTCTCCAGCATCAGCAGGTTGTTCCTGAAGTTCAGCCTTATCTTCTGCGGAGAGTTGGCCGGCAACGTGCCGCCTCCGAGATGGAAGACCTCCGACTGCGGTACCACGCAGATACTATGGCCCGCAAGCTGCAGCCTCCAGCACAGGTCGATCTCTTCCATGTGGGCGAAGAACCGGCTGTCCAGTCCTCCGGCTTCGCGGAACAGCTTGCTGCGTATCATCAGACACGCGCCGCTGGCCCAGAACACTTCTTTCGGCTCATTGTACTGTCCATAGTCCAACTCGACCATCTTGAGCACACGGCCGCGGCAGAAAGGATAACCCAGCCTGTCGATCATGCCCCCTGCTGCACCGGCGTACTCGAAATGGTCACGCCTCTGCCAAGAGAGCAGCTTCGGAGCGCAGGCCCCGCATTCCGGATGGCTGTCCATCCATTCAACGAGAGGCCCGAGCCACCTCTTGGTGACTTCGATATCGGAGTTGAGGAGCACGAAATACTCGAAACCGTCAAGCTCCGACAGGGCTTTGTTGTATCCTCCCGTGAATCCGAGATTCTCCCCGAGCTCAATCCTCCTGACCTTCGGGAACTTCTCTTTCATCATTTCCATGGAGCCGTCGGTGGAGCCGCTGTCAGCGACTATCACTTCGGCATCCTTGCCGGCGGATTCCAATACTCCCGGAAGGAACTTCTCGAGAAATTCCTTTGTGTTCCAGTTGAGTATCACTACCGCGGTTTTCATTTTCCGTTATTTATTGTCGTTGCAATTGCACTCGTGGCCGTCCTCTTTGCAGTGGCACTCATGACCTTCGCCATGCTTGCACTCGTGCCCCTCTTCGTGATGGCCGTGGCAGCAACCTCCCTTTCCATGGCAGCAGCCACCCTCCTTAGGCAGGTACTCTCCGTGCAGGCCTTCCTTGAGTTCTTTTTCGGTTGCCTCGCGTACGGATACGACCTCTCCTGTAAAGAGCAGGGTCTTTCCTGCCATGATATGGTTGAAATCCATGGTCACCTTATCCTCAGTGACGGCAACGATAGTCCCGACCTCCACATGTCCGGTGCTGTTGTACATGGGGATCTGCCGGCCGACCGTAAGCAGGTCTTCGCGGACCTTGCCATCGATGGAGAAAGACTCCTTCGGCAGTTCCTTGACCTTTGCAAGGTCATATTCGCCGTACCCCTCTTCCGGAGTCACGGTGAATGAGAATATATCTCCGGGCTCGAGTCCCTCTACGGAAGACTCAAACTTAGGTATAAGCATGTTCGTGCCCTGGATATAGTCCAGGGGATGATTCTTGGTAGCCCTGTCGACAATCTGTCCTTCTACTTCAAGGTCATAGCTGACCTCCACTACCATGTTCTTTCCAATCTTCATATCTCTTCTAAATAATTATCCACTAAAATCCACGTTCCTGAATATCAGGGTTCCTACCTGGTGGGTGTTCTTCCTGAGCGCGTCGTCGCAGGCCGCTTCGAGGTTGTTCCAGAGCTCCAGCAGGTTGCCGGTTATCAGCATTTCTTTCACCGGCTTGCGGACTATGCGTCCTCCGGCAGCCCGTTTCGCCACGAAGCCTTCGACTCCATAAGAGAAATCTCCTGTCACGGAATTGCAGTTTCCACCGTTGAAACCGTTCACTTCAATCCACGTGCCATCGAAATTGGCTGTCACTTCGTCAGGTTTTCCGGCCGTAGGCACTACGCAAGCCTTTGATATGTCGTCAACTGTGGCCTTCATCCCGGTCTTGTTGGAGATGTATGTGTTTACGAAATACTTCTTCACCACACCGGCCTCGATCACCGGCCCTTCTTCCGTAGCCACTCCCTCCGAGTCGAACAGCCTTGCTCCCGAGCAGCCTTCCATATGAGGCCTGTCCACGATCGTAAGGTAATCCGGAAGTATCTTCTTGCCGAGAGTGTCGACCATGAATGAGTTCTTCTGCTGGATGGCATATCCGCCCAGGGCGGTCAGCATCGGGGTGAGGAGCCTTGACGAGCAGATGTTTGACAAAACCATCGGATAGCGCCCGCTCTTGCATGCTTTCGAGCCGATCTTTGCGACTGCCATCTTCAGGGCTTCGTCGGATACGTCCTTGTGCAGCAGGGCGAAATGGGGATTGGCATCCCATGTATTGGCGCTGAACCGGTTGCCTTTGCTGTCGGCGATGGTGACCTCGACACCGTATTCGAAGGATGTCTCGGTCTGTCGGCATCGGGTTCCTGCGGTGTCGATGATGTATATGTCAGATATCGAGTCGGAATACTCTCCCTCCTCGGAGATAACCTTGTAATCAGGATTGGCCGGCCATTTCTTGTATCTGGAGCTGTCCAGCGCAAAAGCCCTGCGCTTTGCCGGAGTCATGGACTCATAGGCCTCGATGTCGCAGAGGCCGAGATTCTCTCCGCTGAGGTCCGGCCTGGCGACCCTTTCCTGCGGAGGAAGGTCCCTGAACTTGTCCTTGGCCAGCATCCTGACTGTGCCTATCGCCTTCAATATGAACTTCTCGAGGGCCTTTTCGTCCAGCCTGTTGGACGAAAACGTACCGAACCTGCCGTCTACGAAAAGCGAGAAAGTTATCGCCCTGTCGAGGCAGTGGGTGACCTTGTCAACCCTTCCGTTGAGGATTCCGGTCATGTCCATGAGTGACTTGGTGAGGGTGATCCTGCACTTGTCGGCTCCGTTGGCCGCCGCGAATGACAGGGCCTTTTCGGCTGCCTGCATCTCTTCGTATGTAAGTCTTCCTTCTGTCATCCTATTCTCCTCCGACTGTCAGATTATTGATCAACACTGTAGGTATTCCGCAGGATACAGGCGCGCTCTGCTCCTTTCCGCAGGTCCATGCGCTTTCATCCACTATGGAATCATTCCCGACTGCAACTATGTCGGCAAGGGCCTTCGGACCGTTGCCGATCACGTTTATATCCTTGATCGGCATGGTCAGGCGGCCGTTCTCGATAAGATAGCCGCTCTTTACGAAGAAGGTGAAGTCTCCTTCCCCGATCTTGACCTGTCCGTTGGAGAATTCATCCACGAATATGCCTTTCCTGACTGACGCTATTATGTCCTCGGGACGGGAATTACCGCTTTCCATATAGGTCGCCCTCATCCTCGGAATAGGGGCGAACCGGAATGACTCTCTCCTGCCGTTTCCGGTAGGGGCGACCTTGAAGTGCCGGGCACTTACGCGGTCGTGGAGAAATGAAGTGAGTATTCCATTCTCGACCATGTATGTCCTCTGTGCCGGTACGCCTTCATCGTCGAAGTTGATCGAGCCTCTGTTGCCACGGATGGTGCCGTCGTCAACTATGCTGATGTTTTCGTCGCAGACCTTCTTGCCAAGCTTTCCGCTGAACACGGACTGCTTCTTGCGTATGAAATCAGCCTCGAATGCATGTCCCATGGCCTCATGGAGAAGGATTCCGGAAGCTCCGGCTCCCATTACCACAGGCATCTTGCCTCCTTTCGGACGACGCGCGGCGAAACGGTCGTCGAGATTGCGGACAGCCTTGTCGGCCAGTTCCGAGAGCACCTCGTCGGTAAGCATCTCTGCTCCCATGCGGTAGCTCCTGCTGACGTGGCTGCTCTGGGTTGTCTTGCCGTCGCTGAATATCACTGATACGGCGAGAGTTCCCATCGGCCTGGTCTCATATTTCAGCTCTCCGTAGATGTTGTACATCATTATGTCCGAGACCTGATCCTGCAGCACTGCGGTAATCTTTATGATCCTTGGATCGCGCTGCTGTATCATGTCCTTGAGCTTGTTCAGTATCGGGATGAATTCTGAAGCAGACGCCGTCCTCCAGTCTTTCAGGATAGGGTAGCGGTCAGCTGCAGGGTTCGGCGCGCCACGGTAGAGTCTCGGTACATAGCCCTTGCTGTCTGCGATGCTTCCGTCCGCCGGACGGTCTCCACGGGAGATGGCCGATGCCGCTTTCGCAGCCGAGAGCATGGCTGCCATGTCGGTGCTTTCGGCATATGCATATCCGGTACGCTCGCCTTTGAGGACTCGGATTCCTACGCCGTAGTCTATGTGGAAACCTCCGGATGTAACCTCTCCGTCCCTGAGCATCAGGTCGCTGTAGGAAGTGTTCTCGAAGAACAGGTCGGCATAGCTTCCGCCGGTAGCCATCGCTGTCTCAGTGATGGCGCGGAGCTGCTCTTCCGTCACTCCGAAAGTGTCCAGGTAATATTTCTTAGATTGAATCATTGTTGTTTGACAGTTCTTTGTAACGTTGTGCCTGCGCCTTGATCGCCTCGAACTTAAGGTTGTCTTTCACCACCATGTTGTTTCTCCAGCCCTGGGCGACGATCTTGAACGGGATGCGCGAGTTGTCAGCCAGGATCCATCGGTCCACTATAGGCATATAGTCTTCGAAGAAGTATCTCAGGCCGGCTATGTACCTTCTCCTGATCACATCCTCCGGGATGTTGTGGCCTCCGGCAAGCACGCGGGCTTTCACCCTTTCGATTGCAAGCTCCTGGGAGTTGAGCCAGAAGAAAAGCACGGTCACGTTATATCCGGCTTTCTGGGCATGCTGGACCATCTTAAGAAGACTTCGGGTGGCCAGGGTCGTCTCGATGGCGAAATCGGCCTTGCGGTCAAGCAGATAGCGGATCTTCAGCAGCATGTATCGGCTGGCCTGGATGCTCGCCATGTCCGGGTTGAACGGGGACAGGCCCTTCGCAAACTCGTCCGAGTTGACGAACTGCGAGCATTTCAGCATCTCTGGGAGCACTGCGTAGGAAGCGGTGGTCTTGCCTGAACCGTTGCAGCCGGATATTATGTAGATGTTAGGCATTGATGTTTTTCATTTTAGTTTCTTGCGCGTGCGTCAGTCCGTATCCGAACAGCGCGAAGTCTCCCTTGCAAGGATCTCCCGGGAATATCTCGGAGAAGGCTCCCGTGATTTCTTTTACCGTCACGATGTCCTTCTGTTTCCTGGCGGTCAGCCCGAGGGCGGATGCGACATCATAGACATGGACGTCCAGCGGTATCAGCAGTTCTGCCGGGTCGGTGTCCTTCCACAGTCCAAGATCGACCTTGCCATCGTCCCTGACCATCCAGCGGCGCATCATGTTTATCTTCTTGTTCGGGGCCTTGGCGTCTTCTTTCTGGCCGAAGATACCTGTGCGTATCCCGTCTATTCCGAGATTCTCCAGACTTCCGCCGGCGAGATAATGATCCCTCAGCCTCGAGCATATCCGGGCGACTTCGCTCCATTTGACCGTCCGGTGGATGCTTTCTCCGGTATCCCGGCAGTTTCCGGCCATTACATAGTCATATGGTCTCCAGTCCATCTCGTCGAACAGGCGGGTGCAGTCGCGGACTATCATCGCCCTTCGGCCCCATGCGAAATGCGCCGCGAAGACCGCGGCTATTTCGACATCTTTTATATCAGCCTTCCCCCTGCGGTACAATTCCGCAAACCTTGTAGGGAAGGCTATGGGATCTTCATGAAAGTATGCAGGGTCGTTGTATTCGTCGGCCCAGCGTACCAGGTTCCTTGCAATATCGGCGTCCATTTAGGCTTTCGTTACCCTTTCGAGCCACTTGACCATGCCGAACATCACGCCCATGGAGATAAGGCAGAGGACGAGGAATACGCCCCAGCAGTATCCGAGAGGCATTACGTTGTACATCTTTGGACCTAGGAACAGGAAGAGGTTTCCTACAGCCGTAGCTCCGAGCCACAGTCCCTGGCAGAGTCCCTGGAGGTGCTTAGGGGCAACCTTGGAGACGAAACTCAGTCCGAGAGGGGAGATGAACAGCTCTGCTACCGTAAGGAAGAAGTAGGTGACGATGAGCACCCACGGACCAGCCTTCATGGCAGCCTGACTGTCGGATCCGAGAGCGGTGAATTCGTTTGCCGAAGGATAGCCCTGCGAGAATGAATATAGTGACAGGAACAGGTATGCCATGGCAGCGATACCCATACCGAACGCGATCTTCTTAGGAGTCGATATCTGTTTGCCGCGCTTTGCAAGCATGGCAAAGAACCACATGATCACTGGAGTCAGCACGATTACGAAGAACGGATTGACTGCCTGCCAGATTTCCGGGGCTATCTTGCTGGTGTTGACGAAATCTCTTGCGAAGAGGGACAGGGACTGTCCGTTCTGGTGGAAGGAGAACCAGAAGAATATCACCACGCCGAGCACTGCGAACAGGGCATACAGGCGCTGCTTGATTTCTTTTGCCATTTCGAGCTTTTCTTCCTCGGTGTAGTTGACCGATGCGGCAGCCTCTTTCTTGCCCGGAGTAGGGAAGATTTTCTTCGTCGCCACGAAAATGAGGAAGGAGATAAGCATTGCAGCAACCGATGCGATGAATGAGTAGTGGATGCCGGTGTTGAAGTAGTTGAGGTAGTCGGAGCAGAAAGTCCCGACAGCCTCAATGTTTGCAGGGTCGAGGGTCGCGCCGGCATTTGCAGCTTCGGCGATGAGGTTGTCAGAGATGTTGCCGCTGTTTATGAAATCATGGCAGAGTCTCGGGAGCTGCGCGTTGTAGGCAAGGTTATGTACGCCGAGCCACCACTGACGGAGCAGCGGAGCTACGAACGGGGCGACAAGACCGCCGATGTTGATGAATACGTAGAATATCTGGAATCCTGAATCTCTCTTGTCTTTGGCTACCTTAAGCGCCTCTTCTCCTTCTTTTGCGGCTTCTGCTTCCATGTTGTCGTACATCTGGCCAACGATAGCCTGCAGGTTGCCCTTGAAAAGGCCGTTGCCGAAGGCTATCAGGAACAGGGCGAAGCATGTGGCTGCAAGAAGCCAGGTGTTATTGGAAGGAGTGGCCATGACAGGCACGGAAAGCATTATGTATCCGAGTGCCATCACTATCAGACCGCTCTGGATGGTGCCCTTGTAGTTGGATGTCTTGTCCGCGATGACACCGCCCACGAGGCTGAGCACGTAGATTCCGGCATAGAATACTGAATAGACTATACCGCCGGCAGTATCTGAAAGACCAAATTTTGAACAGAGAAAGAGCAGCAGGACTGCATTCATGATGTAGTACCCGAACCTTTCGCCCATGTTGCTGAGGGCGGCGGCGAGTAATCCTTTAGGATGACCTTTGAACATAATATCTTGTATAATTTTGATTTTCGTAATGATTACAAATATAACAATTATTGGGTAAAAAGGCATTAAATGCGCTATTTTTGGTTATATTTGTGAAATATGAAGAAGATAACGTTTTCAAGTATTTTTCTTGCGCTATACTTGCCGGTCCAGAGACTTCCGCTGAAGTTCCACTATTTCTGGGGCCGTGCTTTTACGTTCCTGACCCGGAGCATCCTGCATTATCGCAGGGATGTGGTGATGACTAACCTTGCCAGGAGCTTTCCCGAGAAGAAGTATGGGGAGCTCCGCGAGATAGCCAAGGAATACTACAACCATATCGGAGAAATCTTTGCCGAGGCCATGTGGTTCGGCGGTTGCAGGGGCAAGGTCGAGAGACTGGTGGAGAGCGGGATATGCACCATCCCCGATCCGGAGCCGTTCTTCCAGTCGTATCGCGAGCGTCCGAGCGTGATGGTGTTGTCTTCGCATTTCGGCAACTGGGAGTTGCTCGGAGGCTTTTTTCAGTATTTCGGCCGCAGGATGGACCAGATTCCTTTTACAGAAAAAGAGGTCTGCGTTGTCTATAAGAAAGTGCGCAGCGGTTTTTGGAACGACTTCTGCAAGGTCAACAGATGTGCTGCCGAGACAGACCATTTCGGAGGCTATACCGAGAGCCACAACGTGATACGATATGCCATAGAACACAAGAACGAGCATGTCGTCTATGTGTTCCCGACCGACCAGTTCCCGTACAAGGGAGCCGCGCGTCATGAAGTGCCTTCGTTCATGAACCAGAAGACATATGTTATGGCCGGCGGTGCCAATCTCGCCCACAAGTTCGGCATGGCTGTCTATTACTTCGGCTGCACCAGGCTCGAAAAAGGAAAATATGATACTCCGCTCATCAAGATCTGCGACGACGCGTCCCAGATGAGCCCGGAGGAGATTATGATAAAGTATTATTCGATTCTCGAGAAAGATATCCGGAACTGTCCGGCCAACTATCTCTGGAGTCACAAAAGATGGAAATAATCATGAATAGATCAGTTGTCGCGATATCGGCCCTGTTTGCCGCAGCATCCTGTCTCTTTGCCCAGGATCCTGAAGGTTCCCTTGCCTATGCGCTCCCTCAGACCGTCATCACTCTTGAGGTCGAGGCCGTGCAGGAGAACTTCTATGCCGGTCCATATGCAAGATATGCATCCAAGTATCTTGGCAGCGAGGCCCGTCTTGAGGACCAGGTGAGCTGCCAGGTAACTTCAGTGAAGCTTACCCCATATGTCGAGGCTGACCAGAGCTCACGCTATACTGTCAATCCGGGCAAGTCCATGCCTGCTTTCCTGAGCCTTACCGCCCAGGGGCTCATCGCTTCCGGCGACGGCATTTCCGGCAAGGACGTGCAGTGGCGGTTTGCCGCTCCTTCACGCGGAGATTTTTCTGACAAGGCGGTGGATTCCAACCTCACTTCTGCGTCCGCTACCCTTTACCGCAACGTGAAAGGGGAGTCTGCTTATAGCAGGGTTGCCATACAGCAGCAGATGGTAGTCGAGAAGTCTCTTGAGACCCGCGCCAAGGAAGCCGCTGACATGATATTCAAGCTCCGTCGCAAGCGCGTGGACATCATAACCGGAGATACCGATGCTACATATAGCGGAGAGGCCATGGCTTCGGCCATCGAGGAGCTTTCCCGTCTCGAGAAGGAATATATGACCATGTTCTACGGATACAGCGAACTGCGTACCCAGAAGATGAGCTATGACGTGGTTCCTTCTTCCGGCAATCAGAAGCAGATGTATATCGCTTTCCGCATCTCGGACAAGGACGGCCTCGTGGCTGCCGACAATATGTCCGGCAAGCCATATGTGCTCGAACTCGTCCCTCAGGAAATCTCGGCTCCGTCCGCTGCATCCCAGGGCAAGGGCCCTCAGGTCTATTACCGTGTGCCTGCCGTATGCTCCGCCAAGCTCTCCGACGGAGTGAACGTAATCCTCCAGACAAGGATTCCTGTTTACCAGCTCGGCGTTGTAAGCTGTTTCCCTGTCTCTGCAAAGTAGATTATTCTTTTAACCAAAAACCACAATATTATGTCAATAAAAGATCTGGAACCAAAGGTTGTCTGGGGCAATTTCTACGGACTTACCCAGCAGCCGAGACCTTCCAAGCATGAAGGCAAAGTGCAGGAGTATCTTCTCAAATGGGGTAAAGACCATGGGGTTGATGTCCAGCGCGACGATACAGGTAACATCATATTCAGAAAAGCAGCCACTCCTGGCATGGAGGACCGCCGCGGCGTCATCCTTCAGGGCCATATGGACATGGTGCCGCAGAAGACCGGCGACAGCAAGCATGACTTCCTCAAGGATCCTATCAATGCATATGTCGACGGAGAATGGGTGACTGCAGACCGTACCACCCTCGGTGCCGACAACGGTATCGGTGTGGCCATGGGCCTCGCCGTGCTCGAGGACCCTTCAGTAAAGCATGGTCCTGTAGAGATCCTCGTCACCTATGATGAGGAGACCGGAATGACCGGCGCGAACTGCCTCAAGCCGGGCGTGCTCAAGGGTGACATTCTCATCAACCTTGACTCCGAGCAGGAGGGCGAGCTCTGCGTAGGTTGCGCAGGCGGCCTGGATGCTTCAGCAGACTTCAAATACAGGTCATACAAGGCTCCTGAAGGCTATTCAGCATATACTCTCACAGTGAAGGGCCTGCAGGGCGGCCACTCAGGCATGGATATCTCCCTCTACAGGGCAAACGCCAACAAGATAGTCGCACGTATCCTTCTCCCTCTCGTAGAGAAATACGGCGTCAAGGTGGCTTCCTTCAACGGAGGCTCGCTCCGCAACGCAATTCCTTTCGAGGCAAGCGCAGTCGTGCTCGTTTCTTCAGACGATGTACGCAAAGTGAAGAAAGTCGTGGAGGATATCTTCGCGGACGCAAAGGCAGAGTTCAAGGACAGCGATCCTGATTCAGTGATGTTCTTCGAGAAGAAGGGCGCCGCTGACAGGTACATCCAGGACAGCGTGATGCTTCGCGCCCTCAAGGCTCTCTATGCGTGCCCGTCAGGCGTGATCCGCATGAGCCGCACCATGGAAGGCCTTACCGAGACTTCTATCAACATGGCCATCGTGCGTACCGAAAAGGGGCATCTCAAAGTTCATTCTCTCATGCGAAGCGCAGTAGATTCTGCCAAGGCTGACCTCGCCGAGCGCGTACGCTGCGTGTTCGAGCTTGCAGGCGCAAAAGTAGACTTCGCCGGCGGCTATTCAGGCTGGGAGCCTAAGCTTGATACTCCTATGAACGAAGTGATGATGGCCCAGTACAAGAAAGTATATGGCGAAGAGATGAAGATAATGGCTACTCACGGCGGACTCGAGTGCGCCATCATGGGTGCCAAGTATCCTAACTGGGAGATGGTTTCCATCGGACCTACCATCAAGTATCCTCATTCTCCGGATGAGCGCGTGAACATCGCTTCAGTCGGACGCACATGGGAATACCTTAAGGCCGTACTCGCCAACGTTCCTAAGAAATAGAGTAAGTACAAATAAAAAAATGGCGGCCATACGGTCGCCATTTTTATTATGTGTGAGCCTGATTACTCAGCTACGACTTCAAATTTGAAGGTGCCCTTGATAGCCTTGTAGCACTTAACCTCAGCCTCGTAGTTGCCAAGCTCCTTAACCTCTGAGAGGATGGTGATGTCTTTCTTGTCAACCTCAACGCCAGCGGCTACGAGAGCCTCTGCGAGCTGAGCTGTGGTAACTGAGCCGTAGATCTTGCCGTTCTCGCTGACCTTAGCGCTGACTTTAACGGTAAGCTCGTTGA
>JAEEGL011386111.1_pt1 | contig 13183 bp, 15 predicted proteins | sample 9134231 | NCBI WGS metagenome assembly JAEEGL01 (sample SAMN16246548, study PRJNA631951) | gut metagenome | biome: gut microbiome; feature: rumen; material: fiber-attached | host: Bos | place: Iran: Karaj | collected 2018-10
AACCACTCAAGTCAAGCGTATTTTTCGAACTTAAAGTTATAGCCCCCAATATATGGAACGGAATCATATGCCATTATGAGCGTCCATATACTACTTAGTTTTAATACTCACCCCAAACTGGGCGTAAGAAGCAAATATTAAAACTGGCAAGTAGCTTTATAGTGGATTTTTAGCCCCACCTTCGTAACATTTATCAACTAGAATAATGTACCACTTCTTAGGTGTTATAATTATAGCACATTTTGTTAAAAAAATCAAGTTTTATAGTTGCTATAGCCTTTAATAATGGTATTGTATACGTAAAAAAGCCTCTTATATAAGAGGCATTATTTAGTATAAACTGCTATTCTGTTTTTAGGATTAAATTCTAACTCACTATATGTAACTAGTTTTTTTAATCCATCATTTATACTATATGAATATAAACTATCTTCACTTATAAAATATAATGTTTTATCTACAAGTATTAAATCAGATATTTTTTTATTAAGTAGTAATACTTTTTGTTTACTATTTATATTGTAATAATAAAGATCATTTTTTTCTGTTTGATAATAATATGTATCTATATCATTCTTAATATATTTTATACTAGTTTTATTTTCTAGTTTTGACACATAATCTTTATATGTTTTAAAAATCATTTCTTCATCTCTAAATGTATATACATCTTTTGTTTTAAATTTTAAATTATAATATAAGACTCCGTCTTCTTTATTACCTATTTCTTTTATTTTTTTACCTTTTCTATAAATCTTATATTGTTTTAATGCATCTTTATCAAAAAGATATATTTCTTTATCTATAACTCCATTTATATATGAATCACTAGATATTTCTTTTTTATAAACTCGTTCTTTTATTTTATTATTAGTCATATTTATTACATAAAACTTTTTATAATCATGTTTTTGATCATAGTCTGGTATTATATAATATTTATCTAGTTTAGTACCTAGAGTATTTATATAATGATCATCTTTATATAGTTTTAATATAGTGTTATTTTTTTTATTTATTGTATAGAAACCATTATATTTATAAATATAAATATATGTATCTTCTTTAATATTTTTATTATAAATATTTAACGTATCTAATTTAGAACTAGAATTACTTTCTTCTTTCCAGGAATTGTTTTTATAACCTTTATCTTTTAGTTCTTTAACAAAATCTTTTAATTCATTTTTTAGATAGCTATATGCATAAGAATTATTGTCTTTACTACATATTATATTTGTTTCATTTGATTTTTTTATAACTGGATAAATACATAATTTATCTTTTGTTTTATATTCTATTATTTTGTTTATTATTTTCTTTTTTTTATGAAATTTATTATCTATTTCAAAGGAGTATTTATTCTTTTTATTTGTTATTAAGAAATAATATTTTTTATTTTTATATATTTCATTTATTGTGAAGTTATTAGTTTTGTTTTTTATTTCATATTCTACTTTGTGACTATCTTTAAAGATATATGCAACAAGTTCAAAGAATAATATTATTATAAATATTTTAATAATTAACTTTGATACTTTTTTCATATTATCACCTACTCCTGTACACTTATACTTATTATTTTTTCCATATTATCATCTGTTGCCATAACATTTTTAGTTTCTATGCCACATTTATCACACTTATATAGTATTTTATACCCTCTTTTTTTGTTTTTTTCTATTCCTATAGGTATTAGGTGCCCTTTACAGTTTGAGGCTCTATCACCTGGATTTATATCTAAATGAAGGCTATGCAAACAGTTAGGGCAATGATCTCTAGCAGTATATCCTAAAGGGTGTACTTCCTTATTACAATTATAACAGATAAATGACTCATCTATCATTTTAAACTTTTTATCTTGCATGTTCATTCCTTTCTATTACTTTTATTAATTTATCAATATCTTCTTTAGTATTTTTATAAGATAAACTTATTCTTACTGATGTTTCTGCTCTTTTTCTATCATTTGTAATAGCTAGTACTGCTTCAGAATATGAGTTTGAAGTACTACAGGCACTTTTAGTAGATATATATATATCATTTTGCTCTAAATAATGAAGAAATGTTTCTGGTTTATAATTTAGAACACTTATATTAATTATGTGAGGAATAGATTTTGTACTTTGATTAATAATAATATTAGGAAACTTTTCTAATTTTTCTTTTAAATAAGAGTTTAGTTCTTCTACCGTTTTATAGTTTTCTTTAATATTTGTTTCTGCTTTATCTAAAGCTTTTATCATTCCTTTTATTAATCCTAAGTTATATATTCTTTCTCCATAAATAAGTTTTTCTAGTTTTAAATCTTTATTTTTTAATAAAACTCCGATTCCTTTTGGACCGTAAAACTTATGTGATGAAAAACTTATTAAATCTATGTTTTCAAATGATAAGTCTATTTTGCCAATACTTTGAGTCATATCACAATGAAAAGGAATATTATTTTCTTTAGCAAGTTTCCCCATTTCATTTATTGGTTGCAATGCTCCGGTTTCTGAATTTACAGATGATACTGATATTAATGCTATATCATCATTAATTAATTCTCTTGTTTTTTCTAAATCTATTATTCCATCAGTTAAGGGTAAATATACTATTCTAAATCCTTTGATTTCTAAATACTTTAAAGTTTCATTAACAGAAGAATGTTCTAGTTTAGTAGTTATTATTGTTTTCTTTTTACTATTTTTACATATTCCTTTTATAGCCCAATTGTTTGATTCACTAGAACCACTTGTTATATAAACTTCAAGATCTGTATTTAATATTTTTTGTATTTCTTTTTGATATGGTTTCAGATTTTCTTCTGTTATTTTTGTTAATAAGTCTTTTTTTGTTTCTTTTAAGACATCTTCTTCTATTTTAGTAGTTGCTGAATAATCAAAATATGTCATAATATCACCCTTTGTTATATTATAACACATTACCTTATTTTTTGCCTTTTTAACTTGACAATATAAGGTTATTGTCTTATAATTAATCTTGTCAATTGTTTATGCGGATGTAGTTTAATGGTAGAACCTCAGCCTTCCAAGCTGACTACGGGAGTTCGATTCTCCTCATCCGCTCCATTTAAAAATAACTCTTGTTTTCAAGAGTTTTTTTATTATAAAAAAGATGATAAGATTACTAATAGTACTATTAATTTTCACTAAAAACCAATAAAGTTTATTAAATTAACCAAAGGGGTTGATTTTATTTTTTTATTGTGATATATTTAGGGTGTAAGGCAAGAAAATGTCGTACAAGGAAAGGATTTTAGGTGTGAAAATATGAAAGGTAAAGGGATGAAAGAATTAAGTATTATATTGAAGGTAATTAGAATTAACAATAAAGAAATTCTTAAAGATATGGCTGATAAATTAGATTTTTCGTCTACATTTTTATCAGCTATTGAAAACGGGAAGAAGAAGGTCCCTGATAATTTCTATAATAAAATTATAAGTAATTATGATTTATCAGAAGAGAAAAAAAAGGAGCTAGAAGAAGCTATTTTGATAGCTAATCGAAAAGTTGATATTGACATATCAGATAAAGAATTATCTAAGCAAAGACTAGCCATATCTTTTGCTAGATCATTCGATGATATGGATGAAGATATGGTAGCAATGCTACAAGAAATATTAAACAAAAAGGAGAAGTAGGTTAATAATGACGAAATATATGTGCGAGCCAAAGAAAAGAGAAGAAATAAAAGCTGTTGCTAAATGGTTTAGGAAACGTTATGGAATTGAGAATTGCATTTATTTTCCCGTTTTACAAATAATGGATGTATTTTGTTTAGATAATAAGGTCTCGTTCGATATAGTAGATGATGATGAGTTGGATGCTAATACTTTGGCGGAGACAGATATTTTTAATAATGTTATCAGAATTAAGGAAAGTGTTTATCAAAATGCTTGTGCTGATGATGGTTTAGCTAGAATGACTATAGTTCATGAAATGGGTCATTACGTATTATTAAAAATATTTGGAGTAGTATTTGCACGAAATACAAAATGTGTAAAAGTTTGCACATATATGGATCCTGAGTGGCAAGCTAAATGTTTTGCTGGAGAAGCAATGATAGATGATGAATTGACGTCTAATATGACTGTTTCTGAAATTAAAGAACAATGTGGAGTATCATATCCAGCTGCAAGATATCAATATGATATTAATCATAAACATGATTGATATAAGAAATTCACTAGGGGGTGATAAATATTGGAAATAAAAAATGATCATAATGATTGCTGCAACAATCAATATGATCAAAATAATCAACATATGAAATATGTCGTTACAAATATATATTACCATATGTTGATCAAAAATACAATTTCTGTAGTAATTTTTGTTTACTTATTTACAAAGAAATGGAGGTTTGACATATGGTAAGCGATAATTATGATACTAGATATGATGTATTTCATTCATATTTAGTAAGAACAGCAACTTATGCTGGAGAAGAGGAATTTCCCGCAATTCAGTCATGTAATGAAATTCCTAATAAAATAGTGCCTTTTTCTGTGGCAATGAACTCTAATTACAATGATTTTGATTGTTGGGTATGTTTTTATGAATTAGATTATTTATTTATCAGATTTTGGAATAATCCAAAAAAATATTTGCCAAAGTTAAAGATGTTTAAAGGAGTAATATCTTGTGACTTTAGTTTATATGCAAACATGCCTTTAGTGATGCAAAAATATCATATTTATATGGGGAGAGCATTAGCTAATTGGCTGATAGATAATGGTATAAAAGTGATTCCTAATGTAAGACTTGGTGATGAAAGATCATATAAATTTGGTTTTGATGGCTTATACAGAGGCGATGTTGTTGCTATAGGTACTATAGGAACGACTAGAATAAAAGAAGAGAAAGAATTATTAGTAAACGCTATAAAAAAAACTATAGAGGTATTAGAACCTTCCAATATAGTTATTTATGGTAGTTTACCAAAGGAAATTAAGGAAAGCTATCCTGAAGTAACTTTTCATATATTTGAAAATTATAATTTTAAAAAGATGAAGGAGAAGCAACATGGGTAGTGGTTATCGTGGAAACTTCGGTGCAACTAAAGGTTCTAAATCTCATATTCTTGCGGCGAGTAAAAACGAATCTGGATTAGTAATAAATACTTTAACAGGAGCTTCCAAAAGTATAAAGGATAAAGCCAAAAGATCTCCAATAAACATACCATCTAGTGCTACTTATAAAGAACAGCACAAACATGGTTATAAACAAATTACATATAGATATGAAAGAGATGGAGTTAAATATGAGTCTAGATGGCACGAAAAAACCCCAAATTCCCCTAGTCATATGGATAAATCATGGCAAGTTGAAAAAATAGTAAAAGGACATGGTTATGGTTCGAAGCCAAGACAAAAAGAGAAATACCATTTATTAAAAGGAAAAAATGGAGCTAAAAAATGGATATCTCACGAAAAATATCAAGAATGCATAAAAGCAAAAAACAATGGTACATTAACAAAAAAACAAAAGGAGGTGCTTAATAATGCTCACTGGAAAGATTAATAAAAAATACTATGAAGGCTATGAGGATTATGATTATGTTGCTTTTAAAATAAAAGAACAAGAAGAAACTGTATTGGTCTTGTGGGACGGATATATTGATTCTATGTTAGAAAATCAAGAGGAATGGAAATCAGGATTATCTCTAGATTGGTGCGAAGAATTAGGTCCATATGAAGCAAGAGATGAAGATGTAGAAGTATCTGCTGAGTCATATCTTAATGATTTAAAAATTTTAGATACCGAATTATTTTCAGAAAGATTATTTACCAAAAATCAAGTAATTGAAGCATATAATTCTATAATTGAATTTGTTCAATATGTTAAAGATAATAATTATACTCTTGTAGTAAATATTGGTATTGGGTATTAATGTATTTAGAAGATGGTTTTATCTGACTAATCTGTTTATACATTGATACTTTAAATACTTTGAAAAATAAAAAATGAATGTTATATCTTATTTAGCAATCGCGAATGCTGATTGACTTGTATAATTACGATATTTTGCGTGTATATGACAAAATGTTGTTCCATTTAAAAATAACTCTTGTTTTCAAGAGTTTTTTTATTATAAAAAAGATGATAAATTATTATAACTTATCATCTAAGTAACGAAATTATTTCATTTCTTTCTTTTTAGTTAAAGCGTCATATATAAACTTTTCTCTTTCTAAATCATTTTTCTTAACGTCATAATCTGGCATCATTTGGAAATCTTTTTGGGTATAAGCAGTGGCTTTTTTCTTGAAAAATACTATTTCTACAGTGGAATAATCTGTGCCGTCAAATCCAAAACCTTCGCTTACTTCTTTAAACCCTAAACTGTGATATAGGTTTTTTGCACGCAAGTTGTGCATTAAACAATCAAATCCAATTTCATCGAAGCCAGCATCATGCATTTGCTCAATGAAGTATGCCAACATTCTTTTACCAATTTTATTACTTCTGTGTTCTACATCAACACTGACATTTACAAGATACATATATTTTTTTTCTACTACTTCATTTATTAATTCTTTTACATAATTATCTATTGTAAATTTATAATTATGATTAACTGCTGATAATTCAGAATAATCATAATTCAAATTTGTAGTAGGATCTATCGCACATACCATACCTACTATTTTTTGTGTTTTTATATCATAAGCAACATAACAGTTTTCATAATTATAGAGAAAACCTGGTTCTTGTATCTTTTCACTTAATACTTCAATTGCTTCTTCTATATTGTTATTGAACCAAAATGGGTAAATATATGGATCTGTCTCATAGATTAATTTGGCAATATCAGCCATATTGTCATCTTTTTTAGCCCTTCTTAAGATAATATCTTCGAATCCTACTTTATAATCTTCTTTTTTTTCTATCATAATATCATATCTCCTTTTTTGATTTTTTTCTGTAGTCAAATCTATAATATGAAATAATAATTGATATAAGTGTCAATATATTAGATATACTGAACATATATGCTTTTACAATAATGTCATAGACTAACCATGATGATTGATTAGCAAACATTAATTTTCTAATAGTTGATTCTTTTTTTGTACAAACAGTTGCACAAAATAATAATGCACAAGCAATAGGAATTAGATCAAGAAGTGTTTTATATGTTGAAAATCCTAGTGCTAAATTAATAATAACATAAACTGCAATGATATATATTGGTACTTTCTTATTTTTTGAGTCAAACAAATAATTTATAAATGTTTCAAGTACTGCGAAAAAGCATATTAAGCTACCTGAAAAACTATTTAAAAATAAAAAATTTAAAGCTGATGCTAGATTAAGTCCAAGTAACATTATCATAATATTCTTTTTTGTTTTCATCTGCATAGATAGTACGCTGAATATTATTCCGATAATTCCAAATATCTGAGCTATAACAAAATTATACATTTATATTGATCACTCCTGTAAAAATTATTATTTCTATTAATTTTATTATATCACATAACATAAATATTAAAAATATATACTGATAATGATTATTTTATACAATTTTAGTTCTATTGTCTTTTTTATCATTTTTTGATATTATTTAGTTGTTAGATAATTGAGGTGATTTTATGCTCATATTAGCTATGTGCGATAATTCAAGTGTATTAAATACTATTTTATTTATTAAAACTACAATAAATATAATATTTGTTATTGTACCTTTAATATTAGCACTCTTTCTTACTATAGATATTGCTAAGAATGTATTTGCTAAAGATGATAAAGATAATCAAAAGAATATAAAAATGGCAATTAAAAGAATCATATATTCTTTAGCAATTATGTTTATTCCTCTTTTAGTAAATACTTTTATGAGTATGATAAGTGACTATAGTAAAGTAGCAAAATGTTATGATATAGCAACTGAAGCTAAAGTAAAAGAGTTACAAGAGCAAGAAGAGGCTGATTATAATGCCAAAAAGGCTGAGCAAGACAAAGAAAAAGAAAAAAATGCTAAGGATGTTTCTAAGGAAAACAAAAAAGCTGAAAAAGAATCTAAAGCTGCTGAAAAGAAAGCAAGAACTAGTAGTAAAAAAGAATCATCTAATACAAAAATTGATGGTAATTTTCCTAATAAATATATTCAAGCTAAGCAAATAGCTGAAGCTGCTGGTGGGGGTAAAAATTGTAGTGACGGGCATAAAACCAATTGCCCTTTGGGAGATCAAACTGGTAATGAAGTAAAAACTTCCAAATGGCGTGGTGGTTGGACTTATGTTCTTAGAGCAAACAATCCTGCTCAAGCTAATAAAGCTGCTGCATGTATGGAAGCAGCTGTGAAAAATAATAATATTGGATATGGTCAACAAGGTTTTTCAAAATGGCATGGACTATGGGATTATTTAAAGGCTCGTGGTGATTGGGATGTTTCTACTGTTAATAAAAAAGTAAGTGTGTCTTGTTGCCCTTTAGTAGCAGTTTGTTTAAAATATGCAGGTTATCATCCTTCAAACTCATTAAATTGTGTTCCCGTTCCTGATAAAATGAAAGCTGCAGTTTATAAGGCAGGAAGTTTTTCACAAGTTCATCCTGGAAAATCATTAAATCTAACTAATATAAAACGTGGTGATATATTGATAAGTAGTCATCATATGGCTATGGCTGTATAGAGGTGATTTATGGATAAAAAGCTTTATTTTATATTAACCATATTGGGATTATTATTCTATTCTAATTCTGTTAATGCTAGTAGTATAAACTATGAACTTAAAATTGATGAAAATAGAATATTTCATGAGAATGTTACATATACAATTGAAGATAATACTTCTAACAACTATTTGTTAAATATTTTAAATAATACTATATATTTTGATGTTGATAATACTATATCTTATAAAAAATCTGTTATTAATAATGGATCAATTGTTATCGTATCATTAAGACACGATTATGATAGCAATATGATTAAAAAAAGTAAGTTTCTAAATGAGTGTTTTAAAAGTTTTTCATACGATGAGAATGATTATAAAATGGTGTATTATGCAGAAAGTCCATTTAAGTGTTTAAAGCACGCTGATAATATAGATATAAGTGTTATTACTGATATACCAGTACTACTAGATACTGCAGATGAAATTAACGAGAATAAATATGTTTGGAACAAAATTGATAAGGATTTTATGATGGATTTATCGCTTGGAGAATATGAACCTGATTCTGATGTTTTACCTCCGATTGCTAGTGGTGAAGCTACTCCTTCGGATGATATAGACGACTGGCCTAGTGGTGCTCTTGATTTGTTTCCTTATGGATTAGTTATTGGATTAGCTTCAGCTTTTATAGTTATTACTGCTATTATTATAATTGTAATAATTAAGAAAAAGAAAAAGAAATCAGTTAAAGAAGAAATTTATTATGAAGAATAAAAAAATAATGGTTTAATAACCATTATTTTTTAATACCAACCATTACTTTGGAAGAATGCCCATGCATTAGAGCCACTTCCATATTTATTGTTTATGTATCTTAGTCCCCATTTAACTTGGTTTTGCCATGTATTACTACCATAGGCACTTGCTATTTTACTACATGGATTAGCTTGTGGTATACCACATGCTCCTGAATAACTATTGTAAGAGTTAGGATTCCATCCACTTTCTCTATTCCATAATTTTACAAGTCCACTGAAGTCTGCTTCATTCCATCCATAACTACTAATTGCTAAATCGTGAGCATATTGTTGAATTTCACCTTTTGGTGCTGTAGTACCAAGTGATGCTGCTGCTTTTCTTGCTTCTTCTTCAGCTTTTTTTTGTTCTGCAAGACGCTTAGCTCTTTCTGCTGCTTCTCTTTTAGCTTTAGCTTCGGCTTCACGTTTGGCATTAATTCTTTGGAATGATGCCATAAGATCTTTTGTAGAAACTGTTTTATTTATATTATTATTAATTGATTGTTTACTATATAGGCTTTGCCTTGATGCGTTTATACCTACAATACCAGCGCAGATACATAGCATACTAAGAACATAACAAAAAACAGCAAAAGTAATCATTGTAACTCTTTTTACCCTTTTTTCAACTTTTATTTTAGCCAAAATATCCACCTCCGGCTTGTATTAATGATACCATATTTGGGTTATTTTGTCAAATCTTGACACAAAAAAAACTAGCTGTTAAAACTAGTTTTTATTGCTTTATTTTCTTTTTTTTAGTTCTGGTTTTTTACCAAATTTTAGGAATAATAATAGTGCTACAATAATAACAATTAATACTATTGATAATACTGGTCTATATCTAAACCATGCTATTGCTATAACTAGTAATGATGTTGCTATTCCTAAAACTGTTCCTAATAATCCAGCACCTATATTAACAATATTTCTTACTACAGGTATTTTATCAGTTAAGTTTTGTAACGGAGCAAAGAATGAAGAGAATCCAAGCATTACTGCAATTGTGCCTACTATTCTTAAGAACCATTTTGTACGTTGATTAGCTTTAGTCATATCATTTAGAATTTCTTTTCCAGTATACTTTCCTCTTTTTATTTGGAAGATTGATTTACCTTTTTTACCAGTAAATGCTGTTAAAGTATTACCTTGTTGTACTCCGAGCATAGATACTTCTCCTTCTGAAGCATATCTATAAGATATTCTTAAATCTCCTACTTGTGGATCAGATACATTTGAAGAATTCATTAGATAATTACCTTCCAATTTAAAGTTATCTACTGGTGTTTTATACATTTCAGTTAGTTTTTCATTTTTTAATTCTTCATTATAAGATAAATTGCTAAGTAATCTTTCTGGTAAATCATATGCTCCAACTTTTATATTTTCTGCTTTGTATTCTTCACTTTCATATTTAAATGATGTTGGATTAGTATAACCAGATTTTTCAAAGCTAGAAGAATCAATTAACATATCAGACCATTTTTTTTCATATGTACATGTTTTATGATCGTCTTCATCAGTTGTACAATTTTCATCCCATTGATACATTTCTACTTTTCTTTCTAGTTTAGCAGCTTTAATTGTAATATTAAATTTACCATCTTTTAGGTCTCCAGAATTGGTAATATCAAGTTCCCCAGATGTAGCTATAAGTTTTCCTTCATTTTTAGGATTAACTTGTTCACTTGTTACATCTTTGTATTCTTTTAAAGCTTCATTAATAGCACTTTGTGTTTTAACTGTTCTACCTTCATTAGACCATAACAATATTACTCCGACAACTATTAATATTATTCCAAGTACAAAGCCCCCGCCACGTTTTGTGACATTTTTATTTTTTCCCATAAGTCCTCCTTTATTTAATTATAGTATATATTAATTTTAGTTAAAAAACAATAAAAAAAGATATAACTAAATTATATCTTTTTAGCATGTAATACTACTCTTTCTTTTCCTGACATGGAACATGTTGATAGAGTTAAAATAGTATCGTTTTCATTTAGATTTATACCAAAATCTGTAATACTTCTTTTTTGAATAGTATTTAAAAATTTATTATATTCTTTATCAGTATCAAAATATGTTCTTATATAATAGTCTTCTTTTTTTATTTGATATATAGAAAACACTTCATAACTATATGTATCTTGTTCTGTTACTAATGTTACTTTTAAATTTTCTTTTTTGTTATACCAATCTTCTTTTAAGATGTTTTTCATAGATCCAAACATTGATCCATCTCTCATATTATGACCAAATATTACTATATTTTTATCTGTTCCATCAAATTTGTTTTGATATGTTGCAAATATCCATCCTGCGATACTTGATTCTTTTTTTAAGTTATGATGCAAGTAGTAATCATTATCTTCTCCTTTAACTACTACATAATCAATATTTGTACCATTTACTTTTAGATATGCTATGATATCTTCATTTTCTTGTTTTAATTTTTTAAAGTCTATTTTATAAGTATCTTCTTTTTTTATTACATTTTTATTAATATCTTCTTTTATTTCATTATTTTTATTTATATCATGATACCAGTTTACAATTTTATATATTGAAATACCTGCGCAACACAAACAAATAATTATAATTATATATATAATTGGATTATTTCTTTTTTTGTTTTGTTTTTTCATATCTTTCACCCCATAAATGGATAACTGCTATTATTATATCATAAAACTGTCTTAAATAATAAAAAAAGACTATTGCTAGTCTTTAATTAAATTGTTTTCTATGGTAACACACAAAATTTATGATTTTAAGATTTTTTTCTTTAAATTTAAAAAAGAAGTATATAAATACTTCCTTTTATTAAAATTCTTTTTTATTGATGAATAAACCACCAGTTAATCCACATAAACTTAGCGATAACATAACCATATAAATAGTTGTATTATCTCCAGTTTGAGGATTTTTATATTCTCTTTTTGGTTCTTCTTTCTTTTTATTTACAAGTTCTAGAGTTACTGTGTGTTTTTCATCATATGGATTATGCCAACGAATTCCTAATAAATTTTGATAAGATTCGCCATCTGCAGATACATTCTTTGTTGACCAAACATATAAATGCATGTTATCTGGATGATGATCTTCATTTCTAATTAAATAGTAATAGAAGTCTGCATAAATCTTAGGTAATTTTGCTCCATGTCCAGAATTAGGATATTTAGCCCACCAGTGTTGTGCAAGTTTTCCAAGAGTAGTTCCATTTTCTGGATCAACAATATAACCTTTAGGATCATCTTCTGCATATGCATATCTTCTTGCCCAGTTGCCATTATCATATTGTGTAGAAGTATAATTCTTTAATGCATATTCTGTAATCATTCTAATTTCAGTTTCTGTTAAATCTGGAAATTCTTCTTCTGCTTTAGTTCTATGATAAACAATATCTAAAACTTTGTTATATAGTTCTTCTGCAGTCATTGTTGGATCTGCATCAGGCATAAATGACTTTATGTTTTCTTCCGTTAGAACGACTCCATCATAACTTACATCATGTGGTTCTTCCCAACCTTGATTAATACAATAAACTTCTTCTCTTTCTCCATTGCTTTCTATATAAAATAATGGTACTCCTTTATGATGCCAACATACATCATGACTATCATCATGTACTACTCCTGCTGTTACATCATTTAGTTCTATTTGAACAGTAAATGCTTTGTCTGATGCTAATTTATATCCTTCTGGTGCACTCACTTCATGTAGTACATAATTACCTTCAGGTAATAAAGTTGT
>JAEEGL011701873.1_pt1 | contig 13183 bp, 13 predicted proteins | sample 9134231 | NCBI WGS metagenome assembly JAEEGL01 (sample SAMN16246548, study PRJNA631951) | gut metagenome | biome: gut microbiome; feature: rumen; material: fiber-attached | host: Bos | place: Iran: Karaj | collected 2018-10
CCTATGCAATGTAAAAGACGGAGAATGTCCCAAAGCCTTCTATCGTGAAGATGTCGGATTTGTTGATTTCGTTTGGGGAAAGCCCAACGACAAAACCTCTGGCAAAGGTGGCTTCGGACTATCGCACATCCTTATAGACCACGGCAACGAAATCAAGGATTTCAATATCGACCCAATCGATTTCATCCTGATGATTATGAATTTTGGCAAGCTTAACACTGAAGGAAAGAAAAACAGGATTTATCTTGAAGGCAAAGAGTTTAGGCTGATTGTCACCACAGAATGGTATGGGAAGTCGAAACAACTGCTACTTACAGCATTCGACCTACGCCCCATATCAAGAAAAAATCCGCAGCGGGCAAAAGAAATGAAAAAAGCCCCTAAAAGATAGGAGCTTTTATTCTTTGTCGTTATCTCCGCAAGGATACTCGTAGGATCGATTTTACGGCCAGCCCTGTTTACTAGCCAACGACAGTGCAAAATTACAACTTTTCCGCAAACCCGCAAGGGGATGGGGGATTTTTCTCTTTTTACCAAGGCACCAGCAGCCATGTCATCCCTGCGCTGGCCTGTGCGGTGGCTTGGGATCTATGGCTGCGGCTTGTTTTTTCCGTTCCTTTCCCCTTGATGGGAAAGGACCGAAGAATCAAGGCCGACATCAAGGGCCTACCGCACATGGCGACCACCCCTCCCCCATGTCGGCCGGGCCCGCGCGCCCAACCCGGTCAGTCTTTGGCGAGCCCGCACACGGTGTCCGTTGTTCTCACCTTCACCCTAGACGACACACCGCCGCCCCTTGCCGTCATTGACTCGCTTCGCATCGTCGAATCGGGGATTTGGGGACTTGATCCGCAATCTCCTAAGCGGCAAGGAGACGCCAACATATTATAAACGATGCAACTAGCACCCTTCAACAAGCTTATGCTCCACAATGAAATCCCTCAGTCGTATGCGCCACTCCTTGTTTTGCAGCAGCACCCATAAGTCATCGTCGAAACTAGCGCAATTGACGTTTTCTTTGAGCCAAGCCTTTGAAGGCGTCACGCTCATTTCCTCCTTAGTTTTTAGCTGAAAATGCCAAAAACCATCAGTGGACAAATGCCAAAACGGGTTGTTGATTTCTGTCGGCTTATCGAATTGCGATTGGCGGGTGTATTGGAGCATCAGTTTCACATAGTGCTCTTCCAACCATTCATTCAGCACGAAGCGGTTGTTGGCGAACACACCCGATTCAACGCCATCAATAAGTGCAAGCATCAAAACCGGCTTGGCCATGATGACCTCGCCATGGATTTTTGCCTGGCGGATGCTCATGATCCTTTCCGTATAGTGAGCGAAACAGCGGGAGTAGTTGTAGTATTGTAGGGTGTGGTTCATAAAGACGTGGTAATGCTTAAATCGACATATGGCTCGCACAATGTTTTGTCCACCACCCTAGCACGCATCAGCTTCATGTCAGTGAAGTTGCGGGAGATATTCTGGACAAGTTCCATATAATTATCTGTTCCATCTTCCTTGACAAAAAAGAATGGCTTGATAGAAACGCAGTTCCTATGTTCGAACATGGTATTCAACAAAGTCCTGTCGGTAATTCCACAAGAATGGCCAATAATGCAAACCTGATATGGATAAGCTTCTATGAACTCAAGAATTTGGCGGTATTTGGGAGTTTCTAAATATCTATACTGTTTGATAAATCGTAAATATTCATTGTCATTTTTATCTAACATTGTTTTGAAATTTGAATCCATCTCATCTCCATAACCAAAAACAACACTATTCGGTTTTGTTATTGTCCCATGAATATGATTTACAATATATGAATTAGCTTTTGGGAGATATAAGTCAGCCAAATTTGTGTAATTGAAGTTAAGCAACATGATTCTATTAGGATTTACACTGAGGTTATTAACTTCAGCTTTAACAAACCGCATCTTTAATTCCCCATTTTGACCCATATCTGGCACTGAAATAGCATTCTTGTCAAAAGGTTCTATCATTGCTTGCTTTAACCTATTTATTACCAGTTTCTCTGAAATCCCATTCTGTATTGTACTCAAATACTCAATCAAAAGATTCCTAACAAAACCCAATTGTTTGTTGAGTTCGCTTGGGTTATGATCGTACGGAAAAGGCCCATTACCAGCAGGTGGAAACAAAAGACGATAATAAGCGTATTCTATATTTGACCATTGGGGATCTGAGCTGGAAATCCTTGAGAAAAAGCCAGATTTTGAAACTCGAAAAAGCGTCTTGTCACTACTGAATCTTCTCACAATCTCTTTTCCTGTCATAGCCTTCAATTCATGTCCATGTAGACAGAAATACAAGTGCCAAGTTTTAAAATAATCCGTGTTGATCTCCAAAGTACAAAGCTTGTCACTGGAGACATTGGATAATTCAGTTCGCAATTCTAAAACTCTTTTTCCCCAATACCAGTTTAAAAAATCAGCATAGCTCGTCTTCAAGCCATGCGCCAAATCAAAGCCGTTTCCTATGAGAATGATTCTATTCATTTTCTTTCATCAAACAAACTTAACATCCTCATCTGTTTCAATACTTAAAATGACATCTTTAAGTCTTTCCAATTCAGAATAGAAATAATCACGGTCCAAACTTCGTAATTGTTTTACAGCCCCCATCTTATTGAAATACTGAGAAATCCATCTGGAGCGCTGGCGAAAGTGTTCACTTGAGACATCTTCGTTATCCATCAAAAACTGCAAAATGCCAAAGACTTCTTCTTTGTGTCTGAACAATGCATAACGTCCCATATATGTTACTCTCAAGCCATAATCCTTGAACAAATAGTCAGTGTATTTATATGGTTCCGATGATTCCTTGTCAAGAGTACAATGGACATCCCACCACAAGCCTGCAAGTGGATGATAAATTAAGCCACCATTACCATGGAAAAAGTAGTTGTCTATATATTTGGCATCATCAAACCCTTCTTCTAACACCGCGTTATTCCTTTCTTGAACATATGGGAATAAATCAACATGCGTTAGATATGTCCAAAAACTTTCATCAGAAGCTTGAAGTGGGGTAATATTTTCATAAGCTTCATACAAATTCTTTGCAGAGACCAAATCATCCGAAGAATCCATCTTGTCCAATAATCCCTCAGGTTGCTCAATAGTGGGAATCATAAGGATTTGACTCTTATCATACTCAAATTCCAGCTTTGTATAGCGATTTATACCTATTCCTTGTTTAGCTTCGTATTGCAACTGGTTTGCGTACTTTTCTTTAAATGTCTTTTGAAGTGCCATCTTAATATCCTTGTTGTTCAGTATTTTGACCTATAATATCATGCATGGTTTCAAGGAGCCTTTTATATGGATTGGCTAAAAGAGCTTGAGCTAATTCTAAAATCTGAAGTGAATCCTTGTTATGTAATGTTTCAGAGAATCTTTGCAAGCTTGGTTCAAGTTCAATTCTATATTTCAAAGTTCTTGCCCATAAGGTATTACCATACTCTTCTTCATCGTAGTTAATCAATGCATACACGAGGGCGTTTAATACCAACGAAGAGTGAAAGATGGTGACATGTTTTCCTGGACCATTAAAATTCAGCCTATAATCTTCATACAAATCAGGAGGAAGATGAATTTCGATTTTCGATTTACCTAAATAATAGGTAGTGTTATCCTCATCATGTCCTTTAATTATAGTCATGAAGGAGCCCGCAGATTGCAATTTGTCATATCTAATGTCCGCATCGTAATGTAATTTACCGACAAAAGCCAATAAATCACCTGGTTCAAGGTCAAAAGTAACCCCTTTATAATCTTCATGAAACAGACTGTTTGAATAGCCTTTAATGCTTTTGGTAACCGTTACAGTACAATCAAAATATACACGCTTGGCAACATCTTTTCGGTTAATCCTTATGTCAAATGCAGGTTCTGTTGAATAAAAAATCCGCCTATAAAATGTAGATGGACAATCTATCTCACATGTGAAGATTGCATATTTGTCATGAATCAACTTCAGAATATCTTCATTAAGCATATCAATGTCAACATGTATAACGAAGTCATCTTTTTCTTCGTTAATCCGAGGTTTTACTGATGGTTTAGGACCAACATCATCACCAACACCCAAAACTGGATAAGGAAAGCAAACGTCTTTATTCTTCATAATACAGCTTTGTTTGAACGGTGTGCCTCATATTGTCAGCAAAACGAATCTTTATTCTCACTACCTCATCACCGAATGCCATGTTTGTAATTGTATTATTGTGAGTTACACCGTTGTCAGTCTCAACTATTTTTATTTGCATATCATATTGCTCCCCGCATACCACCACTTCCATTTTACCATTCTCCACCACTCGATCAGAATGAATAACAACAATATGATACACCATCCCTTTTTCCTCTTGAGCAAAAACTCGTATGGGAACGTTCATCGGAACAAAGTGCTTACCTATTTCATCAATATCAGCTGTTTCTATTCCCGAACCTGGTGCTGGATTTTTTCCACCACGACGATGTCCTCTAGCATGGCCTGTACCAACTAGTTTAGAACCCAACCCAACGTTAGTGGCCTTCCCCGGTTCATCGACCAAAATAGTTCCTATAGGTTCAGAAGACTTCGGGGAATAATCCACCTTTATCTCTTCTGTAGATGTCGTTAAGGAACCGTTGTCATTTTCACTTGGTCCTACTGGTTGTCCAAGGGTTTTGGGACTCTGATTGGCATCTTCTTCAATCAATGAATCAGGTACATACAACAAATCATCCAGACCTGCTATTGAGAGTTCGTTGTTAGGATTTTCACTCGCAATTCTAGCTATGCACTCATCGCGGAATTCCTTTAACTCATTCATAGCATAAACACCTTCTTTTATTGGATCACTAGTAATATCATCTCTATAAAAATCCGTGGACCATTTACTATGTGATGAGTTTTCTAACTTACTCAGCAACAAATCCCCTTTTTCATCTTCACAGACAAACACTCCATAAAAACCCAAGCTGGATTGCGTTTTCTGACTATAAACAACCATCCTAGGCCTACGCATATATATAATTTTATCTATTGCACCAGGAGACTTTTTTATATACATCTTTATCTTTCCAAGATGCTCTTTTTCACCTTCTATAATCTCAAACCCATTACCAATCCCTTGGTGTATAAGAGCATCATAATATGGTCTAGGATTTAATGTTCGAAATTGCCCAGATGTGTCTTGTTCATCAGGGAAAACATCAACCATGCATTCCTCAATATTGTTTTGGGTTATACAAATAGCATCTCCTATAGGTGGCTGAATGGTAACTTCCAGCATTCCTGCTTGAACGGCAGGATGAAAACTGCGCAAGATTTCTAGCGTCATTTTCTTAATGGCTTCATCCATATTTGACGGATTGAAACCTAGGATATAAAAGTCAGTACCCGGTTCATTTCTTTGAAACTCCTTTGGTATTTCATCTAACACATCGATAGGACGAACACCATCTTTGTTGTCATAAAAACCAACGGAAGTTTTCTTTTCTCCTTCGTACGTATGGGTACATAATGCTGATTTCCCTTCAAAAAACACTTCTCCTTCAGGTGTCATCGTTGAAACAAACAAAGTATTGATAGGAGAAAGCTGAAAGTAAGCGGCTTTCCCAAATCCATGTGTTCCACCATGAAATTCACCTTCTTTTACACTAATTTTCGAAGCTCTAACAAAAGCATAAAAAGGACAGTTATTGTTATCATACTTATACCACATCCCTTTGGTGTTAAAATCGGATACTTTTAAGTATGGCAAACTCTCAAAAAAACTATTCTCAAAGCAATCCAACTTTGCCTTATACCTTGCGACAATGTCATTCTTTGCTTGCCAAAATTCCATGCAACCTTTGATGTGTTTCTTCAACTCAAAGAAATGAGGAAAACTATTTGAATCTATATTCCCAAAAGAATAGACCATTTTAACCGGCAGACTGTTCTTAAGAGAAACATCCAATGAATTTTGAATAGACTCACGAACAAGAGCAGCATAAGGCTCTCCTTTAAAATTTTGTCCTAGAGCATCGCCAGGACCTTGTTCTTCTCCTGTTTGAATATCAAAGTGCCATTTGCACAAACCTTCTGAACTCATATGCTATATGATAAGCTCGTGTTTTTATTATGATTATTACTCTTTTAAATGATTGATGATTATCTTCCAAAGATCCTTCCCAATAGCGTATCCTTATACCAGTATCTATTCAGTTTTACCATTTCAAAATCTGGCAGACTTTCCAAATACTCTAACTCAAATACCAAACGAGGCTCCTCATCTTTTGATTCAGGATAAATCTCAGCCTTATTACCGATACGAGCAATTCGAATTAAATAGAGATCACGAACGCCCTTCTCTTTTATATAAGGCATAAAATAATAGAGTTTGTTGATGGAAACTGTCGACGGGAATGTCTTAGCTTTACCGGTATAATAAATTTTAGTGGGTTCTTCTTTTAAGAAATACTCCTCGTTGTCTTTCTTTACCAAACCTATCAAAAGGTGTTTGGTCTTATCAAGCACATATTGTTTTTGAGGGCGATTGACAACTAATTCTTTAGTGTCTTCAGGAAATAGGCTAAGATCAAGCATTGGTTTTGCATCACGATTTGTGAAAATGGGATGCGTAGAAACAGGAGCTTTATCGAAAACAAACTGAAACAAGCTTTTACCTATTTGCTCGATAATGCCACACACTAATGCATTACCCATCAGAAAAGCACGTCGACCATCCGAAACCTCTGGATGATATGTGTGATTGTCGGGGAACATGTTCATTCGCTCCAATTCAATAGGCAACAATCGACGATAACGGCCCGATTTCGTTTTTACCACATGCTTGAAGCGAGATGGTGCCGTTCCTCCTTCACCTGTGATAATAGTGCGTGAAGGTTGGTCAAGGTAATCAGGAAAAGCCATCCCACCCTCTGAAAACACATATTCATAGCCCTCTTTTGAAACTCGGTTTATCTTTTTTGCACCTTTCTCATATTGCCATTTGGGCAATTCATCATCTGTAATAAAGAAGTCTTCTGGTACAAGATTCTCGTCCACAAGATTACCTCCCAAAGTCTGTCTTGGGCCGTCATAAATAGGCTCAGCATCAACAGAATAAACATGGCGGTCTTTCATCATCCCTGCATTACCAAAAGGACTATCCTTTTTATCTTTATTAAACCCAGCTGACACCTCTTGGATGGAACCTTCTATATCAAACTCTGAGAGAGACCCTGCCTTGGGTTTAAACTCAAAAGCCTTAGCCATCACACCATCAAACTCTACCCAATCCGCCATAGCGTCTATTTTCCTTGCAACTACAGAGTTCTTTTGGTAACCAACAATATAAGTTCTTCTTCTGCGCTGAGGCATCCCATAATCAGCCGCATTGATAATACGCCACTCTACCACATATCCCAAATCGGCCAACGAAGCTAATATAATAGCAAAGTCACGGCCTCTTTGCGAAGCGGGAGAATTCAGTAGTCGGTCTACATTCTCGAAGAAGATGTAATTAGGACGCTTCTCGCCTTTCTCATTCAAAATGCGATAAATCTGCCACCACAAAACACCTTTCTTCCCTTCTATACCACCTGAACGACTTAACGAAGCAGCCACGGAATAGTCTTGACACGGAAAACCTCCAACCATCAAATCGTGGTCGGGAATCTCACTTGTCTTAACTAAATTGATATCTTTATTCGAATGCCCTTTTGCTCCAAACCTAGCCTTATATACAAGCGATGCGTCTTGACGAACCGTTGAAGGCTCCCATTGGTTGTTCCATATAGTATCGTAAGCATCAGATGCTCCTTCAAGGCCAATGCGGAAGCCTCCCACACCGGCAAACAATTCTACTACTTTTATATGCTGTTTAGCCATTATAAATAATCTATTGTCTTTAATTTATCTGCAATATATGAGCCTTTTAACCAAAAGAATTGCGGAAGCATATGTATGCCATTCACAAGTTCTGTCCTAGCCTCATCTCGAGAATCATCTGCACCTCCTCTAAAGAAAACTTGATAATCTGCGCTCTTTGGAAAGTTTGGAGCTCCCTGATATGACCCACTCTTATTCTTTTTTTTCACTCCCTTTTTATCATAAAGATAGACCCATTTCAATTGTTTGCTATGAATAAGATTACGTGAATCCAACCAAGTCCTCTTGACTTCATTCTCAATAAATGTATCATCAAAAGAAAAACGCTTAAAACCTTCAAAAGTAGTCTTGGTAGGATTGTCTGCAACATTTTCACAAAATATAGGACAAAGGAAGCTATGTTCACAAAAATAGGAATAAACCACAGAGTCTTGAAAATCAATATCTTTATCTGCCCATTCTTCAAAATCAATATGACTCAATTTCATATCCTCAGTTCTGCCTCCAGAAGGAGTAATAGTAATTGTCTTTGCAATAATACCAGACTTTATAAAATCAGAAATCTGATTCAAGCGCTTACCATCAGCATCAAACATTTTCAAGACACACTGAGCAACAAAGTCTTTATTTGAAACCGCAGCCTCTATTCCAAGCATCTTCTTTAATTGTACGAGCGTCTTTCCTTTGTATTTTAACGAAAGTGTATGACAGCGTGCATCTAATTGAGCAAAACTGGAGAAAGATTCTTTTAATGAAATCTCTGTATTAGTTCTGCTTTTGTCAAAGTGGCCACGAACAATGTAATCAACAAATGTTTGTTTTAGACGATAACGTGGTTTTTGAAACGAGCCTGTAGATTTCTTTTTAAAAGCAGGCACCAATTCTATCAAAAGAAGATTCGGGCGCAGAATATGAGTGAACCCAACAAGTTTCTCGTTTCGTTCATTTATATTTGTGTACTGATCATAGATGTTTTTAAGATAGTCACGCACTATCTCCCAATCATTGCATAGTTTTGCGCGTTCTTCGGCCGAGAACTCGTTATAACAATAATCTACAATAGGAAAATTTGCATACTCGGAAGCAGGAACTGCTTCGTATGATTTATATTCATAAAAGACTATCAAAAGATGCTCAGACTTTTCCCAAAAATGTGAAGTACTAAAGTCAAATTGGATAGTGGGCTCAAAGGTTACGCCTGTGATACTTATTCCTTCTTTTGCTCCTAAAAACACATTATAATCAGAGCCAATCTTCCCCTTTACTTTCTCCAAATCTGATTTTGGAATTCTAACTCCTGTGGTTTTTAATTCGGTTAAAACCCCATCTATCTCAATGTCACACTCTTGTTTACTATCTCGTTCATAACCAAAGACAGATTGCTCTATTACATCTCCTGCAATTCCCGTAATTTTCTCACTCTTCTCAGTACGAGCAAATTGGTGAGATATGTCTACCTCGCCAAGGGTCTTGCCTTTAATACTTTCCAAAAGCTCGTGAACAAAGGCCTTCGTATACTTCCTATCGTCAGAAACCGCCATATACTATCTATTCAACAAACACCCAGCTATTCGCAATGTCCGAAATCTTATCATTGTCGGGTTCCGGCTTGCCGTCGTCGCCTATGCGCAGCAAGTCTTTCAGAGGATAAAGCTCTGTGGACTTGCCTACCTTGATGGCTTCTTTGGCATCGGCTTTCATGGTGATTTTACCACAACGCTTGCCGATGGCCAATACGTCATCAGCGTTGTAGTTGCCGTCGACATAGTCCTGGACGATGTCGTAGATACGCTCGGCGAATGCGTGAATGTCTTGGATGTTGCTCATATTATGAGTTTAATGGATTATCAATTTGAAAGCGCAAATATAGTGAAAAGTCGTGACAAATGGCAAGACAAACAAAAAGTATATCGTATCTTTGCACCACGATTTCCATACATCAAGAGTGCGACGCGCACACCAACCGAGCTCCCGAGTTATGCCACGGTGGTCGAAATGATGTGAGTTAAGAACTAACTAAAATGATAACTTATGCATTACAACAGAATTGTATTGAATGAGCCACATGCCTCCATCGAGGGCTTGTATGATGACAGTCTGAGCGGCTGGAGCATTGACGAACGATTTATCAATGATGTAGTATTCAGGCTGACTGATTGGCACACGGATTTTCTCTTCCACGGATTCAGACACCCCAAAATTAGGACGGTTCGCTTCCCGTTTTCGAGATTTATTGTGGATGCAGAACGTCTTTGGGATGACCCCATGGAGCGCATCGGCCAAGGAATCATCTACAGGCATTTTGACGGCTATCGGAGGCAAGTGCAGCATGTGAATGAAGCCAGGTTGCTGCGGCTTTGGGAGTCGCATCAGCGAAAGCTGAGAAGGAACCTGTGCGAAGGTGCACTGCTGCTCGACTGCAACTCCTTCCCCGACGACATGGGCGACGTGGACGTGTGCGTCGGCTTCAACGACGACTGGTCGCGACCCGACAAGTCGCTGCTCGACTATGCCGTCAACCTCTTCGAGGACAACGGCTATTCCGTCGGCATCAACTACCCCTACAGCAACTCGGAGGCCCCTGAGTGCGCGTTCGCCTACCAATCGATGATGCTGGAGGTGAACAAAAGGGTGTATCTGGAGGGGCCTTACCTGAAGACGCATTGCGACAAGAAAAAGAGCGTGCGCGAAGTGCTCAGCCTGCTGATGGAAAGAGTGGCTGAGTAGTTGGTTAGTGGAACTAACCAACTCGTTTTGTGAAAGCATAAAAAATCCTCCCCACAAGCCATCCTGCTCATGGGGAGGCGGCGGTTTATAAAACATTCAAACTAAACCGCCATGAAAAAATAATTGCGCTTGCTGAATCAAGCACTGATGGAGACTGAGGACTTTTCGGCCGTTTCTTCAGCCTCTTCGTCGTCGAGCTCCACCTCCACTTGCATGCTCTTGCCCTTGCGTCGGGTGGCGTTAAGCCTGGTGATGACCTCGGTCACCACGGCATAATCCCTACCATAGCCGGCAGCATCCTTCGTAGCCATCACCTCAAGGTAGGCCACCAAAGGCACCAACTTGGCCGCCGCCTCTCGCTTCAGCATGAGCAGTGGCTCAGGCTTCACCAAACTACTGTTGGCCTGGTCCACCACAAGCTGCTTCATGCGAAGGTCGTCCTTGGCATTCCTCACCTCTTCGAGGCGGGAGGAAAGCTCGGGCAAACGCATCACATGGGGTTGCAGCGCTTCGCTACCCATGTCGCGCAGCATGGCATCCACCGCAGTCAGGCGGCTGTCGACGCGCATCAGGGAAAGCGACCTGCCATACGACCCGAGCTGGCGGCGCAACAGCTTAGCGCTTTCCACCACCTCAGCATCATGGTCGTAGGCATTCAAGTCGAGATAGCGCGCAAGGGCGGAAAGACGAGCATTGAGCTTTCGCGATTCCTCCAGCACGCCACGCTTCGCCGAAGCCATGAACATGCCTCCAAAGAGCGACTCCTTGGCTTCCACCACCTGCTGCACCAGACCGTTCAAGTAATCATCGGAACGGCTGTCAGCAAAGTGGCGACAGATCTCATCGAGACCTTCGTGGAACTGTTTAACGTCTAGTCCCAAAGACAATGATAAATTACTGTTTCTCATTTTTTTTAGTAATTTAAAGGTTTAACGTTTATTTGTTTTGAAACGGCACAGGCCGTCTCCGCATAAGTGGTTTCCGTGAGGCACAAGCCCTGCCTGACGGAGGGGACGCATCTGGGATGCCAAGCTTTTATGTCTTCGTTCGTCGCATCGCCTCGAAAATGGCCAACCGTCATCTCCAGTCTACCCAAAGCAGGTTCAAAGTGATGGTTCATCACTCCTGCCCTACTCCGAGTAGGTTCGTGGTCACGACAGATGACTAATTTTCCGATTTTTGGGCCTTTCGGCTCATATTCCACGACCCATAGCCCGCCCAAGGCAGGTGAAAAGCCATAGAACACGACAAAAAGTCCGTTTTTCCTACCTTTTAGGTCACGATACAACACCTCAGACCTACCCAGAGTAGGTTGAAGGTCATAGCACATGACCAAAAGCTGGAAACGATGTTTGAAACGATGGTACTTAATGACCCAGTAGGTCATCGCCTGAAGGCTGACGGCGCGAGGCCATCAGGAAGGAGCGGCAACAGGGCCGTGCCGCCGTCCTCGCTTGCGGATGGGCTCCGCTCAGGCTTAGCTTGGCAAGCTGATGTTGGTAGGTCAACAATCCTTTATAAGGATGGCAGGAATGATGGTCGTCTGCCATCCAGAATTTTCTGTCAATTTGGTAATCGGCTTGGATATCCTCAATCCAAGCATAGAGGTCTTCATTCCAATGGCGTTGCATCAGGCAGCGTTCCCAAATGCTGGGACCACACGGTTCCGCAATGAGGTAGAGGTCGCTCACGATGCGGTTCCGCTCATACTGCCGCATCCATGCCTCAACCTTCTGCCGTATCTCGTCGACGGAACAAAGCGTGCAGTGGAACTCCGTGAATTGGTAGTCGCGACTCTCAAAATAGGCACGTCCGAAATCCCATGTGTCGTCGTGCGCCACCTTGATGTCGGGCAGATAGTTGTATTGATGGAAATAGTCGCCACAATCGATATCGTAGAAAACACTACGAGTGCGGGTGGTCGCAATCCCTTCAATATGGAGGGAGCGTTCAAAAACATTGGTAATAGCCTCTTCAATCTGGCTGAGCGTAAACGTGCCTATGGTGATCGTTTTCGTTCCTTGCGATGACGGTTTCGCGTCGCCACAAGGAACATTTAAGGGATCTGGTGGCAGACCCTCGTAGTCATAAATTACTGGTTGTTTGGTTGTTTGTTCCATGTAAATTCCTTTTTAAACTTGTTTTGCAAAAATACACAGAATTTTCAAGGAACACTAGAATATAAGTGTTTTTGTTACATATTTTTTATCAACAAAATTATCAACAGGTTAAATTACTGATTTTCACAATATATACATGGCATTTCAATTATTTAGAACAGAAATAAATAGAAATGAAAACTAATGTAAGACAGTAATATAAGTCTGACGCATTACAAAAAATTACGATTACAGGCGGCACTTCTAGAAGAAAGGACAAGAAAAAAAGATGGCAAGGCTACGTATTACTTCTCAAAAATCACCGACCCGGCCTGTGTCGGATGATCATAAATGAGGATCTCCTCTGACCCTTCCTGCTTCTTATACCTCATCACCTTCCACACAATCATGAGATCCCCGCCCGCCGAGAGCGTCATGACGATGCCGATCCAGAACAACAGCCCCGAACCCAA
>JAEEGL012449227.1_pt1 | contig 13183 bp, 7 predicted proteins | sample 9134231 | NCBI WGS metagenome assembly JAEEGL01 (sample SAMN16246548, study PRJNA631951) | gut metagenome | biome: gut microbiome; feature: rumen; material: fiber-attached | host: Bos | place: Iran: Karaj | collected 2018-10
GGAACTCTTCTTGTTAATCTTGTAACACGTTTTTCAAAAGGATTTGTTATTATTGTTTTAAGATTATTATTATAATATGTTGATAATGGTGTTAATAACATTGAACTTGATGGAGATAATCTATATATTTATTTAGTTTTTTATTTTTTACTTAGGTGTAAATATATTTTTTTGACTTTGAATTGATGAATTCATTTTTTATTTAAAAAATATATTAATTACTAAATCTTTTTCCTTATAAACTTTATAATTAATTTATTGTTACTTTTATTATAATCATGATATCAATTAAAGAATTAATAAATTTTTATGTTTAATAATATTTAAAAAAAAGGAATAGAACATAGATAAACTATATAATATATATTTTTAACTTTCTTTAAAGGGAAATTTATAAGGAATATTTTATATTAATTTTTTATTTAATAATTGCAAAATCTTCACTTTTATGGTTTTTTAAATCTATATTTAGATAATATAAATAGACATTTGCTTTTGATTAGTCATATTTTTCTATAAAAACAAATAAACATTTTTAATTGTATATTTACATTTCCCTTTTTTGAATTTTTTTCACTTTTTTATTCTTTTCTCTTTATTATTTCTTTTTTTTATTGTTAATATTTTCTTTTTAATAAAGGATTTGTCGTCTCTTAATCTATTAAAATGAATCTAAAGAATTTTCTTCAAAGGGTATTTTTTGATAATTATCATATATATAAATCTTCAATTAAAAACTCAATTATTAAAATTTTAGTATTCAAAAAAAAAACATTATTAAAAAACAAAAATATAAATAAAACAAACAAATAATTAGATAAAAAATTCAAATACAAAAATTATAAAAATTCAAAAAATATATAATTTAATTTAAAAAAAAATGAATGTAGGATTTGACTTATGTAAAAAGTTAACATGGACATTAGGAGTAAGAAAAAAAAATTTATATCATATAAAAAATAAACTAAAATAAAATATATAGGCATTATCAGTAACGTCATGTTTAGCAAGAAATGATTACAACATAGTATTTTCAATATTAGTTATAATGATCTTAGCAAATTTCTATAATCAAAAACCACAAGGTTGTTCAAAAATAATAACTCACATAATGTTTTTATTAATACTAGCAGATTTATTATGGTTAATATTCTTTGCTTCAGCTTGGGTTCATGAAAAAAATTCAAAAGATTCTCCTGAAATTTCTCAATATTGGGATTCATTAAGTTTTATTCATAGTTTTGTTTATATTTTAGCTATTGTTGAATTAATTATTAAATTTATTTTAATTTGGTATTTTAGTTCTATTTATAAAGATAAAAGGTCTTTGAAAGAATTATGTAATTTTAATTATGATGAAAAAGGTACTACACCTGGAAATCAATTTGATAATTTTGGAAATGATAGAATTGGAGATAATAATAATGAATTTAATGGGTTTAACGATAATTTTGGAAATGATTATTAAATAATTTTTTTTTTTAATTTAAATATTTTTTTTGTACTGTTTTTTTTGTTTTTTTTTATAAGAAATTTTTTTTAAGGGTTATTTAAAAAAAAAATTATATTTTATTTATAGGATAATTATTTATATATTTTTTTGTTATATTTCATAAGTATTTTTTGAAAAGTTATGGTTTGAAGAATTATTATTAATATTACTATCATTATCTAAAATATTAGATTTATGAAAATTAATTAAAGTTTTATTTTTATTTGTCTTTCTATTTTTTTCAATATTTATTACATTATTTCTTGTTGAATTATTAAAAGAAATTCTTCCTGTTCTTGATGTAGAAGGTAAAATATTACTATTATTACTATAACTATTGTTGTTTGATTTATATTTAGAATAAATAGAATTATTTTTTACTTTAATATTTATAAAACTATTATTATTTGTTATTTTATTATCTCTTTTATTTAAAAATATTTTGTTTTGAAAGAAATTTGAATTTGATGGGGTTTTACTTAATCTATTTTTTTCTATTTTAATTCTAGGTTTGTTTAATAATTTATTTTTGAAATTAAAATAAATACAATTAAAAACATCATGATCTAAAATATATTTACTTCTATCTTTTACAAAATGAAGATTTAATTTTCTTAAATCATTTAATCTTTTATATATTAAAACCATTTCTGGATTATTAGAATTCATAATATATTGTTTAGTTTTTTTACTTTCTTGAATTTCTTCTTCGAATTGTTTTTTCTGTAAATTTTTACAATATTCTATTTCATTTTCACTTAATTCATCATCATCTTCTATCTCAATATAATTTTGTTTTTTTTTAATATAATTTGCAAATTGTTTTTGATAATTATAATTTTTAATTTGCAATGTTTTATTTGAAATTTCTTTTTTTCTATTTAAATCTTTTAATTCATCTCTTAAACTAACTAAATTATTTGAAAATTTTTTGATTAATGATAAATGAGAATTTTCATGTTCTTCAACATAATTTCCTAAATTTGGTATTTTTCCTTTTAAATAATTTTCATAATCTTTTAATATTGTATTTCTTGAAACAAAAGAATTTTCAATATTAGTGTTATTATTTCCTTTGAATATATTTATTGATGAATTTGATTTTATATTTTTATTAAATTTAAATTTTGATTTAAATATATCTTTTTCAGTTCTACCTAAAATTTTTTGTTTTTCTATTTGTCTTAAATTTGATAATACTATTTCATCATTGAAAGTTTCTATTAAAGGCTCTGAATTTATTTCATATATAATAAAATTATTTTTTCCTTTTAAATTACGTTTATTCTTATTCATTAGTTCCTTATAATTAATTGAATAATTTGAATTTCCTTTTGATAATTTTAATAAATGAGAATAATAAATTATATTACATGAACTTGATAATATTAAATAAAAATATTTAGAAAAATTATTAAATACTGAAATTATAAATTTTATAAAATCTGAATTTAATTTTATTGTATCTATATCTTTATTAAATGAAAATGTATTATGTTCTAAAAATTTTTCAGAAAATTGAGGTTTAAAATTTGAATTAAAAGTAAAATAATTTTTTAAAGATAAATTATTTAATGAATTAATCATAGATTCAATATTCTTTAATAAAAAATTTACAATTAATTTTAGTGTTTTAGACTTATCTTTATAATTTTCTAGAATAATTTGATTGGAAAATTTAATTTTTGATATTTTACTAGTAATGAATTGGTTTAATTCATTTAATTCATTTTTTTCTTTTTTGATGTTTTTTTTATTATAAATTATAGATAATGCATTTTTATATTCTCTATTAAGTTCTGAAATATTAGTTTGAAGATTATTTATTTCTTTATTATGTAAAGAAAATAAAGATGATAATTCATTGTATTTCTTTTGAATTTTTTTAAATTCTTTTATTACATCCATAAAATTTTTTACATTTAAAATATTATATATTTTAAATATTTTAATATTTGAATAATGAAATATTCTCCAATCTTCTAAATAACTGTTATATTTATTTTTAATTATAACTTCATTTTTTAATATTTGCTTTTTTAACTTTTTCTGTCTTAATTTTATAATTTCTAATTCTTTTTCAATTTCTTTTGTTTCTTTTTTTAAAAGTAAAACTTCAAAATCTAATTGATTTAAAATTTTAGTATTTTCAGCAATTTTATTTTCATAACCTAATTGAATTCTATCATCGAAAGTTTTCATTTCTGACAATAATTTTTCTTGTTTTTTTAAGACTTGAATTGAATGTTTATCTAAAACAGAATATTTTTCATTTTGTTCATTATATATTTTATAATATTCTCTTTCATCATCTAATCTTTTACTTATTAAATAATTAATTGTATATGTTCTTCTATATACATGATTATAACAATCAAATTGATGTTTTTTAATTAATATATTTCTTTTTATTATTCTTATTAATTCATCATAATAATTATTTAATGTATTAGGATAAGTAACATTTTCCATTAATAATAAATTAAATTTATGATTTAATTTTCTTTCTTCTTCTTTTTTCCTTTTTATTATAAGTAAATTTCTATTATATTTTTTATATAAATTCATTGAATTTTCTTGATAATATTCTTCTATTTTTTTCATATCAATAAATTGAAGTTTTTCTTTCATTAAATAATCAATTAAATTGTCTTTTATTTTTTCTTCTTTACTTTTACTTCTAATATTATTATAATTATCTTTTTCATTTAATTTATTTTGTTTTTTATCTTTCTTTATTTGAAAATTTTGATTAATGCTAGTTAAAAAAGTATTTGAATTACTTTTATTCATAATTTAAAAAAATTTAATTTGTTTTATTCTTTAATTTTAATTTTATAATAAGCATACCTAATTTATTAATTTTTTTATTTAATTCTTTTATATAATAATTATAAAGAGAATTTTTATGAAAAGGAGAAGTTTTATCAGTATCAATTGCACCACAAAATTCTAATAATTCCCTAATTAAAAAAACAAAAATTGCTGTTGTTGGATTTTCTTTACTATAATTTACAGGAAATAATGTGTTAGAATAATTTTCTGATAATTGTTTCAAATTTAATATATTTTCTAATGAAAAATCACTTTGTTTTATTAATAAAAATTTAATTAAATCACCAAAATATTCTCCATCAAAGCTTTCTCTCACAAAAAATTCACTTAATTTATTCCAAAATTTCTCTTTATTATTTAAACAATAAAATATATCACTTCTATAATTTCTAACCATAGTAATAAATATCATATAAACAATTAATATTTTATTATTTGGTATAGGAATTCTTGATCTAAATAATTCAATGTAATGATTTTTATTCAATAATTCAAAAGCCTTTATAAAATCTTTATTATACATAAAATCAAGTGATGTTGGTTTTTCAATTTCTTCTTTTGTGAATTTTTCTTTTATTTTCTTTATTAAATTTTTATAATATGATATTTCTTTTTCCATATTTTGACCAATATTAACAATATATCTCATTATTAAAGGTTTACATAATTTACTAAAAATAAATTGTTCATCCTCTTTTAAAAAAGAAGAAATTTTTATAAAATTTTGTTCTAAAGTTTGTACTTTTGTTAATTTAAAATATTTTTTAATAATATTAATATGTTCATAAATATTATTTTCTTTATAATTAATTGGAAATTCAGTTAAATGATTAATAGTAGAATTAGAATTATGTAAAAAATTTTTATAATTATTATTATAATTTTTAATAGGAGTATTATTTGAATTTATACTATAATTATTTTCTGAAGTTGAAGGAGCATAATTATTAATTAAATCATTTAAAGAATTATCATTTTGAGTAGATAATTCTGTGTTATATATTTCTCTTTTAGATTTATTAATTATTTTATTATCATATATTTTTTTGAATTTTTTACTTTTATTATTTTGATTGTCATTGTTATTTTCAGTTAATAATTTATTTTCTGGAATATAATTATCTAATAATTCTTCTTCTTTTTGCTCGGAATGACTTAAATTAACTGAAATTGGTTCTTTTATTTCATTAGTCTTTTGGTTAAAAGTAAATTCTTCTTTTAATTGATTTATTGATGAATTTTTTTTATAAAAATTTTCAGGATAATTTACTTGATCTAATAATGAATCTTTTCCATTTTTTATTATTATACTTTTTAAATTTTCATCCATTTTTTCACTTTTTGTTTTTCTAATTTTTTGAGATTTATTTCTTGTTAAAATTCTTGGTTTATTTTTTTCTTCTTCTTTTTTAAATGATAAATTAGTTATACTTTGTTTTCTTTCTACTTTTTTTTTTAAACAGTTTTTATTGTTTTCTTTTAGATTATTTGGTATTATTTTTCTTATATTTATTTTTCTATCTAATTCTATTTTTTTTATATCACATAAATTTATATTTTTTGAATTTCTTTTTTTATTTCTATTTATTTTATGAATATTATCTTCTTCATTTTTTACTTCAATTTCATTACTATTTATTTTTATTTTCTTTGGAACACTTTTATATATTTTTTTACGAATTTTTTTTTCTTTATTTTCTTTTTCCTTATTTTCATTTTTTGTTTTTATTTCTGAAATGGATCTATTATTTCTTTTTTTTTCAACATTTATTTTTTCTTCCTTTTTAATATTTTCTTTTCCTTTATCATCATTTATTTTTAATAAACTCTCTTTACTATTTAAATTTAAATTTTCTTTTTCTAATTGTATTTGATTAAATAAAGTTTCAATTACATTCATTTCATTTTTAAATATATTAAAATCTTTAAATTGGATTATATTACTTTCTTCAAGTTTATCAATTCTTCCTCTGAAACAATCTTGAATAACATAAATTAAAATTTCTTTATCATCATCAAATTCCATATTAATTTTTTAAACCAAAAAAAATAATAAAAATGATTTATTATTTTTTAATATAATTAAAAAAAAATAATTTTTAAATTAATTTTTCAAAAAATATCTTTTTAACAATATTTAATATAATTATAATTACACATCTATATATATTTATCTTTTTCGATTAATTTTTTAACTAAAAAAAACCAATAAATTTTTCAAATCTTAAAAAGAAGAAGAATTAGATTTATAAAAATCAATAACTTTATCCCAATTATATTCATATTTATCATCATCAAGATTTTTAGCACAAAAATCAATTCTTTCAATATTTTGATTTTCAATAGGTTTATCAAAATAAACTTCAGGAAAAAGTTTACTTTGAAATTTCTCTATATTAAACTTTACATTATCATTTTTAAAATAATCAATATTATCACCAAGTAAATAAGAAGCATAAGTATTTTTTTGGGGTAAATATGATTCTTTTTCAGAAAAAAAAGGAGAAATTTCTCTATTATTTTTATCTAAAATATTATTATTATTATTATTCAAATCTGAACTATAAAATTTTTTAAAATCTAAATTTTCACTCTTTGATGTTCCTGTTGTACTAATACTAATACTCCTATGATTATTATTATTATTTTCTTCTATATTATTTATTTCTTTTATATCTTCATTATCATATTCTATTTCTACTTCTCTTTCTTTATAATAACAATTATTTTTTTTATTATATTTATTATATTTATTATGAGATTTATTATTTTTCTTTGAATATTTTTTAAATCTTGAATTGTAATTGTTATTTTTTTTTGAATGAATTTTTTTATCATTTGAATTATTAATTAAATAATTATTTATTTTTTCAATGATACATCTATCTTCATATTTACATTCTTCAAAAATTTTCATTAATTCATTTTCTTTAAAATTTAAATTATTGTATTTTCTAAGAAATATTAATTTAATTGCTTCATTAATTAAATCTTTTTCTTTTGGGTCTTCTTCAAAAGTATATTCATTTAATAAATTATCATCATCATATTCACCCCAATTCTCCATTTATCAAAAAAATAATTATTTATTTAAAAAAAATGATTAAAAAATAATTAATAATATAAAATAAATAAATTATATTATTTTGTGATTTTAATAAAAAAAACAATGAAAAGAATGTTTATTATAAATTTTAAATAAAGAAAAATTATGTATATTATATTTAAAATTAAATTGATTATTTTAAAAAAATATTTTATAAACAATAAACAAAATAAATAATAAAATAAGGATTAAAATAATTTTATTTCTAATATTTTGCCATCTTAAACTTCTTTCTAATTCACTAGCATTTTTTTGAAATTGAAAAGAAGTATCTTTTAAAGTTTCAGATTTATTTTCAATTCCTTTAATTTCACTAACATTTCTAATCATATTTTTAACATTTTCAATCATATTATTTTGAATATTATCAACTTCAGCAGTAACTAATCTAATTTTATTATCATCTTCAATATTATCATTATTATCATTTGGAGTTTTTGATTCAAAGAAAGAAGAAAAAAAATTAGAAAATTTCTTTTTTTTTGGAGTTTGATAATTTTCAATTGAAAATTTTAAATTTTGTTTTCCTACATTTGTTAATTCTCCATTTTTATCTAATAATTTTTTTATTCCTTGATTATCTATATCTTGAATTAATTCAAATATTAAATTTTCTGGAATTGAATATTGAGAATCTTTTTTAACTGCTGCATAATATAATGTATTTGAATTTGTTAATATATAATATATATTGTGCTCTGGAAAATTTATTTTGTTTGTTTTTTGCTTATTTTTTTCTTCTGAAAATAAAATATCGTTTGATGTTGATTTTATTTTATTTAAATATTCATAATTTTTTTCATCTTCATACTCATCTATATATTCTCCTATTTTTTTCTTTGAAATATTATTTGCGATTAAAAAATAAAAAATTGGAGAAGGATGATTTAAACTCATAAATGTTAAAAAAAAAAATTAAAAAAATCAAAAAAAAAAAAATAAATAAAAAATAAAAAATAAATCTAATTTAAACTTAATTAAATAATAATTAACAATAATATAAAATATAAATAAATATATATAAAAAAAATTTATTTTCTTAAATCTAAAAAAGTAGTAATAGGAATAGTAAAACTTCCTAACCATTCATTAGATTCAATTTTATCAAAACTAATTTCAAATAAATTTGAATAAATATCTAAATTAACATAAACACTATCAATTTTCATATCATGACTTGATTCTATTCTTATTCTTCTAGCTTGATAATTTAAAGTATTAACATCAAAATTCATCATATTAATAACAAATTTTTTAAAATATTCTTCTCTTTGATTATCTTTAATAATTTGATTTGTTTTTTCCTGTTTTCCAGAAATAAAAATTTGGAAGTAATTATCAGTAGAATCAATTAAATATTTTTCAATATCATTTATTTTAATAGATTCATTTTTATCATTTTCACTATATAAATTAATAATATCAATATATATTTTAGCATAATTATTTTTAAAAATTAATCTTTTATCTTCTTCTCCATCTAAAGTTAAAATAACTTCATTATCAGCACAAATATGAATTGAACCATATAAATATAATAAATGTGTTTTTGTTATTGCTTTAAATACTTTTAAATTAAAATTATGTTTTGCTTCTGTTAAATATAATTGTAAAGGAATATCTGTTACACTTTTTTCTTTTTCTGATAAATTTTTAGGATAATCTAAAAAGAAATCTCCTATTATTGTTTTATATAAAAAATCATGTTTTGATATAAATTTAGATAAAGAAGAAAAACCTTCATTTGAAGGAATTAAATATAATTTATAATTAAATGGTAATTTTTTATTAATTAAATTTTCTAATTCTTGTTTTTCAAGGGTTAAATTTTGCACATTTAATCTTTCTTTTTCATCAGTATTTCTATGTCCTTTCTTTTTCTTTGAATCATTTATTTTTCTATTATCTTCTTTTTCAAATTTAGTTTGTTGAAATAATCTAGAATGATAAATTGAATTAATATTATCTTTCCAATAATCTAATCTTTCAATAAAACTTAACAATTGATCTTCTTTAACAATATATTTTTGAGAATAATTATATGCTAATTGTTTTTCTTTTATTTTAACTTCTCTATTATATTGAAGTACTTCTTCTTTATCTTTTGGTTCACTAAATCTATATTTATTTATATCAAAAAATTGAAGATGACTAAAATATTTACTTTTTAAATTTAAAAAATTATCTACATAATCATTAATAATTTCATCTCCATTAAAATTACTTTCAAATTCTAATTGTCTTCTATATTTATCTATTTTTTTTATATTTTCTCTTGCTAAAATTAAATCTTTATCTTCTATTTCTTCTACATTATTTTCATTTTCTTTTTCTTCTTCATTTGTTTTTAAAGGAAGTTCTTCTCTTTCTTCTTCTAAATCTTCAAATTTATATATTTTACTATCTTTTAAATCAGGAGGTAATCCTTTTAAAGTTTTATGATATATTTTATGATATAAAAATTTCCTTAAATTTATATTTTCTCTTGGTTTACTTGTTGTTGTTTCATGAATTTCTTTTGCTTTTGAAATTAATTTATCATTTATTGTTTTGACTTCTTTTGAAAAAATTAAAAAATTTGAATCTAAACCATTATCAATTAAATTAAATACATTATTTATTATATTTTTTTCACTTATATTAACTTGAAAATTCTCTTTATTTTCTTCATATTTATTATCTTTCTTTTGCTTTAATCTCTTTTCAAATAAAGCAAGTATACCATCTAAATATTGTTCTTCTCTTTCATTTTCTTTTTTATCTTCTGAATTATATAATATATAAGCAATGTAAACTACTAAAGAAGTAAAAGTTAAATTTTTATAATCTGATAATTTAGTTATTAGAATTTCTTCATTTAAAGAATATTGAGAATAATTTTTAAAAATTGTATCATCAAAAGAAATAACTTTAATAAAATCATTACAATCTAATTCTCCCATTTTTGGATCTATAATATCTAGAAAATATATACTTCTAATTTCTTGTAATAAAGTAACTCCTGGTAAATATAATTCATTAATTAATAATTTAAAAAGATCCATTCCAATACTTCCAATTGGATAAGGAAAACTTTTATATTTTTTTAATAAATTAAATAATTTTTCTAATCTATTTCTAGTCATAACAAAAAAAGGATAATTTTTTAAAATAACATATATAATAAATAAATCATAAGTAATTAATTTTTCTGCTATATAAGCATATCCAATTGAATTATCTTTATACATTATATTTAATTTTTCTTCTATATCATTTTTAATTAATAATTCAATAAAACCATTTTTTAATAAAGGAGCTTTTAAACCATAATAAATTTTATCACTTTCATTTGTTATTTGTTGAATTAATATTGTATCAAACATTTGTTTTTCTAATTCTTGAATAACAAAAAATATTAAACCAAAAATAGAAATAGTATAAGAATTTTTAATATATAAATCACCTAATATATTACTTAAAACATTTTCTTCATTAAAAAAATCATCTTGATATATTTTAGTTTTATCATATATATAAGGATTTCCTGTTGAAAAATTCTTCTTTATTTGTTCTACTAATTCTTCTTCTAAATAAAATATTGTATTTTGAGAATTTGCTTGATTATATTTATCAAAAAAATTTTCGGATTTTTTTAATTTTGAAATATCTTGATTTGGAGGAGATTTATCTATTGGATTAAATGAAAGAAATTTGTTGCTATCTAATAAATCTGCTTCAAAGAAAAGTAATTTATCTAAAAATAATTTTGAAGGTTCATATATGCCTTTTCCTTGGTTATCCATTTATTTTTTTAAATAATATGTTTTACTTATTTTTTATTAAGTTATTATAAATGAATGAATACAAAAATATTCCTTATAAATGTCCTTTAAAGAAAGTTAAAAATAAATATTATGTAGTTAAGGTATGTTCTATTCTTGTTAAATGTTTTTTGAGATATTATTAAACATAAAAATTTATTAATTCTTTAATTGATATTATGATTATAATGAAAGTAACAATACAATAATATTGTAATACATTCATTTTTTTATTTACAATATTATTATAAATTAAAAAAATGTTGGTTTAGTATTAAAATATATATTATTAAATTATATTTAGTAATTAATATATTTTTTAAATAAAAAATGAATTCATCAATTCAAAGTCAAAAAAATATATTTACACCAAAGTAAAAAATAAAAAACTAAATGAATATGTAGATTATCTCCATCAAGTTCAATGTTATTAACACCATTATCAACATATTATAATAATAATCTTAAAACAATAATAACAAATCCTTTTGAAAAACGTGTTACAAGATTAACAAGAAGAGTTCCTACATATATTCCAATATCAAATAAATTAATATCATCAAATTCTTTAAATGGAATAGTGAATTATACTCATAAATATGAAATAGTAGATACAACGTATATTCCAATTCAAAAAAATAATATTTCTCTTCCAAAGATTCAAATGGGATTACCAATAAATAATAGTTTATGTAATAATTATAATAATTGTAATTGTTGTCATCATTGTAATAATTTTAATTTAAAAGATTTAATTATTTTATTACATTCATTTCAAAAAAATAAAGAACCTATAAATAATAATAATAATAATAATACTAATAATAGTTGTAGTATGCCAAGAAAAACAAGAATATTTTCTTTTGAAACCCCAGAAAAAAATAATAATGAAAATTCAGATGAAATTAAATATGAATCTCCAATAAGAAGTAATATTACTAGAAAAAATTTTTTTGATGATACTTCAATACCTTCTATTATATTTAAAGAACCAAAAAAAATATCTTTAAAAAAAAGAAAAAAAACTCCAAGAAAGAGTTCAAAAACAAATAAAAAACCAATGAAGAAAATAAGAAAATTAAAAATAAATAAGAAAAAGAAAATGATAGATTGGTGGAAATTAGCAAAAGATTTTACAGAATTATTTGTTTATTATAAAACAGCAATTAAATATTCAAAAAATAGGAAAATAAGAAATAAAAGAATAAATGAAAGAAATAAAATAATAGGAAATGAACTTTTAATGTTAAAAGATTGGATAATTTCAATAGAACAACCTTTTTGGAATGAATTTAAAGTATTTAAAAATTTAAATTTAACTTTTAAACATTCAAATTCAAAAGTAAAAAAAGAAAAAGAAATTCAAAAAATAATAGCAATAATAAAGAAATATATGGAAAATTTAATATTAAAAACTCAAAAATTAAAAGATATTCCATTAAGAATACAAAAAATATTATATAATTTTATAAAAGAAAAAAGTTATTATCCAAAATTATTTTTATCAACAAATCAAGTTAATAGATTAGATTTTCATTTTTATGGTTCTACAAGAATGATGAATGAATCACAAAGATCAATGTTATTATCATTTTTATTAATTAATGGTGTAACAGTACAACAAATATTATTACATATAGGAGAACATTTTGCAGAATTTAAAAATTTAAAAGATATTAATACAAGTGCTAAAATTATTGGATCTATTATACATTATTTAACTAGAGATACTTATAGTAATAATCCTAATATGATTAAAAATTTCTTTGCTTTATTAAATTATTATAAAAATTATCATTTAAATAATAATGAAATTAATAATTGTGAAGATATTTTTGGTGATGATATGATTTATAAAGATTATGATGAATTTACTAAATATTTAATTGATAAAAGTGATTTAAGTGAATTTTGGGATTTTAATAAAAAATTTGTAGAAACTTATCA
>JAEEGL013706957.1_pt1 | contig 13183 bp, 8 predicted proteins | sample 9134231 | NCBI WGS metagenome assembly JAEEGL01 (sample SAMN16246548, study PRJNA631951) | gut metagenome | biome: gut microbiome; feature: rumen; material: fiber-attached | host: Bos | place: Iran: Karaj | collected 2018-10
AGGTAAGGGAGGCACTTTCACATATCGGAGCAAGGATCAAGGAAAAGCTCCTCGAGCCGGCAACGGCAAAGGAAGCCAAAACGATCATAGAAGAAAAGGCTGCCATCTCAATTAAAGAAAGACTAGCAATCGGTAAGAAAAAAACCGATCTAACCAGGAGCAAAAAGGAAACAAGCAGAGATTTCATTAAATAACATGGGATATCATTGTTTGATCGTCCCTATATGGGCTAATTTCGCGGAAAGGAGGGATACCTGTGACTGATAACGAAATCTTGCAATACGCTCTAGATAACGGTATATTAGATACAGGTACTCTTCGCGAAGAAGTAGAATTGCACGAGCGTAATAGATTCCTTAAAGAACACAAATATAAAATCTGGCAAGGTGCCAACGGCAAATGGTATACAGAATTACCGGCAATCAGTGATTCTAAGCGAAGATTAATCAAAAAAACCAATAAAGAAGACTTGGAAAACGAGATAATCGGGTTTTACAAGGCACTGCTCTCTCCTCCAACCGTTCGTGAGGCATTTAATCAGTGGTTGAATTACAAGATTGAATACGGAGAGATTGGCAAAGGTACATTTGACAGATACAAGACAGATTTTGAAAGAGCCTTTGGTAATCACCCTTTTTCCAAAATGCGAATTGATCATGTCGATGAAGAATACCTTGAAGATCTTATAAAATCTATTATCAAGGACAAAAGTCTGACCAGCAAGAGTTATGGTAATATCAGAACGCTTGTAAGGGGAACATTTAAATACGCGAAAAAAAAGCATTATACATCATTGAGTATCTCAAGTTTCTTTGGTGACCTCGAACTCTCCAGAAGGGCATTCACAAAGAGCCCAAAGAAAAAGCAGGTCTTTACAGGCGATGAAATGAAAAGACTCATAGCATGGCTCAATGATAACCCTTCGGTAGAACATTATGGCATACTGCTTGTCTTCCGTACCGGTATAAGAGAAGGTGAACTGGCTGCACTTAAATTCTCAGATGTAGAAGGCGATTACCTGCACATTCAAAGACAGGAAATCTCATACAAGGAGAATAAAGGTCATCGAAAGCATGAGATCGTCGATTATACCAAGACAGAGGCTGGTGATCGCTATATAGTATTAACCGATAAGGCTAAAGAGACTATCGAAGCGATAAGGCGTTTAAATCCAAAGGGAGAATATATGATGATGTCCGGATCGCGTAAATTCCTCACAACCACATTCAACGCAAGACTGTACCGTGCATGTGAAAAATGCAATATCGAAAGAATGAGTATGCATAAGATCAGAAAAACCTATGGTACTATGCTCATCGATGCAGGTGCATCAGACAGTACAGTAATGCAGCAGATGGGACATACTGATATTACAACAACAAGGAAGTTCTATTATTTTTCCAACAAGGACAAATCTCAAATTGTTGAAGAAGTAAAGAAAGCTATCGTTATGTAAACTAAAAAGGTAAGCAAAATTATCAATTTCCAAAAAAGCCTAGCTTATCAAAAAAATGCATATATTCAGCGTTTTTTGAGCATAGGGGGCCCTCATTCGATTCCCCTATCAGCTGCTAAAGACCCGTATCGATGCGAATACGGGTCTTTTTTTATCTTCATTGCTTTTGCAGGGACAGGTAAAGGATGTTTTAGAATTATGTAAACCAATTATCCGACAAAAATAACTGCCTATGTCTGTTGTCGGGACATAAGCAGTTAATTTTATATCATGTGTGATTGATCATCCGTCACCGAAAGGACTGCCAGGGCCACCGATCTTGTTCCGGTCACCGGATTTACTGCGATCCTTCTCATAAACGAATGCACTGTCATGCCGTTTGGCATTGCTTCATCCACAAACATCCGCTTTCCTGTATTCGCGCATTCGATCATAAGGCTTAGGAAGGTATTCCTGTGATGTTCGGGAATGGTATCAAACCTCTCAAATTCATTTGTGACGTTTCTTTCAAATGTCCTTGCCGCGAATTCCTGATATGATTTATTGTTTCTTACAAGACGCACGGAGTCATCCGTAAGTTCCATTATTGCCATCGGAATGGAATTATAGAAAAGGTCAAGATCATCTCCTTCATTTCCGATAGTCGAACCAAGGTCATAAAGATTTATCCTTCCCAGGATCTCATAGTAAGGTGTTTCCTTTGGCGATTCAAATCTTATGCCGCCTCCGTTTGCATACTTGTCTATTATCCTTTCGACAGGAACCGGCTTTGTATAGTAATAGCCCTGCAGCTTGCCGCAGCCTATCTCCTGCAAGAATCTTTCATGTTCTGGAGTCTCTACTCCTTCACAGACTGTTTCAAGCCCAAGCGTCGTTGCCATTCTCATAAGATCCGTGAGTATGATCTTTCCGTTTACTCCGTCATCAAGCTTATGCAGAAAACGCATATCAAACTTGATAAGATCAAATTCAAGATCATGCAGAACATCAAGAGATGAATATCCGCTGCCGAAATCATCCATCCATACCTGAAATCCCAGATCCCTGAATCTGTTTACCTGCTGTTTCATGTAATCAAAATCAGCAGCTATCGCGCTCTCTGTTATCTCTATGGTAAGAAGACTGTGATCAAGGCCTGCCCCATCCATGCGCCTGCAGATCTCTTTAACCATGTCGCATTCTTTAAAGTCAGTCCTTGAAAGGTTAACGGACTGCGGTACAGGATTAAGTCCGAGGGAAGATATCCTTGTAATCTTTTCAATGATCTGCTCAACGACGTAAAGATCGAGCTTGTAGATAAGATGTGCATCTTCAAGTATACCTATGAAATCCGCCGGAGAAAGAAATCCCTTTAAAGGATCTATCCATCTTGAAAGAGCCTCTTCATCACAGACTCTTCCGTTTATCGCTCTTACTATCGGCTGATAATATACGTTTATCCATTTCTCGGAGATCGCTCTGTCTATGTTTGAGATTATATATTCCTTCTTCTCTATATCCAGTTCAAGTTCTTTATTATAGTAGTTTATGCCTGATGAATAGGTGTTCCTTAGCATGTCACAGGCAACCTTGGCATTATCGCATGCCATCACTATATCCTTGCCGCTGTTCTGATATACATATATGCCGACTCTTATCGGCAGCTTTCCCATCTCGCCGGTCTTTTTCCACTCTTTAAAAAGCTGTCTTATCCTTTCTTCAACATCTTTTGAATCTGTCACAACAACAAAGTGGTCCTGTATGAAACGGCTGCAGTTATCAATGCCGAACTGATCTGTAAGGAGTGAAGCAAAAGAAATGAGCAGGTCGTCTCCCTGCCTGAAGCCATGCTTATGATTGAACTGTTTCATCCCGCTGATATCCATAAAAAGGATAGCAGGCGTATTTCCCTCAGCGACAAGACGGCTTCCTTCAGCGTCTGCCAGTTCATAGAAATACGACATTCCGGGCAGCCCAGTAAGACTATCGTAGTATCTCTCCATATTCCACCATACCTTTTTCCTTCATACTGTGTGTATATTTTACAATATTTTTGTTATCGTGTATACACTTTTGGATGAAATATAAGATTTTTCATACAATAATCTTTTTTAGGGATTAAAAAGGGAAAGACCATTTACGGGGGGCGCAAATGGTCTTGTAAAAGGGGGAGTATATAAATCCCGATTCAATGAACCGGAAACTTATATCAAATTGATATTGTGATCTTACACCTATATTGTAACAAATCTTATGTCCGCTGTAAAATCAATTTTTTATTCGCTCATCTGCTCGGCAGCCCATACGGTATGCTTGAGCAGAACTGATGTGGTGACGGTTCCGACACCACCTGGAACAGGCGTTGCTTTTGATGCCGTGCCCGAAACCGACTCATATTTTACATCACCGCACAACTTTCCGTCAACAACATTTATTCCGACGTCAAATACTATAGCGCCTTCAGAGATATACGAGTCATCTATCATGCCGGCCACACCTGCACATGCAACTATTATATCGGCCTGTCTGCATTCATTCTTTAGGTCTTTTGTCTTTGTATGGCAAATCGTTACCGTAGCGTTTCTCTTAAGAAGCATCATGGCCATGGGTTTTCCCACTACCATGCTCCTGCCGACAACGACAACCTTTTTGCCTGTAAGATCTATTCCGTAAAAATCCATCATCTCTATGACAGCTGACGGAGTACAGGGCTCATGTCCGAGACCGGACTGTGTAAATGTATGCGCTATGTTTGTAAGGCACATACAGTCGACATCCTTTCTAGGATCGACCAGTTCTACGATCTTCTTCTCGTCAAGATGCTTGGGAAGAGGTCTGAAAAGCAGGATGCCGTGAATATTTTCATCCCTGTTGCACTCTAATAGTAAATCGATTAACTCCTCTTCGTCAACCCCTTGCGGCAAAACCTTGCTCACAACTTTGGCATTTACCGATCCAAAGCGCTTCATAAGGCCGCGTTCATAGGAAAGATCATCTTCTCTCTCCCCGACACGTATTACTGCCAGTGTCGGCACGATACCTTTTTTCGCAAGTGCTTCCATTCGTCCCGTAACATCCTCAGCGATATGCTTGACTACGGGCATTCCTCTCATCTCTTCCATATATTCAGATCACCTTTTTAAGAACTAACTACGATTATAGCAAATATTTTTTTGATGTAAATCGCATTATTCTGCATTTTATTGTCAAATATATATACAGACAGCAATATTTTGCGGTCAGGCTAGCTTATTAGCATGCTCTCTATATCGGCATAAACCTTCTGCATCCTTTTTGAACCGTCAGATACGATCTCTTTAACATATGCGTTCATCTTTTGGGCCGTATCTTTGTTTTTCATCGACCTGGTATTTATATAGACATTTAATACGCATCCCTTCATGGCTGCTTCAAGACAGGCTGCGGCAACAGCCACATCGCTTATGGCAAGTCTTGAGCCCATGATCGCAAGATCCTCTATAACGGGTACCAGAGAATATATATCCTCAAGTATCTCCTTGGGTGCAGTCGCTGCATCATAGAGAGCCTTTTCCATTATATCCTCGTATCCTTCAGTGGACTTATCCAGAGAATATGCCTTCGCAAGAGGTGCAAATGCCTTCGCATCCTTTTCTATATCAGCCTGCAGCAATTCATTCTTTTCTTTAAGTAACACCAGATATTCATCGATCTTATCCTGGTACTGTGCATATTTCTTTTTCCCCGTTGTCAGGTTTGATACCATGCTGCATAAAGAGCAGCTGACTGCAGCCACGAGTGCGCTGGCTCCGCCTCCTCCGGGCGTCGGTTCCTTTGATGATAATGCATCCAAAAAGTCTTTCATATTAAATCTCCCTTTAATTTATTACATCATGTAATCGAATAATGATATCTGATTCGTTTCGGGTATATCACCGAGTATCCCAAGCTCAGAGAGCTTGTCTGCTATCGTGGACGATGCCTTGCTGCGCTGTCTGAAGTCTTCCTTTGACAGGAAAGGATCGCCCTTGGCTGCTTCAACGATACCTATCGCAACGGATTCGCCAAGACCTGCTATGGATGTAAGGCTTGCCATGATCTTTCCGTCTATTACCTGGAAATGGGTAGGCTTTACAAGCTTAAGATCTATCGGCATGAACTCAAAGCCTCTCGCATACATCTCCTGCACGCTCTTAAGTGCCGTCTCCGTATCCTTTTCGGTAGCGCTCTGCTTGCCCTTTCCTTCCTCCTTGGCATTCTTTATATCCTTAAGCGCCTTGTCTACCTTTTCTCTGCCAAAGCACATCGTCTCGTAGTCAAAGCCCTTTGCTCTTATAGTAAAGTATGCCGTGTAGTACTCGAGCGGATAATATATCTTGCAGTATGCTATTCTCCATGCCATCATGACATAGGCAGCCGCATGGGCCTTGGGGAACATGTACTCGATCCTCTCGCAGGACCAGATGTACCAGTCGGGAACATTATGCTCCTTCATCTCCTTCTTCCATTCCTCCCAGCCTGCGCTCTTTTTCTTTGCGACCTTTCCCTTTCTGACATCCTCCATGATCTTGAATGCATGCGAGCTCTCGACTCCCATCTCTATAAGATAGGTCATGATATCATCTCTTGTACAGATCGCTGTCGATATGGTCGCGGTTCCTTCCTTGATCAGGACTTCGGCATTTCCCTGCCATACGTTTGTTCCGTGAGAGAGTCCCGATATCCTTACAAGATCGGAAAATGCCTTGGGTCCGGCATCTATGAGCATCTGCATGGCAAACTGCGTGCCAAACTCGGGTATTCCGAGACACCCCAGAGGTGTTCCGCCCATATCATCGGGTGTTATCCCTAGCGCCTCGGTATTCTGAAACAGGCTCATTACCTTCGGATCGTCAAGAGGTATAGTCCTTGGATCCATCCCGATAAGATCCTGAAGCATCCTTATCATGGTAGGATCATCGTGTCCGAGTATATCGAGCTTTAAGAGGTTATGGTCTATTGAGTGATAGTCAAAGTGCGTGGTTATGATGTCACTTGTCATATCATTTGCAGGATGCTGTATCGGAGTGAACGAGTAGATGTTCTCTCCCTTTGGCAGAACGACTATTCCTCCGGGATGCTGACCTGTGCTTCGTCTAACTCCCATGCAGCCCTGCACTATCCTGTTAATCTCAGCGCTTCGCTTGCTTATCGATCTTTCTTCATAATATTTCTTGATGAAGCCGTAGGCAGTCTTGTCTGCAAGTGCGGCTATGGTGCCCGCCTTGAATGTCTGTCCCTTTCCGAAGATGACTTCCGTATATCTGTGAGCGTTTGACTGATATTCTCCGGAAAAGTTTAGATCGATATCAGGCTCCTTGTCTCCCTTGAATCCAAGGAAGGTCTCAAAAGGTATGTCAAAACCGTCCTTAATGAGCTTTTCACCGCATACCGGGCAGTCTCTGTCAGGCATGTCGACTCCCGCTCTTCCCGCATAGGCCTTTACCTCGGGAGAATCAAAGTCGGTGAAATGACATTTTTTGCAGTAGTAGTGAGGACTGAGCGGATTAACTTCCGTGATCCCCGACATAGTTGCGACAAACGAGGATCCTACAGAACCTCTCGAACCTACCAGATATCCATCCTCGTTTGATTTCCATACGAGCTTCTGGGCGATTATGTACATAACGGAATAACCGTTGCTTATTATCGAGTTGAGCTCTTTTTCAAGTCTGTTCTCTACTATCTCGGGAAGCGGGTCTCCGTACATCTCATGAGCTTTTGTATAACATATGTCTCTTAATGTCTTGTCGCTGTTTTCGATAACGGGAGGACATTTGTCGGGACGGACAGGACTCATGGTCTCGCACATGTCGGCTATCTTGACGGTATTTGTTATAACGACTTCTGTTGCCTTGTCGCTTCCAAGATATGAAAACTCCTCCAACATCTCTTCTGTGGTCCTAAGATACAGAGGCGCCTGATCATCTGCATCGTCAAATCCCTGTCCGGCCATTATTATCCTTCTGTATATCTCATCCTCGGGATTTAAGAAGTGAACATCGCACGTTGCGACAACAGGCTTGTTAAACCTCTCTCCCAGCTCTACGATCTTTCTGTTTATATTCTGAAGATCCTCTATGGAATTAACGGCTTCGATCTTTTCGGATGCGATCATGAACATATCGTTTCCGATGGGCTGGATCTCGAGATAGTCGTAGAAGCTGACGATATCCGCGATCTCTGATTCCGGTCTGTCGTCAAGGATAGCCTGATACAGCTCTCCCGCTTCACATGCGCTTCCCATTATCAGGCCTTCTCTGTATTCATTTATAAGGCTCTTTGGTATTATAGGCTTTCCCCTGAATACGAACTTAAGGTGCGACTTTGAAACGAGAGTATAAAGGTTTACCCTTCCCGTATTGTTCTTTGCTAAGATTATTGCATGGTAGGAATGAGTCTTTTTGACTCTCCTTACAAGTGCAGCCTCCTCGTCATCGTCATCGCTCTCAAGGTTATTAAGATCATCGAGTATTTGGGCCCCCTTTGATCTTGCCATGTCCATAAGCTTTATAAAGCATTCGGCAGTGGCCTCTGCATCGTTTACGGCCCTGTGATGACCTTCAAGAGATACCCCCAGGTCATTGCAGACAACATCGAGCTTGTATTTTGGAAGATGAGGCAAAAGGTCTCTTGCAAGTTCCACGGTATCAACAAAAGTATCATCAAATACGATGTTCTGACGTGACGCGAATTCAAAAATGAATGATGTATCGAATCTCGCATTGTGGGCAACAAGGATCGAGTCATCCACAAAATCTCTAAACTGCGGCAGTACATCCTCTATAACAGGAGCATCCTTTACCATGTCGTCAGTTATATTTGTCAGTTTTACTATGTTATAGGGAATGGGCTCCCTGGGATTTACAAATGTTGAGAATCTGTCAACTATCTGACCGTTTTTAACCTTTACGGCTCCGATCTCCGTTATGTTATTCCTTACAGGAGAAAAACCGGTAGTCTCGATATCAAATACCACAAAGGAACTGTCAAGCGGCTGAGACTTGGAATTTGTTACAACCTTTGCCAGATCGTCTATTATGTATGCCTCAACACCGTAAATGACCTTGAAGAAATCATTGCAGTCGGGATGCTCGTCTCCCGCCTCTTTTCTCCTGTCAGCCTCTTTTTTCCACAGATCCTCCCATGTATGATTGGCTGCGGGGAATGCCTGCACCACTCCGTGGTCGGTTATGGCGATAGCGGGATGTCCCCATGCGTATGCTGTCTTTACTATGTCCGAGACCTCGCTGACACCGTCCATGTCGCTCATCTTTGTATGGCAGTGAAGCTCGACTCTCTTCTTGACGCTGTAGTCCATGCGCTTGTTTCTGAAGTCCTTTATGGACATGATGCCGCTTACATTGCCCATGTTCACTTCTCTTGTGAACGTATCAAAGCTTACCATTCCCTTGATCTTTACAAATGAGCCCTTCTTTATAGAATTTCTGACCTCGTCAAGCTGATCGTTCCTCACAAATATCTTTACGGATATGGAATCCGTAAAGTCTGTGACATCAAACATATATATGGTCTTTTCGTTCCTGATCGGCTTTTCCTCTACAGTCATTATCTGACCGCGGATTATTACCTCGTCGTTATCTCCGAGCACTTCGTTAAGCGATATATGCTCCCCTTCGAAATCCCTTCCGTATAAGACATCGGGATTGTCGGATCTCTTTAAAGGCTTACGATAGTCCTTATCGCTTGCAGCCTTTTCATCCTTCTTATCCTTCTTCTGATTTTTCTCATCGGGTACAGGCTGTGCAACAGGCTCGTCTCTATTCTGTGATAGGTTATTGTCGATCTCATTTACTGCTTCATCTATCTTGGCGGTATAATCGGTCTCATATCCGGCTCTGTAGGCGATCATCGCTACTTCGCGCTCGAGCATTATGTCTTTTTCCTTTGCTCTCTCGCTCAGGTTTTCTTCTTCGTAATTAAATGTAAATTTAACAAAGATACCACAACGTTCATCAAATATACGCTCAAGAAGTGCGGAAAGCTCCTTCTCGGAGTCCCTTGCAAGCGTAGAATCGGGAAGAGTTATCACAATACTCTCATCATCTCTAAACTCGATCTTTGACTTCTTGTACAAAGGATATAAAACAGGATAGGATTCCTTGAGTTCAAGCAGGATGCTGTCATTGTAGGTATCGATGAGTGTCTTTGCATTATAGCTGTCAGAGAGCTCAAACTCTTCGATTATCCTTACCTCGCAGGACTTGTCCTTCATCAGCTGCTTTTCTATGAGTCTCTCCATCTTAAGCACATCCTTTTTCTCTATAAGATGGTCAGAGAGTATATATATCCTTAGGATCGTCTTGTTTCTGTTGACCGTCACCTTCTTGACATCGACTTCAGCAAACAGAAGATGCAATCCTTCATCCACGGACAGTGTATTAAATACTTCAAAAAACTGCTTTGTTTCCATTTATCATTCTTTCCAGTTAAGTAATTCTTCTCTGAGTGTATCAAGTAATTTATCTTCCGGCACCTTCTTGACTATCTGGCCCTTCTTTATCAAAAGTCCCTCGCCGTTTCCGCCGGCTATCCCTATATCAGCTTCCTTGGCTTCTCCCGGGCCGTTTACCGCGCATCCCATGACAGCGACCTTTATATCAAGATCTATCCCGCTCACCATGGTCTCAACCCTGTTTGCAAGGCTTATCATATCGATCTTTGTCCTTCCGCATGTAGGACAGCTCACTACCTCTATGCCGCCTTTTCTCAGTCCGAGAGTTCTTAAGATGAGCTTTGCGCTCTTTATCTCTTCAACAGGATCCCCCGTAAGGGATACTCTTATCGTATCTCCGATGCCCTCGCTAAGAATAAGCCCAAGCCCTATGGCTGACTTAATATTTCCGCTCGTTACAGTACCTGCCTCCGTTATCCCCACATGGAGCGGATAATAGGTCTTTGGAGATATGAGCTTATGAGCTTCTACGCACATCATCACATCCGATGACTTGATGCTTATAACGATGTTGTCATAGTCGCATTCCTCTATCATTTTTACCTTGTCGAGTGCACTCTCCACTATTCCCTGAGCGGTCACTCCACCGTACTTTGCTACCAGTTCCTTTTCAAGCGAGCCGCTGTTGACGCCGACTCTTATCGGTATATTTCTCTCCTTGGCAGCTCTTACCACCGCTTCCAGCTTATCCCTGCCGCCTATGTTTCCGGGATTTATCCTGATCTTGTCAGCTCCGTTCTCTATAGCGGCTATAGCCATCTTGTAGTCAAAATGAATGTCTGCAACAAGCGGGATATGTATCTGCTTTTTTATCCTTGAGATGCTTAATGCCGCTTCCTCATTCGGAACGGTGCATCTGATTATCTCACAGCCTGCCTCTTCAAGTCTGAGTATCTGATCAACACATCTTTGAGTATCCTCGGTCGGGACATTTGTCATGGACTGTATTAGGATCGGATTGCCTCCTCCGATCACTTTATCGCCGATATGAATAACTTTTGTTTTTGATCTGTCCATTGAGATTCCCTTTCTATATATACATAAACTTATTGGTTATATAAAAGCCGTCCATAACATAATAAATCCTTGCAAAGGTCATTGCAAATGATTTAGGATAGGCAAACGCAAGTTATGATAATCTTGACCGAAAAATATGATCTTAATCCGGTCAGCATCTGTTTTATTTTGCTGCACTCCTATTTTTGACCGGTCCGATCATTTTCTCAAAACCTCTTATTTATGACACGTATGTCGCACCTTGCATGAGCTGAAATCACTGATATATACTGCATCTTACGACATTTATGTTATTATTTGCCTTCTATAAATTTGCCCCAAATATCGTCGACCGGTACAGTCAATTATTATAAGATTTTCGGTCAGTTATCTGCCTTCAAAAATCATAGTTATGAGAAAAATTTTAACTGTTTCGGTCATATTTATGAAGGTTTTTGACCTGATTTATCAAATCATCATTTAGCAGACTGACCGGTCATTTTAAATATCATGTGCCATCCGAAAAAACCTGTCTGGTCAAAAAGAGCTGCAGGCGACTTGTCGCTTACAGCTCTTTATCTTATCAGTGTTATTTAATTATTTCAGAGAATTTACAGATCAAGCTGAAGAACTATCTCTTCGTCATTCATCTCTCCCGTTTCATAAAAGCCTGCCCTTTTATACAGTTTCAGAGCTTTTATATTTTCCTCCTTGGTCGACAGACGTATGTTGTTTGCTCCGTTATCCTTAAAATATCTTATTATCGTCCTTAGCGCTTCACTTCCGATTCCTTTGCCCTGATGATCTATATCTATCATAAATCGCCACAGCCAGTATCTGTCAAAAGGATCTTCGTACAAATCATCAAAGGCAAACATCGCAAATCCTACCATTTTTCCCTCATGATATATGGCAAAAGGTCTTGCTACATCTGCGTTGTTTTCAGCATCTTTTAAGGAATCCTCATTCGATGCTATATATTTCATCTGATCCTTGGAAACTTTAAGTTCAAAGCACTGTTTCAGATTGTCCTTGGTCAATTCTCTGAGTTCTGTTTTACTATTTCCTTGGATCATCTTTTATTCTTCTTTTTGTCGATATAGAGCTTTTCATCAGCTCTCTTTAAGCAGGCTTCAGCCGTATCATCACTGTTTTGCAGGAAATCATACCCTACGCTCGCTTCGATCCTATAGTGAAGATTTGTGCTCTTTTCTTTAAGAATATCTCGAAAGAATGCTATGATAGTATCAATTTCCTGATCGTCCTTTACATTCCTTGCGATCATGGTAAACTCATCACCGCCGTATCGGCCGATGAATACCGGGACTCCAGCCTTTTCTGCCGTACGCCTTAAAGATTCCGCCACTAAGGAAAGCGCTCTGTCGCCTTCAGTATGTCCGTATCTGTCATTTATTTCCTTGAATCTGTCTATGTCGATCATGCAGACACAGCATTTCTCGTTTTCATTGTACTGTATCCTCTCCATGAACCTGTTTATCTGCCCTCTGTTGTTAAGCTTTGTTAGTGCATCAACAGATATCTGCATCTGTAATGACTTAATATAGAAAAATAACATCATTAACGTACATCCGAAGCAGAAAAGAGGTGCATTCCAAGAATAGGTCTGCAGCATGCCGAATATGACTATGGAAAGCGGACAGATCGCTATAAGCTTATAAAGCCTTTTATCTTCCTTTACATCAGTCTTTTTTGCATTTCTGAATGAGATCACGGAAGAAGAAAATACGTAAAGAGAAGGTACTGATACCATTAACGGATAGTACATGTCATTAAGTGCGCCATCCCTGTCTATCCAGTATAAAGGATTTATAGCATACGCGATCACCATCACGAGCATGGAGATTACGGCAGGTATAAAGATGAGCCTCTCATATCTTTTCTTTTTATTGAGAAGCATCCCTTCAGATGCCGCCATGTACATAAACCAGCAGAATCCTATAAGATCGATAAATACATAATTTACGAAATTAAAAAGAACAGAGAAAAAACGTATATGCGGAAGCATGCCGCCTTCCACGGCAGCCCAGCCTATATCAGAAAGGAAATATACAATATATACTATTCCTGTCCTGAAAAACCATATCTCTCTTTCCGTCCTTGTTCCGTAGCTGTTATTCTGAAAGATGAGTATGACAAAAATGGCTACACAGACCAGATTTGCCTCCGTATAAAAGGCAAAATAATCCAGATTCATTCCTTATCCCTCAATGCAAAAAACGCACGACCGGCAGTCAGCC
>JAEEGL015489475.1_pt1 | contig 13183 bp, 18 predicted proteins | sample 9134231 | NCBI WGS metagenome assembly JAEEGL01 (sample SAMN16246548, study PRJNA631951) | gut metagenome | biome: gut microbiome; feature: rumen; material: fiber-attached | host: Bos | place: Iran: Karaj | collected 2018-10
ATGGGTAGAAAATAGCTTACTACTTGTAGATTTATGAAGTGGGCTCGCAATGCAAATAGCCTCGGTAGCGCCATTTTGTTGGCGCATCGGACGCGTATGAGTATCGAGCTTGCGTAGTGCAGCAATCATATCGTCGGCGTTGCCGGTCAAGGTCGCAGAAGAAGCGTCAGCGAGATATTCGCGCTGGCGAGAAATACTCATTTGCACGATCGTGGCGACGATTGGTGACAAAATCAAAACGATAAGTGCAAATAAAGCACCGATTGGCGAATTATCCTCTTCTTTGCGATCGCTATAGAACAAAACGCGTAGACCAAAATCAGACATAAAGCCCACTAAACAAACTAAGCCGAAGACAATCATGCTGATGCGAATGTCGTAGTTTTTGATGTGCGAAAGCTCATGGCCGATGACAGCATTAAGCTCATTGTCATCCATCACTTCCAAAAGACCGGTTGTAACCGCAATGCTAGCATGGTTAGGATCGCGACCGGTCGCAAAAGCATTCGGTGCATCATCCTCAATGATGTAGATTTTTGGGAGTGGAATATTTGCTTCCAAAATGAGACGCTCAACTGCGCGGTAGTAGCGCTCGTTATCGGAACGTTCAATTTGTTTGGCCCCGGCAGTCTTAATAGCAACTTTGTCGGCAATAAAATATTGAAATAAAGCATAGCCAAGACTAATCACGAAAAACAGAATCAGGATCATTGGATTATTGTTGAGCCATGCAAAAAGATAACCAATCAACGTAATCATGGCGACAAAAACCATCATAATTACGATAGTGTTGCGTTTATTCTGCGCGATTTGCTTGCGCATGGAAACTGCCATATGTAATTATTATAGACTATTTTTCGTCATTATCTGATATTTCGAGTACAAAAGGCGACGGTTTTTGATAATTCGCAATAAGATACGTTGCTTCCCGGGCGCGCGTAATGGCGACATAAAATAGACGACGTTCTTCCGCGAACGCAAAATCGTCTTCGTGCGATAATAGTTTGTCGATAATCGGATTAGTCTCGCGACGCGCGGGCATACCCATGAGGCTAGAATTCATGTTTAGGACGATTACAATGTCGCGCGTGATGCCTTTAGATTTATGCATTGAACAAAACTCAAGTTTTAATACATCATTCGGACTACGAGCGCTTCGTCAATAAATCTTTGCAGTGCCCGTCGCATCGTCTGGAATTATTTTGAGATTTTCCGACGATTTCAGTCGTCTTAGATCGTGATTGAAGCGCGAAATGATTTGGAATTCTTTTGTTTTTACTTTTTCATAACCCTGCTCTTCGATAATTGTTTGCAAAATAATATTCAACGATTTCGTATCATCGTCACGTAATTCCGGGCGATTATATATCACATGAATTGGCGTCGGCTGGCCTTTAAAATTGAATACATTTTTATGCGACTGCGTAGGATTTTTCTGCACAAATTCACTGCTGATTTTGATCGTAGGATTGCCGAAACGATGAGTGGTTTCGATGAGGCTGCGACGAGTTTTAAGCCCAAAAGTTGTTTCAAAATCGCGGATGAGTGTTAAGTCGCTACCGGTAAAACGATAGATTGATTGCCAGTCGTCCCCCACGGCGAATAATTTGCAACCAGGGTTTTTGCGCAGGATTGCACGTACGAGCAGACAGCGGTTGCGTGATAAATCCTGCACTTCGTCGAGCAAAATATATTTATATCCGAGTGCCACATTTGGTTTTTCGCGCACAGCAAGTTCAGCCTGGTTAATCATGTCGGCAAAATCATATTTATTATTGGTTTTAAGATATTCTTCGTAGGCAAAATAGATTTTGAAATAGGTTTTTAAGAATTTACGCGCGGTTTCTTGGGCCGATTCGTCGGCGACCATTTCCCTTTTGATGACGTCAGCAACTGAATACTGCGCATTTTTATGAAGCGACAAAAATGTCATTAATTCTTCAGCCGGATAATCTGGCTTTTGTTGCGCAATAAACTGTGCAGTTTCAGCTTCGCTAATAAGAGTTCGACCACGAAAGTCACGCCCACTTTGACGCATAATACTGTTGCCAAGACCATGGAAAGTACGAAACTCAACACCTTTTATCTCGCAACGTTCCGCAAGCTCATCGACGGTCTTTTTCGTAAACGAAATCGCTAAAATTTCATCAGCCGGAATACGTAGCTCGCGATTTAAATACTCGATTTTCGCGAGTAAACTCATGGTTTTGCCGGATCCGGCCGAAGCGAGCACGAGTTGCGCATCCTCACAGGCGACGACGGCCTCGATTTGCTGAGAATCAAGCGGAAAACCGCCGCACAAAATCGTACTTTTATGTGCACGTTTCAGGAACCTTCAATTATGGAATTTGCGCAATAATTCGCGCGCACTTCAAACGGAATGTGCGCCAAGTTCAGACCAAGAAATGTATTTGTTTTTGCGTGCCATATAGTAAATATATAGACTTTTTTGGACAATTAAAAACATCAGCATTTTCGGTGCGGTATAATAGGGGTGCCTGCATGTAGTTCAGATTCGTGATAGGAGGTGGAGTTATGACGAGCTACAACATGTTCAGAGCACTGGAAGTCTGCATGCAGAAGGTAAGCAAGCAGGAATTTGATGGAGGAGTTGAGACTTGTATCATGGTCGCCTCCGCCACGAACATTCCAAAAGAAGGTTCAGAGTCCCCGATAGTCACTGAAAACAGCATCGAAGTGATGACGATGTGGGGAAATCCCAATCCGGCCAAGTGTGATTTCGTCAGGAAATACGTACGCGATCACAGAGGCAAGAAAAAGTCACCCACGATGGCTTGGGATGCGGAAATTGCCTTGGGCGACGTAGAATACGTCAATGGAGACAAAGACTCCAATGGCTTCGTCGTCACCTTTGGCGCCCTGGCCGACACTACGGCTAACGGAAAAGCTATCATCGAAGAACTCACTAAAACCTTCAATGCTTACAAAGCCTAATCTCAGCGACTTCCATCGGCACCCGGCGTCTATGACGCCGGTTTTTCTTGGCATAAAAATGCCCCGCGGATGCGAGGCAATCGATCTTCAGTCGTTGTAAAACGGGACGTCGTAACAAATGCGCGAGTTCGTGAGTGAGCCGTAGACGTAGAAAATATCCACGAACTCATCTTCTTCCTCCTGAGGTTCGGGCAAATGCTTTTGGATATAGTCGAAGATATACGAGACTACCATGTCATCATCTTTAGTGTCCAGACCTAGCTCCTCGCTTAATGTGATTCCGACAAATCCGTAGTAATTAGCAGGAGTCTCGATGGAGAAAAAGATGACCGGATACTTAGTCGTATCGAATGACCATGGCGGTGAACAATCCATATGCACGAGTGCGCCTTTGATGCGATTTTCGTTACGCAGGGACGCGAGTACATAAGGACTTTCCGAGTTGGGATCGTAGGAATAGAAGTCAGAAGTGTAATCGTCAGGATTAATGATTCCGAATTCTTCATACATCACGGTGACCGTGATGCGGTCCGGCACTAGAGTAGAGACATACTTAGCCAGTGCTTCGAGCCCCTCTTCGCTGAAGACGTTAAATTGTGGAAGTACCCTCATGCGCATTCCCCTCCTTTGCGTTTTTGAGCAAAAAAATAAACAGAGCCACCCTGTTTATTCTATTACCATATAATATCTGACTGGCATTTTCAATGTACGGACGCACGGCTGATGTATGATATAATACCTGCATGGTGCGTTGGCGGAGCAGTTACGCAGAGGTCTGCAAAACCTCGTAGATCAGTGCAACTCTGATACGCACCTCCATTTTTTAAGAATTTGGGCAAGTGGCGGAATTGGTATACGCGGCAGACTTAAAATCTGCTTCCTTTACCGGATTATGGGTTCGAGTCCCATCTTGCCCACCAGAATATGGCCTTCGGGCCTTATTTTTTATTATTTTTTCGCGTAAAATGAGCTTAAGGAGAACCATTATGAAAGAGACAGACCCAGTTAATGAATCAGCTCCATCCGGAGAACAGTGGACCGAGGCCATGGCCGATGCTCCAGAATTCAATAATGGAGACAGGACTGAAGGACGCGAAGATTTGCGTGAACAAGAAGTTATCGTCGATGCCGACGTCGATTTTGTCGAAGCTCTTTCGAAAGCCCTTCCGCAAGTTGGCGAGGATGGGAAAGTTAATTACTATCTTTGCGGTTCCGTTGCGATGGATTTGCTGCCGAGGGTCAGCAAAATAGATACTTTTCATCAAAAAGGAAAAGACACTGAGCCGGAAAGCCAAGGCACCATCGAACTACCCGACTCCGCTAGAGCTGAGTTTCTTAAAGGTGTTCGTAAAAAAGGACACGACATCGATATCGTACGCGTCAGCGGAAGAACAGCAAACACTGTTTTAACGAAAACAGTGCTCGATCAATGTAAGAACCCGGAATCCGTAAACCTTCTTTCTGAAGAAAAGCATGAATCGACTATATTCGCTTTTGATTCCGTCGGTGAAAACCAAATGCAAGGCGATTACTATTATTCCAAAGCTACTTTAGACGATGGAGAAGTAATACTGATTCCATCACCTGGCGCATTAATTGGCGCAAAGGCCTATGAAGTCGCAAATTATCGACTCCAAAAACCGATGCGCGCAGACGGCTACGCGATCCAACTCTATAAACTTGATACGCCGGAAAAAATTGAAGAATATAACCAAGAGCAAGCAGAAAGACACGCAAAAGGCATCGAAAAACGATATAAAGATCTCAAAACGATGATTGCCGGCTTCGCTGAAGTAATGTCGCGCGAGCAAATTATTGAAGCCGCTAAAACCGCAATTATGCATCGCCTAGAGGCCGACGATGAAGATTATCGAGCCCACGAAGGTGGTACGCCTTTAGAATACGGCATCCGCCAGCTAGAAGATATCATTACGGAATGTCTCCAGATGATGTCGGAAGATAATGAATAATTGAGTTTAAAAAATCTCGGGTTCACCGAGATTTTTTGTCGTTTGTTATTCTTCGGTCCACAGCTTGCTCATGAAGAGCACGAACTGAAGATCATTTTCGGGGTCAGCCCAATAGTCATAGTCAGTGCCGGCTTCGACGCAGAACGAATCGCCCTGCTGAATCGGAATTGGTTCACCCGGTAAGTCATTGATTTTCACTTTGCCGGAGCCGCTTACGATGTAATAGTAATAATCGCTGCTGGCGGTAGTCCAACCATGATGCTCGCCTTTTTTGATGCTGGCGAAACACATGGATTTGTCTTTTTCCGAGAATTGATTATTTGTGCAGACGACGTTATCCTCGTCAGTCCAATCTTTTTTCTGGTCATCCCAGCCCCAAGTTTCCTGAATAACTTTCGACGGTTTAATAAAACTCATAAAGTTCAACCTCCTTGTTTATATTATAACATAATTCTAAGAATAAGAAAGCGCCCCGGCGGGGGCGCTTTGACAGGATAATTATTGGTTTTCATCTTCTTGGTCTTCGACCGGATTCGAGTTATGGCCACAGTCGAGACAGACATACCACTTGGCAAAGAAAGTAGTTCGGATTTCGAGATTCTGACTTCCACATACCGGACATTTGAAATCAAAGCCGTTCTGTTTCGCCAATTCTTCGAGCGTCATTTTTCACACTCCTTTTTACATGCCGTTAACAAACGTGAAATAGAGCATCATTTCCAGCAATTCGTCGTTTTGGTCATCCTCATCATCGTCGACGCAGAACCCTTCGTCTTCGTCATCCTCATTGAAGTATTCTTCGTTTTCGGGATTCATTAGATTCACCTCCTCACATTTCCTTCACTTTCCCGACCGATTCGCGGTAGTCGTAAATCATGCGCAAAGTATCATAGTCGGTATGCATTCTTGAGATATCGCCATTAATAACGAGATATTCCTTGAGTTCGGCGCCGGAAAAGAAGTTTTTGTTATGGAGCGCCGTTTCCCCTGGCATGTGCCACCAGTCACTTTTGGCATACATTTTGACATTCAGAGCCATATAGTCGCTTTTGCGTTCCACGATTTTGCAGCCTTTTAAAACCAGCCACTTTTCGCCGTCGACGACAGTTTTAGCTTCGACGCCAAGTTCCCGCAAAGCGAACGTGCGGATAGCATCATCCCAATCGGGCGATACGCCGAGGTATGCGCCAATCTGGTCGTCGTTAACCATGGGCAGAACTAGCATCGTGCCAGCCCCATTACCGAAGCCGTCGATTTTAAATAGCAGCCGATCATAACGTGGGCTGTCATCCAAAATAACGAGTACGTTCCGGTTGGTGCCACTACTAAGTTTCATAGCATGCACAGAACCCTGCTTAGCGACTACGGCCCGGGCCTTCCGGGAGATAGACATCGACTGATGGAGTTGCTTTGCAGCATTCTTTCTGCGTTGCTTTTTAGCGTAGCGCTCTTTGTTAGCAACGCGCTCGCGCGGTTTAGTGCGAACTTTCGGTTTAGCGGATTCCATAGACTACCCTCCTAATCTATTTAATTATCCTGTTTAAAGGTGCACTCCCATGAGATAAGTAAAATATATCACATACGGTATAATAAGTGGTATGGAATGGGCAATTATCTTCACGATTTTCTTTGCGACAATGATTCTACTGCTCTTTCTTCTACCGGGCATTATTGGCGCGCCATATGTGCCGAGTGAACAAAAAGATCTCGAGATGGCATTTACGAAGTTATATAAGCTGAGCAAAAAAGATCTAGTGGTTGACCTTGGTGCCGGAGATGGAATAGTATTGATGGCTGCCGCAGCACATGGCGCAAAAGCGATAGGCGTAGAAATTAACCCAGTTTTGGCCGCTTGGACTAGATTTAAGCTGCGTAAAGTAAAAAATGCCACGATTAAATGCAGCGATATGTATAAGTTTGAGCTGCCAGCGGAGACTACTGTAGTTTATGTCTATGCGGAACATTTTACGGTTTCGCGGCTCCAGAAAAAGCTGCAAAAAGAAGCGAAAAGGCTGAATAAAACCATTTATTTAATCTCGAATGCTTTCGATTTTAAAGAGATGAAGACTGAGAAACAGATTGCCCCGTATTATTTGTACAAAATCAAATCTTAGCATCAATGCTTGACATTTCCTAAAAAGTGTGCCATAATATACGCACTGTACCTTGAAAGGAGATGGTCTGATGCCTCGGCTCGATGGCGGCGAGCTCGCCAGTTTGGAAACGCAATGGAAAAATAATCCGTGCATCTCTGGCGCCACAAAGGTGGATATCCTTGCCCTGGCGGACGTGCTGCGTAGGAAAGCAGCGGATAACCACAACAGTCTGGACGGTCTCGAGCTGTATTTTCCGAGTGATTGCCGAAACTACGACGCTTTTATGATTGTAGTTAATGCGTTTAATGCGCTCGTCATTCCTACCGGTAACGGCTACATCGCACGCTGTTTAAGCATCAAAAACGGCATCGAGATCGAATAATCTCCTCACCACCCTCCGGGGTGGTATTTTTTAGAATTGCTCAGCTTCAATAACAATATTGAGGGTATTTTCGATTGGGCCAGTTGCACCGAAAACGGATGGAGCGAAGAGGAAGGTTAAACCGTCATCCGTGAGATACCAGTGGCCAAATTGGAGGATTTCGCCACGGAAGTTCTCGCGCCAGTTCGGGTAAGCGGCGGTCTTAATTGATTCATAATATTCGGTCTTTTCGAGGGCGGCAATGGCGGCATCGGCATACTCTACTCTTAAGCCACCGGCGATTTCTTGCACGACTTCGCCGCTATAATTAATCACATAGCCGCGAACGGTCGTGAAGGCGCCATAGCCCAAATTGCCACTAACTGTGACCGTGGCGGAGATACTAAATGGGCCCGCATAGACGATTTCGGATTTAACAGCAACGCCAAGGATTTCATTGACGTTGGCTATAATATAGCTATCTTTCGCGTTAACTTTAGCCTCATTATTGTATTTGTCAAAGGCTTTTTCGGCGAGGTCATTGATATAGTTAGCAGCTTTGTTGACGGCCTTGTTGCTCGTGTTGGACTTGAGGACCGTGAGAGTATTAGCAAACTGGAATCTGCTACCTTCAATTGGAATTTCTTCGATTCTAGCTTTTTCCTCATAAATCGTATTATCAGCAACCGTGAGCCGATCTTCATTCTTAGTAGCAACAGCTAATAAGACACGGTTTTCAGTATTCGTAAGATTCAGCTCGTCGGTATCAAATTCTTTGGCACCACCAGCGCGCTCAGATAGCCGGTCGAGCACACTAATAACGATGTCGCGCGATTTGTCGCTAAATCCGACGATGGTTTCTTTCTCCTCAACCTCGCCAGTTGGCTCAAGGCAGTTGCAATCTGGTTTAGTCTCGTATTTTTGGAAGTATTCGACATATTTGATGGTCTTATCACCCATTAAATAGATATAAGCTTCCGTGCCGAAGTAAAAACGCGCCTTATAAATGTATTCATCAGCAGATACGGTAGTCGTTGGCTGTTCGTTTTTCTTCTGGAATAAGATTACGGCCGTAGTGCCGGCAGCGGATAAGAGTACCATAATGGCCGCAATAATGATAATCATTACCTTACGGCTTTTATTATTCCCTTTTTTAGTTTCTTCTACTTTTTCCATTTTGCCCTCAAATGTTAAAAAATAAGCATTACTATTATGATATCACGCTTTAGCGTTTCCGAATCGGCGGTCACGCGAGGTGTATTCGATAATTGCCTGATCGAAATCGACTTCGTGGAAGTCTGGGAATTTCACCTTTGGAAAATAGAATTCAGCATAGGAGTTCTGCCAGAGCATAAAGTTGCTGAGGCGGAGCTCTCCGCTGGTACGAATCATTAAGTCCACGTCTGGAAGATCCTGATAGAGATACTTGTGGAAAACTTCCTCGGATAAGTTTTCCACATCCTCGCCGGCACGGACGAGTTTTTTCACAGCATCAATAATTTCGGCGCGACCACCGTAATTGAAACAGAAATTCACCACGCAGCCAGTATTGTTGGCAGTAGCAGCAACAAGCTCGTCGCGCGCTTGCATCACGCGCTCTGATAGTGGTTCGTTGCGGCCAGAAAAGATGACTTTTACGTTGTTATCGATAAATTCTTGGCGGTATTTACGGCTCATCATTACAAAGATGTCCATCAGATGACCAACCTCTTCGGCGGCGCGTTTGAAATTCTCAGTCGAGAAAATATATAAGCTCAGATACTTAATGCCACGTGAATTTATATAGCGAACAAGTTTGCGAAGGTTCTCGAAACCAGCATCGTGCCCCTGGAGACGCGTGAGACCACGTTCTTTAGCCCAGCGGCCGTTACCGTCAACAATGATGCCTACGTGGGTAGGTATCTTTAACTGCGAGTAATCAATATCCATGCATATATTTTACCATTAGAGAAACAAAAAAATACCACCTCCCAGTGGTATTTTTAAAAGCCACACTCACAAACATCGATTCAGATCGCTCCGGCGATCTCTCAACTTCGCCCGAACGTTCTACTTTCATTTTAGCGCAAGCAGAATGGATGTCAACATTGATTTTTATAATTTTTGTGTTTTAGTTTTGACGGATTTTACGGAGGTGAACGCGCAAAATCTATTGACTTTTCAAATTTTCGTTGTGAAATAAATATGATACTTATGCCTACATTTTTCCGCCCCGATATGTTAAGATAGAGATATCTAAGGAGGTTTATGTATAAAGAAGGTATTAAGTTCTATCGCTGTAACACCTGCGGTAATTTATTCTTGGTCATGATTGACCCATCTGTGCGTCCGACCTGCTGCGGCACCGAAATGGAAGTTCTTGACAGCGATCATCACACGCATGAAGGTAGCGAAAAGCATTTGCCAATTATTGAACTCAACGAAGACCATACCCTTGTTAAGGTTGGTATTCAGCTCCACCCAATGAGCGCTCAGCACCGCATTGAATGGATTGCCCTGACTGATGGCGAGAGCGTAGAGGTCCGCAAGCTCGGCCTGACCACCCCGCCTGTCGTTCGCTTTTCCAAGATGAAGAGCGACGGCAAGATTCATGCCTATGCATTCTGTAACGTTCATGGCTTATGGGAAAGCGAAAAGTAAACAAGTTCCAGCGTAAGCTGAAAAACCTCTTTGAAACTTTTGTCGACCGCTGCAAGTTCGCAGTGGTGGGCTATAAGTATCTTTTGTCACGCAAGCGCTATATTGTCGCGATGGTGATTAGCTTTCTGATTTTCTTATATATCCTGTCACAGTTGCAAAATAGTGGCGCCAACTGGCAGCTATTGTGGTCTGGGCTAGATTTTGGCACCAAGATGCAGATTTTCGGTAAGACCCTGTTCTCGATGCTCGAAAACTTCACTAGCTTTCTCGGCGTGCTAATCGTAATCCTAGCTCTAATGCAGTCGCTCTGTGTGGCAGGCATCGTATTTGCGATCCGTCATCGCCAGAAAGATGACGCGATTAATGGTGTCAGCACTGGCAGTATTGCGTCGGTTTTGGCCTTTGTGACGCTCGGTTGCCCTACTTGTGGAATGACCTTGCTCACTCCCCTACTCACCATGATTGCGGGCACTAGCGCCGTAGCTCTCGCCGAGAAACTCGGCATCATTCTATCTATAGTGGCCTTCGTGCTACTATTCTTTACCCTAGTTCATCTCGGTTATCTAATATTCGTAAATGTAAGCGCAGAACGCGCAAAGGAGAAACATGCAAAAAGCAATTAGAATAATTGCAGCTGTATTGGTAGGCGGCTTCGTGCTCTACCTGATTGTGGCGGGCGCAGTTAATAACGATAAGGCACAGAGAGAGGCATGGGTGCCAGCGATGACACTGGGTGATCGTGCAACCGCAGAGCATATTTTCTACGATTACACTGACATTATGTGCCCATTCTGCAACAAGTTTGCCCTGGGCGTCGATGCGCACATGGAAGAATTCAAAAAAGAATACATCGAAGAAAAGAAGGTCTATTATGAGATCCGTTTGACGGATTTGTTGGCAGATTTTCACCCAGAGGATGAGGCGACTGTCTCGAACAGTCATTTGTCCGCTCGTGGTGGCTACTGTGCAGCTGAGAAGGATAAGTTCTGGGAATGGTATGGTTGGATCTTAAACAAGCTGAGCACTACCTATTACCAGTTCGACATCGGTACGGCGCCAGGCAAGGAAAAGATTCCGAAGCTCGATAAGGAATTCTTCACGCAGGTTGATGACGCGATTGAAGGCCTCGATAACGAGTTTATGGCAAGCTGCATCGAGTCAGACGAGATTATCGCCAAAGTAAAAAAGTATACTAAGAAAGCCTCCGCGGTGGTTAAGGGCGGTTTGCCTTACTATGCATTTAATAGCCAGGTATTGACCGGCTTTGATGGCAACTGGGACGCAGATCACGACTGGGGACAGGCAAAGCTAATGTTTAACGCTGGCATCGCGGCCAAGAAGAAATAATCTTGCGACAACAAAAAACCACCCCTTGCGGGGTGGATTTTTTTATTGATGCATGAACTTGGCAGCGACGTCTTTGAAATCGCCTGGAAGCATGATAACGGTCTTCTGGGAAGGATCCGTGGAAATCTTCTCGAGGGTTTGAAGCGTACGAATCTGCAAACCGCCAGGAGTCTTAGCGAGAAGGTTAGCAGCTTCAGAGACGGCCTGAGCAGATGCTTTCTCACCATCAGCGGCGATAATTGCAGCACGACGTTCGCGTTCGGCCTCAGCCTGCTTTGCCATGGCGCGTTTCATATCGCTCGGAAGCTCGATGTTCTGGAGCTTAACGTTCTCGATATCAATACCCCACTTATCGGTCTCTTTGTCGACGATTTCCTTAATCTGAGCAGAAATCTCATCACGCTTGCTGAGGAGCTCATCAAGCTCGAAGTTACCGGTAATATCGCGAAGAGCGGCCTGCGCGAAGTTAGTAGTAGCGTAGACATAGTTCGTAGTCTCGAGCAAGGCCTTGGATGGGTCAAGCACGCGGAAATAAACGATAGCATCGACGTTAACGGTGACGTTATCCTTAGTAATAACCTCCTGCTTTGGTACATCAATCGGCGTAGAGCGAACATCTACGTTGCGGATGGTCTGGAAGATTGGCACAATGAGCTGCAAGCCCGGATTGCGCATACCAGAATACTTACCAAGCGTAAAGACAACGCCGCGTTCCGACTGCGGAATTACGCGGATGCCTTTAGCGATGATTGAAATGATTATTATTACGGCTACGACTACAATAAAAATTGGTATAGTGTCCATATTTCTCCTATTTTGCTTTAGCTTAATTATAGAATATCGGAGTTTTTCGGACAAGAAAAAACCGCCGCTTTTTAGGGCGACGGTTGGCGGGGGAGGAATGATCACTTGTTTCCGGCGATATCAGCATCAGCATCGTACTTGATGCCTTCTTCTGCGCAGAGACGCCGAGCGGTCTGTTCGGCCGTTTCTTCGGCGCCGCAACCTTCGCAGCCATTGTCGCCGTTGACGACTTTCCGCACGAAGAGCGCTTCCAGAGAACTGCAGCACACGGGCGAAGCATTTTCGGCGGGCTTGTCGCCCTTGGGCTTGCCACCCTTCTTGGCGGCACCCTTCTTGGCGGCACCCTTCTTGGCCGGCTTTTCGTCCGCGGGCTTGTCCTCGGCGGGTTTGTCGGCATCGGCCGGTTTCTCTTCCGCAGGCTTGTCCTCGGCGGGCTTGTCTTCAGGCTTTTCAGGATCCAGATAGCTCAGTACGTCCATGAACAGACTCTTGTCGTCGGACGTCCAGAAGCCGCGCGGAAAACCATCAACATCGTTGGGCGCAGCGGCCAGGCCGAATTTTCCGACCTTGATGAACTTGGCGAATTCCGCAATCATGTCGGAATTACCGATGAAGATGATTCCGTCCTTGCCCTGAACCAGCAGGTTGCAGTTCGGGTCATCCAGGATGATGGGGTCGACGAACATATCGTCCAGGTCGGCGGTATACGCCACTTTCTTGAAATTCCGGGGCAGGACGCACGACTTGATTTCTTTGCCGGCCAGCAGGTCGCTGCCGGAAAGTCCCAGGTCGACGTCCTTGATCAGGTCGAGACCAGTAATCAGTTCCTGAACATTGGTCACGAACAGCTTGAGACACACTTCCTTCATGGATTTCTTCCCTCCTCGTAAAGATCGAACCGCTCTTTACAGCGGTCATAGTATGATAGTCGACAGATTCGACTAATCCATTTATTATTATATCAAACTTTTGCTTTTTTGTCAATAGTATTGCCTCCTTATGGCCATAAT
>JAEEGL015951723.1_pt1 | contig 13183 bp, 10 predicted proteins | sample 9134231 | NCBI WGS metagenome assembly JAEEGL01 (sample SAMN16246548, study PRJNA631951) | gut metagenome | biome: gut microbiome; feature: rumen; material: fiber-attached | host: Bos | place: Iran: Karaj | collected 2018-10
CGAAAACTGGAGCCTGTGGCTGGATTTCGTGATCCTGCTCCGCACCGTTTTTCGCACAAAGGACTACAATGCTTACTGATCTGCTGAAATAATAAAAGGAAGTAATATGGAATACGATAACGACAAAACAAACAATGAAACAACCTCCTCAAACAACGAGGAGACAAAGGACAGAGTGCTCGTCTGCTCTATGTGCCGCCGCACCGAATCCCAGGTCAACAGGATGTTCGTCCTTCACCCGGGCATATGCATCTGCGACGACTGTATGCAGAAGACCATGGATACCCTTTCCGGCGGCGGTTCCCTTTCGATCCTCGGGCTCACCCCGAAGGGAAAGGAGAACGATGACAACAAGCCCGAGAACGGCAACCCCAACGACCTTTCGGGACTTACAAGCATGCTCTTCGGAGATCTCCCCTCGATCCCGCTTAACCAGCGTCTCAGAAAAAAGAAACCGCTCGAGAAAAAAGACGGTGATAATAATATAGAGGCAAAATTCGACATTAAAAACCTTAAGCCTCCGCATGTCATAAAGGCCGAGCTCGATGACTACGTTGTCGGCCAGGAACACGCGAAGAAGGTCATGAGCGTCGCTGTTTACAACCACTATAAGAGAGTGTTCGACAAGAGCGAGGACGGTGTCGAACTCGAAAAATCCAATATGCTTATGATCGGCCCCACCGGCTGCGGCAAGACATATATGGTAAAGACACTTGCAAAGCTCCTTAACGTTCCGCTCGCGATCGCCGACGCGACATCGCTTACCGAAGCGGGCTATATCGGAGACGACGTTGAGAGCGTGCTTTCAAAGCTCCTCGTGGCAGCGGACAACGATGTCGAAAGAGCCGAGAAGGGCATAGTATTCATAGATGAGATAGACAAGCTTGCAAAGAAGCATACTACGAACAGCCGTGACGTTTCCGGCGAATCCGTGCAGCAGGGGCTCTTAAAGCTCCTTGAGGGCGCGGAAGTCGAAGTTCCGGTCGGCGCGATGAGCAAGAACGCTATGGTTCCGATGACGACGATGGACACCACGAACATCCTCTTCATCTGCGGCGGCGCTTTCCCCGAGCTTGACAAGATCATAAAGCAGAGGCTGAACAAGACCTCCGCCTGCGGCTTTTTGGGCGAGCTTTCCGACAAGTACGACGATGACAAGAACATAGCGGAAAAGGTCGAACTTTCCGATCTTCGCGAGTTCGGCATGATCCCCGAATTCCTCGGCCGTCTTCCTGTCGTGTTCGCGCTTGAAGGCCTGAAGCAGGAAGATATGGTCCGCATCCTCACCCAGCCCAGAAACGCTATCCTTAAACAGTACAAGAAGCTCCTTTCCATGGACGAGGTCCTTCTCGAATTTGAAGACGGCGCTCTTTCCGCGATCGCGGAGAAAGCACTTAAAAGAGATACCGGAGCAAGAGCTCTTCGCGCGATCATCGAAGAGATCATGCTTGACATAATGTATGAGATCCCGAAGGATGATTCCATCGGAAAGGTCGTTATTACGGAGGACTACGTTGCAAATCACGGCGCTCCTCAGATAATACTAAGGGAAGGAAGATAAAATGTCGGTATCAAAACTGGCTTCCACCATCACCGGACTTTACTCCGGACAAAACAGCATAAAGGACGAAAAGTACACCTATTCCTACCTGCAGAAGGTCATGAAAGACCTCGACGCGGAAGTGGGCTACAGTGAAAGAGGCGGCAGAAGGGAAAACACGTTCCCTCCCTCGGATCCCGATAAGAGCATAAGGCTTGCGGACTACGAGAGGATAGGCAAGATCAGGAAAAATCCCGACTACGGCGTAAATACCGGAAAAGCCTCCATCACCGTGCGGAATGAGCAATGCAGTCCCATAATCGCAGAGCTGCGGCTTTATCCTGCGGACGCTCGGTCAAGAGCAGGTGTTACCCACGGCTATACCAATAACCGCAGCGTCAGGCCGATAGAAGAGATAGCCGCGGAGATATACGGCGCGGACTATCCGCTGGATCCCGATTCGGACTTTATGTGGTACGACTATTTCAGACGTACGACGGATGAAAACGGCGAATTCACCGAAATGCTTCCGGAAGGCACATACGAGCTGGTCGTTGACAAGGGATCGGAATACGAGATCGTAAAGACCGTGTTTACGGTGCCGGGAAAGTCGGTCGTTACCTTAAGACGGCTTGCCGACCTTACAAAAGACGGCTGGTATGCGGGAGACCTGCACCATCATTCGGTCTTTTCAAGCCCCGCTTATCCTACCCAGGGCACGGACTATGTCTATGACACGCCCGAAATGATCCAAAACTCGATGAGAGCGAAAGGCCTCGGCTTCGGCGGCCTGTCGGATCACCACAATACGCTTAACCACAGGGTATGGGAGAAGCTTGTGACACCCGATTTCCTCCCGATCCTTTCAAAAGAGATATCCACATCCAACGGTCACGTGCTGCAGCTTAACACCGACCCCGATGTGATCTACCGCATACCCGAAGAATCCGAAAGGACTCCCGAAGTTATGCGCGCCGAATACAGACGCATAACCGATGAGATCAAGAGCTACGGCGGCCATCCCCAGATCAACCATCCGAGGGATATGCAGAAGGCCATTTCCTTCCCGCCCGAATTCACAGATATGATCGACATATTTAAGACCATAGAGATATGGAACGGCTCTCATCCGCTTGCGACGGGCTGCACGAACGGCTACGCAACGGAGCTGTGGATGGACTGCCTTGAGAACGGCACCTTCCTCGGCGCAACGACCGGTTCCGACATTCACGAGATCACCTGCGAATTCTGGTTCGACTCGCTTGCCTATGTTTTCGGGCTTTACACGGCCGTAAAGGCGGCACTTGACAATACGGAAGGCCCCAAGAACGGTAACGGCGTCATCCTTTCGGGCGAAGCGCTTGAAAAGGCACGTTACTTTATTGAACTTCTCGGAGCGGAGCTTCCCACAGTGAAACAGTGGGGCAGGCTCAATCTTTCCACGGGCTGCGTGCGCACATACGTAAACGCGCCAGAAGAAAGGACTCCCGAAAACATCCTGAAACACCTTGAACTGGGACACAGCTTCCTTACGAACGGTCCCATCATGATCGCAAAACTAGCATCCGACGGAAATGCTGAGCTGAAACTAATATCCAACCGTCCGCTCAAGAAACTCATCGTTTACGGCAGCGGAAGGACGGAGGAAGAGTTCGAACTCGCAGAGCCCGTGGAAGTAAACGGTGGCTTCGACTATTCCTGCACCGTAAACCTCAACACCGAGGGCAGAAAGTGGTTCATATTCCGCGTCTTCGGAGAGGATGTGTGGACAGAAGCGATCACCAATCCGGTCTTCATCTGAAGACCCTGATACAAGGAGAAACTATGTCAGCATGGGAAAAAAATGTGAGGGTCGTCGATCCTTACGTACCGGGCGAACAGCCTTCTTTTCCGGACATGATAAAGCTTAATACGAACGAAAACCCCTATCCCCCGGCTCCGGGTGTTGCGAAGATGCTGAAAGAGATCGATGCGGATTCCTTCCGCCGCTACCCGAAGACCGACGCGAAGGAGCTTGTCGAGGCGCTTGCGGCCGATCTCGGAGTCGATTTCGACAATATCTTCGTGGGAGTAGGTTCCGACGATGTGCTCGGAACTGCCTTTCTGACCTTTTTCAAAGGCAGCCTTCCCGTGCTCTTCCCGGATGTGACCTATTCCTTCTATCCCGTCTGGGCGGAGCTGTACGGCATACCGTACGAAACTCCCGCGCTCGGTGAGGATTTCAGGATAAGGAAGGAAGACTATTATAGGCCGAACGGCGGTATAGTGATAGCAAACCCCAACGCTCCGACCACGATAGCGGAGCCGGTGTCCTTTATAGAAGACATACTTAAACACAACAGCGATTCCGTAGTCATAGTCGACGAAGCCTATGTCGACTTCGGCGGCGAGACAAGCCTTAAGCTCATCGACAAATACGAAAATCTTCTCGTTGTCCGCACATTCTCAAAATCCCGTTCGATGGCGGGCATGAGGATAGGCTTTGCGGTCGGCTCCAAGAAGCTGATCTCATATATGATGGCGGTGCGGAATTCCTACAATTCCTACACCATGACCACGGCCTCCATCCTCTGCGGAGCGGAGAGCGTGAAGGACAGGGAATACTTCGAAAAAACCGTGAAAAGAGTCATCGAAACGAGAAAGAGAGCGGTCGTCGAATTCGAAAAGCTCGGGTTTACAGCACTTGAGTCTTCCGCAAACTTCCTCTTCGTAACGCATAAGACCGTTCCCGCGAAGGAGATCTTCCAAAAACTTAGGGAAAGGCATATATTCGTCCGCTACTTCGCAAAGCCGCGTATCGACAATTATTTAAGGGTCACGATCGGCACGGACGAGGATATGGATGCGCTTTTTAAGGCTCTCGGAGAGATACTTTGAAACAGAGAAACACACAACAGCAGATGGATGATCTTATAGAAGGGCTGAAAAAAGAAGGCCGTGTTCCGGCGCTTTTTCTGCACAGCTGCTGCGCCCCATGCTCATCCTACGTGTTCGAGTATCTTTCGGAATACTTTGATATAACAGATTTTTACTACAATCCGAACATATATCCCCCGGAGGAATACGAAAAACGTGTCCGGGAAATAAAAAGGCTGATCGAAGAACAGCCTCACAAACATGAAGTTGCTTTTGTTGAAGGAAAGTACGATCCCGAACGCTTCTTTGAGATAGCCAAGGGCCTTGAAAAATGCCCCGAAGGCGGAGAGAGATGCGCGAAGTGCTTCGAACTCCGGCTCCGTGAGACCGCAAAGGAAGCAAAAGAACGAGGCTTCGACCTCGTGACCACGAGCCTCACGATCTCACCGCTCAAAAACGCGGCTCTCCTGAACGAGATCGGAGAAAGGGTCTGCCGCGAGGAAGGCGTCACCTGGCTTCCGTCCGATTTCAAGAAACGCGGCGGCTATCAGAGATCCATCGAACTTTCCAAAGAATACGGGCTGTACAGACAGGACTACTGCGGCTGCGTCTTTTCAAAAAGAGACGCAAACGAAACGGCATCATCGTAAAACAATGGAGGCGCGACTATGATCGAACTTGTTCCAATTCATGACAAAACCATCAGAGAGCTTCAGGAAGAAAGAGAGCACGAGGTGCTTTCGCCATACGCATCTTTTTCGGACTCCACGAGAGGCAGAAAGAAAGAAGAGAAGGAATGTGACCTCCGCCCCTGCTATCAGAGAGACAGGGACCGCATCCTCTATTCCAAGGCTTTCAGGCGTCTCAGCGGAAAGACGCAGGTCTTCCTCGCTCCCGAGGGCGATCATTACCGCACCCGCCTCACGCATACGATAGAAGTTTCGCAGACTGCGAGGGCGATCGCAAAGTCATTAAGACTTAACGATGATCTCACAGAAGCCATAGCGCTGGGCCATGACCTCGGACATACTCCCTTCGGCCATGCCGGAGAAAGGGCGCTCAACAAGATCATGGAAGAGACCTGCCACCTTCATTTCAGACATTTCGAGCAAAGCATAAGGGTGGTGGATTTTATAGAAAAGCACGGCAAGGGCCTCAACCTCACATGGGAGGTCCGTAACGGCATACTCAACCATCAGGTCGACACCATACCCGCCACACTCGAAGGCAGGGCGGTCCGTCTTTCCGATAAGATGGCATATATAAACCACGACATAGACGATGCCATCCGCGGCAACATCATCACCGACGAAAGCATACCGAAGAGGTTCACGGATGTTCTCGGGCATACGCTCACAAGCCGCCTGAACACCGAGATCCACGATATAATAAAGACCAGCATAGACACGGACGATGTAAGGATGTCGGCCGAAATGAACGAGATCCTCATGGACCTAAAAGCATGGATGTTCGAAAACGTCTATACGAACCCCACGGCCAAGGGGCAGGAAGCTAAGGCCGAGGAACTGGTCATAGAATTATACGAGTATTACCTTAAAAATCTTGATAAACTGCCGGATGACTACAAAGCCATGCTGGAAAACGGAAACGACCCCGTGGAGAGGGTCGTCTGCGACTACGTGGCGGGCATGACCGACAGATATGCGGTAAACAGGTTCAGGGAGATAAAGGTTCCCTTCAGCTGGGATGTTTACTGATCAACGAGGGGTTAAATGTACTATTCCGAAGACATAATCGAAGAAGTGTTATCCCGAAACGACGTCGTGGATGTGATCGGAACGTATGTCCATCTGACGAAAAAAGGCGCGAACTACTGGGGACTCTGTCCGTTTCACGGCGAGAAGACACCGTCCTTCAGCGTGAACTCCAACAAGCAGATGTTCTACTGCTTCGGCTGTCATAAGGGAGGAAGCGTCATCACCTTCCTGATGGAATACGAAAACCTGACCTTCCCCGAAGCGGTGCAGGAACTCGCCGCAAGATCCGGCATAACGCTGCCGGACATAAAGGAAACGGAAGAGGATAAGAGAAACAGGAACGAAAGAGAACAGCTGTTTGAGATAAACAAGGCTGCGGCCTCCTTCTTCTACTCGGTCGGAAAGAGCGAGAGGGGAAAGCCCGCCAGGGAATACTTCAAAAAGCGCTGCCTTACCGAAGAAAGCATAAGACATTGGGGACTCGGCTATTCCCTCCCGGTATCGGGTGACCTCTATGCCTTTCTTAAAAGCAAGGGCTTCCGCGATGAAGCGATAGCAAAGAGCGGCCTCGTGAATTTCAACGAGCGCGGAGCGACAGACAGGTTTTGGAACCGCGTGATCTTCCCGATCATGAACGAGAGCGACAAGGTCATCGGCTTCGGCGGCCGCGTTATGGGAACGGGCGAGCCGAAGTACCTGAATTCCGCGGAGAACCTTATCTTCGACAAGGGCATCAACCTGTACGGCCTTAACTATGCGAAGCGCTCCGGGAAGAAATTTTTCCTTCTCTGCGAAGGCTATATGGATGTAATTTCCCTGCATCAGGCAGGTTTTACCAATGCGGTCGCCTCTCTCGGCACCGCGCTTACCGAAAGAAATGCACTTAAGATCCAAAAATACGTAAATACTGTCTATCTGACTTACGACTCGGACGGAGCGGGCACAGATGCCACACTACGCGCCATCCGGCTGCTTGGGGACAGAGGCGTCACCATAAAGGTGGTCGATATGCGCCCCCACAAGGACCCGGATGAGTTTATCAAGGCTCTCGGCGCCGAGGAGTATCAGAAGCGTATAGATAATGCGGAAAGCAGCTTCTATTTTGAAATGAGGATAATGGCATCCCGTTACAAGATGGACGATCCGAAAGAAAAAAGCGACTTTTATGTCGCGGTGGCAAAGCGTTTGTTGGAGTTCACGAACGAACTCGAGAGAAAAACCTATGAAGAAGCATTTGCCGCGCGCTATAATGTCGACCTGAAGAAATTCCACGAGCTGCTCATAGAAACCGCGCAAAAGGAGAGCCCGAAGCGTTCCTCCTACCGCAATTACGAAAATGCGGAGAGGGTACCGAGGCGAAACCTTGAAGAACCCGCCGGGAAAAAGAAGGACGATCTCATAAATCGCGCCCAGCGGCTGCTGCTCACCTACCTTTCCGACGACCCCGGTCTGTACGAAAAGATCTCCGCGCACCTCGCGCCCTCCGACTTTACGGAAGGCATATACAGAAAGATCGCGGAGACCGCTTTCGCGACGATAAGCGAGTCGGGAACGATAAACCCCAACATGATAGTGAGCCTTTTTGAAGAAAAAGAAGAGCAGGAAGAGGCAGGAGCCATATTCAATACGGCACTGCCGGGTGAAGAAGAAGGGGTGGAACGGACAAAAGCGATAAGCGACATAATCGTAAAGATCAAATGCCACAGTCTTGACAGACAGATGGATGCCGCAACGGAAAGCGGCGATACGGCGGCATTCACGGAGTTGCTTATGCGCAGCAAAGAGTACCGTGACAACAAAGTCAGGATTTTTTAAGACAAATTTTTAAGAAGGATGTATAACAATGTCAAACAACGAAAAAGAACTGCATAACTCCGAAGAAGCAGCAAATCAGAACGATCCCAAGGCGGCAGCGTTCGAGGCAAAACTGAATGAACTCATCGCCATGGGCAAGAAAAAGAAGAACACACTCGAGATCCAGGAGATAAACGACGGCTTCAAGGGCATCGAGCTTGACGAAAAGCAGATGGAGAAGATCTACGATGCTCTCGACAAGGCGGGCATAGACGTGCTCCGCATCATGGACGAAAACATAGGCGGCGTTGAGGAGGATGACCTTCTCGAGCCCGAAGACATCTCCGCCGAACTCGAAGAGATAGAGGATCTCTCAAAGATCGATCTTACCGTACCCGAGGGCGTATCCCTTGAGGACCCCGTAAGAATGTACCTTAAGGAGATCGGCAAGGTCCCGCTCCTTTCCGCAAAGGAAGAGCTCGACCTCGCAAAGAGGATGGAGCAGGGCGACACGGCGGCAAAGAACCGTCTTTCGGAAGCAAACCTTCGTCTTGTTGTTTCGATCGCGAAGAGATACGTGGGCCGCGGCATGCAGTTCCTCGACCTCATTCAGGAAGGCAACCTCGGACTTATCAAGGCGGTTGAAAAATTCGATTACAGAAAAGGCTATAAATTCTCGACATACGCAACATGGTGGATCCGCCAGGCCATCACCCGTGCTATCGCGGACCAGGCAAGAACGATCCGTATCCCCGTTCATATGGTCGAGACCATCAACAAGCTGATCCGTGTTCAGAGACAGCTCTTACAGGAACTCGGAAGAGAGCCCGGCCCCGAAGAGATCGCAAAGGAAATGGGCATACCCGTTGAGAGAGTAAGGGAGATACAGAAGATCTCCCAGGAGCCCGTATCGCTTGAAACACCCATCGGCGAAGAGGAAGATTCCCACCTCGGCGACTTCATCGAGGACGATCATATGCCCACACCTCAGGAGGCAGCGGCATTCACGCTTCTTCAGGAGCAGATCAGGGAAGTTCTCGCCACCCTCACCGACCGTGAGCAGAAGGTGCTCCGCCTGCGTTTCGGTCTTGACGACGGAAGACAGCGCACGCTCGAAGAGGTCGGCAAGGAATTCAACGTCACCCGTGAGCGTATCCGTCAGATAGAGGCAAAGGCGCTCAGAAAGCTCCGCCATCCCACAAGGGCAAAGAAACTCAGAGATTATCTCGATTGATATGATACATATAAGCAAACGTTTACAGACCGTGGCTTCCATGGTGACCGTCGGAAATACGGTGGCGGACATAGGCTGCGACCATGCCTATACGGGGATATATCTCGTGTCCTCGGGCATATCGCCCCATGTGATCGCCATGGACTTACGGCCCGGCCCGCTTGAAAAAGCAAAAGAGAACATCGCCGCGGAAGGTCTTGAAGACCGGATCGAGATCCGTCTTTCGGACGGACTTGACGGACTTGCGGACAACGAGACGGATACGATCCTGATCTCGGGGATGGGAGGACCTCTGATCCTGAACATCCTTAAGAAGAACATCCGAAAGGCAAGAAGCGCCGATGAGCTCATACTTTCACCCCAGTCCGATCTGGAGGAGTTCCCCGAGGGACTCAAAAAACTCGGCTTCGGTATCGAAGAGATAAAGATAGTAGCAGATGAAGAGAAGTTTTATTTCGTTTTTAAGGCAGGGTTCGGCACGGACACCGAGGAAGGACTTCGGCCCGAACCCGAAGATGTCTGGGCCGCCTGCCTTAAAAGCGAGGAAGCAAAGAAAAAACTGATCTTGAAAAAACTGGAGGCGGAAAACGGAGAAAAGGCCGCGGAACGCCGCCGGGAAATACATGAAGACATCAGGAGGATAGAGGATGAAATTAACCGTATGCGGAACAGAGAAAGAATATGAATACGGAACGACCTTTGCCGCCATTGCGAAGGATTTTCAGAAAGAATACCCTTATCCGGTCATACTTGCAAAGGACAACGGGAATTTAAGAGAGCTTTTCAAGGCTCCCAATAACGGAGACACCGTCGAGTTCCTCGACCTCTCCACAAGCGTCGGAAACAAGACCTACAGCAGAGCGCTGATCTTCGTTCTCTTAAAGGCGATCTTCAACGTTTACGGCAAGAAGGGCAGAAACGTAAGGATCATGCACAAGATCGGCTGCGGTCTCTACGGCGAGATAGTCGGCATGGACAAGCTTTCCGATGAGGACATAAACGCGATCAAGCAGGAGATGCGCCGCATCATCGATGCGGACATCGTTATCAACAAGCGCTCCGTAAACACGACGGAAGCAAGAAAGCTCTTTATCGAAAGAGGAATGTGCGACAAGGAGAACCTCTTCAAATACCGCCGCGCATCCAGAATGAACCTCTTCTCGATCGAGAACTTCGAGGATTATTTCTACGGCTATATGCCCGGCAGCACGGGCATACTCAAGGTCTTCGACCTCTTTGCGTACGACAGCGGCTTTATGCTGCTCATCCCCACAAAGGATGCGCCGCTCGACCTTCCCGTTTACGATGACAGACCTCACCTTTTCGCAACCTTAAAGGAAAGCGACGAGTGGGGCAGGATCATGGGCATAAACACCGTCGGCGCGATGAACGACACGATCCGCGAGGGCAGGCTCGGTGATACGATCCTTGTTCAGGAAGCTTTCATGGAAAAGAAGATCGGTGACATCGCTGCCGAGATCAAGGCCCGTCCCGGCGTTAAGTTCGTAATGATCGCGGGACCTTCGTCTTCCGGAAAGACGACCTTCTCCCACAGACTTTCGATACAGCTCCGCACGCTCGGAATGACTCCTCACCCGATCGGCGTGGACGACTATTTCAAAAACCGCGAAGACACACCGAAGGACGAGGACGGAAACTACAATTTCGAGTGCCTCGAAGCGATCGATGTCGAGCAGTTCAACGAGGACATGGCACATCTTCTCGAGGGCAAGGAGGTGGAACTCCCGAGCTTCAACTTTAAGACCGGACACAGAGAGTATAAAGGAAATTTCAAGAAACTCGGTCCCGACGACATCCTTGTCATCGAGGGCATACACGGTCTGAACGATGCTCTGTCATACAGACTTCCCATAGAGAGTAAGTTCAAGATCTACATCTCCGCTCTCACCCAGCTTAATCTGGATGAGCACAACCGCATCCCGACAACGGACGCAAGACTTTTACGCCGTATCGTCCGCGATGCAAGGACCCGCGGCGCTTCCGCCCAGAAGACCATCTCGATGTGGCCTTCCGTAAGAGCGGGCGAAGAGGAGAATATCTTCCCGTTCCAGGAGGGAGCGGACGTGTTCTTCAACTCAGCCCTCATCTACGAGCTCTCCGAGCTCAAGACCTACGCCGAGCCCCTGCTCTTCAACGTGCCCGAGGACAGCGAGGAATATCCCGAAGCAAAGAGACTGCTCAAGTTCCTTGACTTCTTCCTGAGCGCTCCGGCCGAGGATGTTCCGAAGAATTCGATCTTAAGAGAGTTTATCGGCGGAAGCTACTTCCCCGTATAAATAATACAAAGCTCGAGTGGCACAGGTGATCGCGGGGAGCAATCCCTGAGGAAAGTCCGGGCTTCACAGGGCAGGATGCCGGCTAACGGCCGGTCAGGGTGACCTGAAGGAAAGTGCAACAGAAAAGAAACAGCCGGGAAACCGGTGATGCTGAAACGGCGGCGTAAGAGACCACCGCTTCTGCGGTAACGCAGAGGGACAATGCAAACCCCATCCGAAGCAAGACCAAACAGAAGGCGATACGGTTGCCCACCGTGCTTTCGGGTCGGTTGCGTCATGCGGGGGTAACCCCGTATGGGAGCTGCGCGGTAACGTGCAGTCAAGAAAGATGATCACTTGATACATAACCCGGCTTACAGTGCCACTCAAAAATTTTCATAAAGGTGATACAATGAAGGCAGGAGTTTTCATCACCCGGAAAAAAGACGGCGCGCCTCTTTACCGCGCCTCCATAACAGTGAAAGACAAGCACATAAGCCTCGGCAGTTATCCTTCCGAGGCTTTGGCTCATTCTGCCTATTTAAAGGCAAAGGAGGTCCTTTCTTCACGCAAGGATCTGTTCACCTTTGTCGATGAATACAGGGAAGAGAAGAGATCCCCGCTTCCCTTCGAAAAGGCCGTTATCCTCCTGAACCTGCGGGACAGCGGCGTATATTTCAAAACTCCGATCTATCTTGAAAAGAGATCCTTTCTCTATCTGTTTTCGCCCGATATCATCTATACCTTTGACAACGACGATCTTTTTTACTACTCCAACCACAAGCTTATGAAGAGAGGCGAGCATCTTTTTGTCGCCGACTACGGAAGCCAGGTGAACGTGCTCTCGAGGTACGGCATAAAGCCGCATGCCGTAAAGGGACGGGACTATATCTTCGTGAACGGAGACGAGACCGACCTCCGCTATCACAACATAGAGATCGTTAACCGCTTCAAAGGCGTTACAAAGCAGGTGAAGAACGGAAGAGAAGTCTATACGGTGCGCATCCACGTGAACGGCGATCTGATCGTCGGACGCTACAATGACGAGATCAGCGCCGCGGCCGCCTACAACAAAGCGGCGATACTTTTAAAAAGAAAAGGCGTAAAGATCAATTTTGGTCAGAATTATCTTGACGGAATGTCCGAAATAGAGTATGTTGCCTTATTAAATAAGGTGCGGGTCTCGGAAAGCATCCGAAACTACGCCGCTCCCGAAAAATCCGACAGAAAGGAAGAAAACCAATGAAATACCTCTCCACAAGAAATTCCAAGATCAGGGTCGAGGCCTCCGAGGCCGTGCTAAAGGGACTGTCCGATGACGGAGGACTATTTGTTCCGGAGGAACTGCCCGTACTTAAGAAGAGCATAGCGGAACTCTCTAAGATGAGCTACAAGGAGATCGCCTACGAAGTAATGTCTCTTTTCCTTACGGACTATACGAAGGAAGAACTCATGGCCTGCATAGATGCGGCATACGATTCGAAGTTCGACACTCCCGACATAGCAGAGCTTCACAAGGCGGACGGAGCATGGTTCCTTGAACTCTGGCACGGTAAGACCATCGCTTTTAAGGACATGGCGCTTTCGATCCTGCCACATCTCCTTACAACTGCCGCAAAGAAGAACAATATAAAAGACGAGATCGTTATCCTGACCGCTACTTCGGGCGACACCGGAAAGGCAGCACTTGCGGGCTTTGCGGATGTTCCGGGCACGAGGATCATTGTTTTCTATCCCAAGGACGGCGTAAGCCGCGTACAGGAAC
>JAEEGL016298944.1_pt1 | contig 13183 bp, 8 predicted proteins | sample 9134231 | NCBI WGS metagenome assembly JAEEGL01 (sample SAMN16246548, study PRJNA631951) | gut metagenome | biome: gut microbiome; feature: rumen; material: fiber-attached | host: Bos | place: Iran: Karaj | collected 2018-10
CATCAGCTTCGCTGCGGAACTGTCGTCCGTAAGGGAAAGCTCATGTGTAACGGCATAGGAGAGCGCCCCCTTGATGATGTCGGCATCAAAAACCTGCGGGGTCTGGATCTGAACAGCATAGTTTCTGTCCGTATCTCCGGTTATTACTCCCTCATCGTTAACAATTCTTATTGTATCTGCGCATCTTACAGCAGGAACCGCTGCCAGAAAATCATCCGCACAGGATATGAGATTACCGATGAGCTCTCCGGTGATAAAGGGCCTTGCGGCATCATGTATCGCAACAAGTCTACATTTGGGCCCTACTTCCGATACCCCCGCCAAGGCGGATTCGGTCCTTGTAGCCCCGCCGGAAACCACCTTGCTCACCTTGGAAAGACCGTGCTCTTTGCACATATCTGAAACCTCGGCAAGCTTTTCGGTCCTCGTCACGATAATGATCTCATCTACGAATTCCGATTCCTGGAACGGTCTGACCGCCCGTACAAGCACCGGAATTCCGGCCAGATCCAGAAAAATCTTATCTGTTCCCATTCTCTCCCCGGAGCCAGCAGCCACAATGACCGCCGAGCAACGAGGACTGCTCTTCTTCTTGGAAAAAAGATCTTTTAAATTCATATCCGGCAAATCATCCTTTCAGCTGTCTCTTACGATAGAAGTTCATCATTCCGTCCTGCATGTCATCAAGATGCATAAGCATTTTCCCCGCGCCGTATACAGCACAGGATACAGCGTCATCTGCCACGACCGTTCTGATCCCGGTACTGCGCTCAATCAGCCGGTCCATACCGTATATGAGGCTTCCGCCGCCGGACATCAGGATTCCGTTCTTGTCAAGGTCCCCGACGAGCTGCGGAGGCGTACGCTCAAGGACGATGTGGATCGTCTCAAGGATTCGGTTCATCGGTTCCACAAAAGCTTCAATCAGTTCATTGGAGCCGATTTCAATGGTCTTAGGCAGACCGTTCGCAAGGTTTCTTCCCTTCACTTCTTCGGTCCCCACCTCCGGCCTCTGTATGACGCATCCGATACTGCGTTTGATCTCTTCCGCCGTCCCCATTCCGATCAGCATGTTGTACTTGCGGCGGATATACTTGACAATTGCATCATCAAAACTTGAGCCTGCAACGTCGATCGATTCACATTCCACAACGCCGCCTGCGGAGATTACGGCGATTTCCGTATTTCCACCGCCGATATCAATGACCATATGGCCGTCCGGCTTGGAAATGTCAACCCCAGCGCCCAGTGCAACGGCAACGGTTGATTCAATAAGATAGACCTTTCTTGCACCGGCCTCGATCGCCGAATCAATTACAGCACGTTCTTCCACGCCTGAAATGCAGCTGGGAACGCACGCGAGCACGCAAGGTTTAAACAGGCTGAACGACGTGACTCTGCCTACAAGCTCCTTGAGCATATGCGCCGCGATCTCATAGTCGGAAATAACGCCTGCACTGACCGGATGAATGGCAACCATATTTGCGGGAGTTCTCCCCAGAAGCTTCTGCGCTTCCTGACCGATTTTTTTGATTTCACCGGAAAACTTATCCACAGCGACAACGGAAGGCTCTCTAGATACGACACCTTTTCCCTGCTCAAAAAGCATTGTGGTGGAAGTTCCCATATCTATGGCTATGTCTCTTTCAAAAATAAGCATATATGACCTCGATTATAATCATTCAGCGCTCGCAAATGCGGCTGCGGTAACCGTTTCTGCGCCAGCTTTTTTCAGCACCCGGCAGCATTCGGACAATGTAGCCCCGGTTGTAACAATATCATCGATAATAAGAATTCTTCTTCCTTCGACAAGTTTGCTGTCGTGCAGTGAATATGCGCCCTTTACATTATCCGCTCTATCCTTGCGGTCTTTCAGACGCGATTGCGTCTTTGTCTCTTTATTCTTATACAAAATCCTTTCGCAGTCAAGCCCCAATAACACAGCTGTTCCTTTCGCTAACAGCTCCGCCTGGTCATAGCCTCTTTTTCTCTTTCTTCTTCTGCTGAGGGGGACCCATGTTATCACGTCACAAACGGGCAACATGCTCCTTAAGCGGTCCGCCAGGAGAGAGGCATATGTTTCGGAATAGGAAACGGCACCGGAAAACTTATACCGAAGAAACGATTCCCTGACCATACTGTCATAAACGAGCGGATAGCAGCACACAAATCCCCCCTCAAGAATTCTTTTCCCGTTATCCTTTTTAAGAGAGGAGAGCTTTTCCCCGCAGGCGGCGCAGATCCCCTGCGCCTCTCTTTCGATGATTTTAGAACAGAAACAGCACCGGGGAGGATAGATAAGATCAAGGATGTATTCAAGGATCCTGTTCATATGACAGCCCTTTTGAGTCTGGTCTTCAATGCATTATATCTCTTCGTCTGTTTGAAATTGTCGATCATCCTGAATGCGACAGCGTCTTCTCCCACAAGGATCAGCAGTTTTTTTGCCCTTGAAACGGCCGTATAGAGCACATCGCGCGTCAAAAGAAGCGACGAATTCGCACTCAAGGCGAGGATCACAGCCTCAAACTCACTCCCCTGAGCTTTATGGACTGTCATTGCCCAGGCATGCTCGATCTCTATGAGCGATTCATAGCCGTATTTTACATATTTCCCGTCAAAATCGATCCGCAGATACTCCAGTTCGGTGTTGATCTCCACGATCGTGCCGGTGTCGCCGTTATAGATCCCGTTTCCGAAGACTTTTTCATCACTGTCCGACCAGATTACGTCATAGTCATTCCGGATCTGCATAATCCTGTCCGCTTCTCTGAATATGCTGTCTCCGAACACGATCTCCTTCTTCCCCGGTCCGCCGGGGTTCAGTCTTTCCTGGAGCTTCTTATTCAGATTGATCGTTCCGATCTCTCCTTTTCTCGTCGGAGAAAGCACCTGGATATTTCCCGTGCTGATTCCCATTTTCGCAGGAAGACGATCGGCAAAAAGGTCGCATATCGTCGTAAGCGCTGCGTCTGTCTGTGTTCTTTTTAACCGGAAGAAATCCCCTGTATTTGCACCGAGATCGGGATATTCACCCCTGTTGATCAGATGGGCGTTCTCAATGATTCTGCTGCCGTCACCCTGACGAAAGATCGTATCGAGCACAACAACCGGAACAACATCACTTGCAATTACGGAGGCAAATACATTTCCCGGTCCGACTGACGGAAGCTGATCCGCATCCCCTACCAATATCAGCTTAGCCTCATCCGGAAGCGCCCTTACAAGAGCATCCATAAGCAAAATGTCCACCATGGAGCATTCATCCAGAATGAGCGCGTCGCATATGAGTCTGTCATCCTCATTTTTCTCGAAGATGACGGACTCGTCGTCCTCAGCGATCTTTGCACCAAGAAGACGGTGTACGGTATACGCATCATATCCCGTCACCTCCGTCATCCTCTTTGCGGCTTTTCCCGTAGGTGCACAAAGGAGCGTACGGAGACCAAGACTTTCAAAAAGCTTGAGAACCGCTTTGATCGTTGTGGTTTTCCCAGTCCCCGGACCGCCTGTAATAACCACCACGCCATGATTCGTTACTGCCCGGAGCGTGGAGATCTGCTGAGCGGAGTAGGATATTCCTTCCGTCTCTTCAATCTCCTGAATGATTTTTCCTGTATCAGCCTGAAGCGTTTTTCCGGTTCCGGCCCTTCTGGCAAGATCCGAAGCCACACTGCATTCTGCAAAATAGACCTTCGGGAGATAGCACGCTCTGCACCCGGCGATTTCCTCAGCGATCATCTCACCGCTTTCGATGAGCTCCTCCATACAGGACACCACATCATCCGCTTCAACACCGATCATCTCCGCAGTGGCGGAGGAAAGTTTCTCAAAGGGAATGAAGCAGTGTCCGTTATTGAGATTGTGATTCAGTTCAAAAATGACTGCCGCTCGGATACGTTCAGGTGAATACCCGTCGATCCCGCTTTCGAGTGCAAAGCGGTCCGCTTCCGAAAACTTTCCTCCGATACGAGAGGAGGCTATGATATAGGGGTTTTCACGAAGCGTTTCCAGGGATTTTTCGCCATAGAAATGATAGATCCGCATGGCAAGGACCGGTCTGAGATTATAGGTGCAGATATAGGACATAAGTTCATGAATACCCGAATGACGCAAAAACTCCTCGTGGAGTTTCTTCGCTTTCGCTATATTGATCCCTTTGATATCCGCCAGACTTTCGTAATCATCTGCGATGACCGAAAGAGCTCTGCCTCCAAAGCGGTTCACAATCAGAGTAGCGGTCGCAGGGCCGATTCCCTTAAACACCCCGCTGGAAAGGAACCGGTATATCGCATTCTCATTATACGGCATCTCCTGCTGAAAAAAAGAGACCTTAAACTGCGGGCCGTGAACGGGATTTTTCTCCCATTCCCCGAACGCCGTGATCAGTTCGCCGGGAAAAACGTACGGGATACATCCCACAAGCGTTGCCTGCGTCGAATCATCAAGACGCGCCTTCAGTACGGCATACCCGTTTTCATCGTTTCTGAATACTACGGCTTCGATCTCTCCGTTTACTTCAGCAAGCTCTTTTTCTGAATCCATATCGTTCATTTTTTTAGAACCTTCTTTAAAAACTGTCCCGTATAGCTTTCTTTACAACCGGCGCATTCCTCCGGCGTACCGGTAAATACGATGTTTCCTCCCCGGTCTCCGCCTTCAGGACCAAGATCGATGATATGATCCGCAACCTTTATCACATCCAGATTGTGCTCAATAACGATCACTGTATTATTGCTGTTCACAAGCCTGTCCAGAATGCTTACCAGCCGGTTGACGTCATCGCTGTGCAACCCCGTTGTTGGCTCGTCAAGAATATACACGGTGGAGCCGGTGTCCGGTCTGGAAAGCTCCGTTGCGAGCTTTACCCTCTGCGCCTCGCCGCCCGAAAGGGTCGTGCTCGACTGACCAAGTTTGATATAGCCAAGTCCGACGTCATAGAGGGTCCGCACTTTCTGGAGAATCCTCTTATGATTTGCAAAGAAGGACAACGCCTCGCTCACAGTCATATCAAGAATATCGGAAATGTTTTTGTTCTTATAGCGGACTTCAAGGGTTTCCCTGTTGTAGCGCTTTCCGTGACAAACTTCGCAGGGAACAAACACATCCGGCAAAAAGTTCATTTCAATCTTGACAAGCCCGTCTCCCTTGCAGGCCTCGCATCTTCCTCCTGCGACATTGAATGAGAATCTTCCTGCGCCGAATCCCCTCATTTTAGCGTCGTTCGTGGACGCGAAAAGCTCCCGGATATCACTGAACAAACCGGTGTAAGTTGCCGGATTGGATCTGGGTGTTCTCCCGATGGGGCTCTGATCGAGCACGATCACCTTGTCGACATATTCGAGTCCTTCAACAGAATCAAATTTTCCCGGTCTGATCTTAGCATGGTTCTTTTGTCCCGCAAGGATCTTATAAAGGATCTCGTTGACAAGAGAGGATTTCCCGCTGCCGGAAACACCTGTAACGCAAACAAGCTTGCCCAGCGGAAATGCAACGTCGATATTCTTCAGATTGTTTTCCGCAGCGCCCCGGATCACAATGGCTCTGCCGTTCCCGGTTCTTCTGGTCGAGGGCACCGAAATCGAAAGATCGCCCCGCAGATATTTACCTGTAATGGAGTCCGGGCACCCCCGAATCTCCTCCGGTGTTCCCGCACAGACGACATTACCTCCCTCACTTCCCGCACCCGGCCCCATATCTACAATATAGTCCGCATTCATCATGGTCTCTTCATCGTGCTCGACCACGATCAGCGAGTTCCCCTGATCTCTGAGATTTTTCAGAGTCTTTAGAAGCTTTCGGTTATCCACCTGATGAAGACCAATGCTCGGTTCATCCAGTATATACAGTACTCCCGTGAGTCCGGAGCCGATCTGAGTAGCAAGCCGGATCCTCTGACTTTCTCCCCCGGAGAGTGTGGCTGCTGCACGCGCCAGCGTCAGATAGCCCAGCCCGACATTTTTCAGGAAAAGGAGGCGGTCTTTGATCTCCCGTATGATTCTGTCCGCGATAAGGTGCTCCTTTTCACTGATCTTTGCGCCGCAGATATAATCATACGCTTCCGCAACAGGCATTGCGGAAAAATCGTAGATGCTTTTTCCGAACACCGTAACCGCGAGCGCAACACTCTTGAGCCGCTTTCCACTGCATTCCGGGCAGGCGGTTTCAGACATACATTCCTCAATCTCCTCCCGAATGCTCTGGCTTTGTGTTTCGGAGTATCTTCTGTTGAGATTATTGATGATTCCCTCAAATTCCCTGTTGATCACGCCGAAGCCGTCAGCCGTCTCATACTTCAATTTGAGTTTTTCTCCGCCCGTTCCGTATAGAATGGCATTGACCGCATCCTCCGGCAGATCTCTGATCGGGTCGGAGAGTTTGAAGCGGAACCTTTTCGCGAGCGCGTCAAAATACATCTTGGAGATGGAATTATTCTTGATATTCCCCCATCCGGAAGCAACGATTCCTCCATCGTTTATACTCAGTTCCTTATTCGGCGTGATCAGGTCCGGATCGATCAGAAGCTGAACGCCGAGTCCCGAACATTTGGGGCATGCTCCGGCAGGGTTGTTGAAAGAGAACATCGCCGGAGTGATCTCTTCGAGGGAGATCCCACAGTCCTCACAGGCAAAATTTTGTGAAAATATCAGATTTTCTCCACTTTCAGGAAGATCTACATAAACGATGCCCTCCGCAAGATTCAGCGCCGTCTCAACGGAATCCGTCAGTCTTCTGTTGATTCCCTCCCTGATCACGAGCCTGTCAACAATAATGCTGATATCGTGTCTCGTGTTCTTGTTGAGCGGGATCTCTTCGTTTATGTCATAAACAGAACCGTCGATCCGGAGCCGGACGTAACCCGATTTTCTCGCGTCCTCGATCACCTGCTTGTGTTCCCCTTTTTTGCCCCGGATAACGGGAGCCAGGATCTGAATCCTCGAATCGGCGGGGAGCGCAAGAATTCTGTCAACGATCTGATCTATGGTCTGCCTTTTGATCTCTTTTCCGCATCTTGGGCAGTGCGGAACTCCAATCCTTGCCCAAAGCAGTCTGAGATAATCATAGATCTCGGTCACAGTCCCGACCGTAGATCTCGGGTTCGCTGAGGTGGTCTTCTGATCAATCGAAACAGCCGGAGAAAGTCCCTCGATGTAATCAACATCGGGTTTTTTCATCTGTCCGATAAACATCCTTGCATATGCGCTCAGGCTTTCAACATAGCGTCTTCTTCCCTCTGCATAGATGGTATCAAAAGCAAGGCTGGATTTGCCGCTTCCGGAAAGACCCGTGATCACGACGAGACTGTCTCTCGGGATCTCCAGATCAATGTTTTTAAGGTTGTTTTCTCTTGCGCCTTTAATAGTGATTTCTTTTACCATTTTTCTCTCCGGGATGTGATTTACGCTCAATCTGTAAAAAATGACTATTTATTATACTATTATTCCGCTCGTTTATCAACAAAAGCAGATTGGTTTTGAAAAAAATTGCAGCTTTGCATCGTAGCACTTCCCTACTCTCCTCTGAAAAGCACATATAAAAAACAGCAGACCCCTTTCGGAATCTGCTGCATGATCTGGAGCTGGAGGCCGGACTCGAACCGGCGACCTACGCATTACGAGTGCGTCGCTCTACCGACTGAGCTACACCAGCCTGTCGATACGGTTATTTAATTTAACATATGAAACAAAAATAGTCAACTGATTTTATCAGCTTAACATAACGCAAAAAGATAATAACATAAAAAACAGTTATTGACATTTTCAACAGTTTTTTCAACACGCCAAAGATGTTGGTAAATAAGGCTTACTTCTTAAAGCTCACCGGAATTCCCGTGGCCGCAAACCCATTATAATTACAAAAAGGTAACGTGAATTAGTTTACATAACGCTACATAATCAGATATATCCGGCATCACAAAAGGAAAAATACTCGCTGTTGGAAACAATGATATGATCGACAAGCGGAATGTCAACCAGCATTAAAGATTCTTTGATCCGTTTTGTCGTATCCAGGTCTTCTCTGCTTGGTCTGACATCACCGTCCGGATGATTGTGGGCAAGGATAACCGAACTTGCTTTATTCTTCAGGGCGGTTTCAACGATCAGCCGGATATTCAGATCCACAGTATTGACAACCCCGCCGCTGATCTCGTTGTATGCCTTAACTTTTTTTGCAGAATCCAGACTCAGCATGACAACCTTCTCGTTCTCCTCATACAGGAAGCGCGGCATGAGATAAGAAAAGGCAAGCGAAGAATTGGTAATCTCCTTTCTGCCGGAGGCTTCCGAAACACTTGCCAGCTTATTTATTTCCGGTATCAGTCTGATCAATGCCGCACTTTTATCGGATATACCGGGGACCTCTTTGAGTTCTTCGGCGGAAGCGGCAAACACACCGCGAAGGCTGCCGAATCTCCGGATCAGCTCATGCGCGATCGGATTCGTATCTTTGCGGGGAACTGCATAAAACAGAAGGAGCTCGAGCGCGTTTATCTCGTTGAATCCCCGCAGGCCGTTGTCCGTGAATCTTTCTCTGAGTCTGTCTCTGTGTCCGTCATGGATCCCCATAAGTCACCTCAAATCTCTCTGGTTGCATAGGCGTTCAGATCTGTTCCGGCCGTGTTTCCGGCAAGATACTCATAATAAGCCTGCGCGCCGATCATCGCTCCGTTGTCACCGCACAGCCTGAGAGGAGGAACGAAGAGTCTGAGCCCTCTGCTTTCGCACGCCGCCGAAAAATCCGCCCGGATTCTTTTGTTTGCAGCTACGCCGCCGGCCACAACCACATCTGAATATCCAAAGCGCTCTGCTGCCAGCATTGTTCTGGGAACAAGGCTGTCACTTACCGCCTTTGTAAAGGAAGCAGCCAGCGAAGACCTGTCAAGTTCTTTTCCGGTCTGCTCGCAGTTATGCACCAGATTGATGACAGCAGTCTTCAGTCCGGAAAAGCTCATGTCGAAGGCATTCTCTGCAACGTGGGCTATCGGAAAAGCATATTTGCTGTCGTCCCCTCCTTCCGCGAGCAGCTCGACAGGCTTTCCTCCGGGATAAGGCAGACCGAGAACCCTGGCTGTCTTGTCAAAGCATTCCCCGGCGGCGTCATCTCTCGTACATCCTATGATCTTCATATCCGTATAGCCGTCCACCCTGACAAGGAGAGTGTTTCCGCCGGAGATTGCAAGGCAGAGAAACGGCGGTTCAAGCTCCGGATAGGCAAGGTAATTCGCTGCGATATGGCCCCGGATGTGGTGGACCGGTATAAGGGGGACGCCAAGTTCATACGCGCAGGCCTTCGCGAAGTTGACGCCAACGAGCAGCGCTCCGATAAGTCCGGGAGCATAGGTTACCGCAACGGCATCGATATCCTTGCGGGAAACCGCCGCTTTCTCCAACGCCTGTCCGGCAAGCCAGGCAATGGCTTCCACATGGCATCTAGATGCGATCTCAGGCACCACTCCTCCGTAAAGGGCGTGCATATCTGCCTGTGATGCGATGCAGTCGGAAAGGATCTTTCTCCCGTCCTCCACTACGGCAACAGCCGTTTCATCACAGGATGATTCTATTGCAAGTATCTTCAATTTTATCCCTCACTCAGCATTTTCGTCATGATCAAAGCGTTTTCAACAGGTGCCTGATAGTAGTTTTTTCGAAGCCCCGCTGAAAGAAAGCCGTGTTTTTTGTATAGCGCAATTGCGGGAAAATTGCTTTCCCTTACTTCGAGCGTAAGGAAAGAAAGCTCTTTTTCCACTGAGAGACGTTCCAGTTCCTCCAACAGTCGATCCGCTATATGCGCTCTTCGGCATGACGGAGAAACCGCCACGTTCGTGATATATCCCTCATCCAGAACAGAATACATTCCTGCATAAGCAACAATCCCTCTCAGGTGGTTTCCGGCACATACAAGGCTGTATTTTTCATCCCTTATTTGCGAAAGGACCTGCTGTTCTGTAAGTGACAGCGCGAAGCATGCCTTTTCGACCCCACAGATTGCAGCTGCATCGGATTCAGAAGGAATAAACAGTTCATACTCCTGCATGATTCAGTCCTCATCAGTGCGCTTCCGCCCATGAGTACCCGAATCCGACATCGACAAGGAGAGGTACAGAAAGCGCAGCCGCCTTCTCCATTTCGGTCTTCAGAATTTCAGCCGCCTTTTCTTTTTCACTTTCGGGACACTCAACGATCAGTTCGTCATGGATCTGCAGGACAAGCCGTGCCCTCATTCCGCTTTCAGCAAAGCGGTCCCTGACCCGGATCATTGCGATTTTTATGATATCCGCAGCGCTTCCCTGGACCGGCATGTTCCTTGCAACTCTTTCGCCGAAGCTCCGAATGTTGAAATTGGAATTTTTTAGCTCCGGCATGTTCCGACGACGGCCGAACATGGTAGAGACATAACCGTTCGCTTTGGCTTCCTCGATTGTCTTCTCCATATAGCACGCTATGCCGCTGTATGTCGCATAATAAGAGTCCATATAGCTCTTGGCCTCGGAAACGCTGACGTTTATATCCTGTGAAAGGGCAAAGGCGGATATTCCATATACGATGCCGAAGTTCACCGCTTTTGCTTTTGAACGAAGATCCGGCGTCACTTCATCAACGGGAATGCCGAAGACTTTTGCCGCAGTAACGGCATGGAAATCCATTCCGCTGTTAAATGCTTCGATCATGTTTTTGTCGTCCGCAAGATGCGCAAGTATCCGCAGTTCAATCTGACTGTAGTCGGCGTCGACAAGAACATTACCCTTTTCCGGTATAAACATTCCCCGGATCTGGGCACCAAGCTGTTTCCTGACCGGTATGTTCTGAAGATTCGGTTCCGTGGACGAGAGCCTTCCCGTCGCCGTGACAGTCATCTGAAACTTCGTATGGATACGCCCGTTTCCGTCGATATAATTTGCAAGCCCCTCCGCGTATGTGGATTTCAACTTGCTGAGCATCCGGAACTCCAGGATCTCATTGACAACAGGATCCTTTCCCCGGAGTCTCTCAAGAACATCCGCGTTCGTACTCCAGCCGGTCTTTGTCTTTTTCCCGTACGGGAGCATCTTCTCTTCAAACAGGAACACACCGAGCTGCTTGGGAGAATTGATGTTGAATTCATATCCCGCAGCGTCCCAGACTCTTTTTTGAGCGGAATCTATGCCATCCTTCAGACTCTCTCCAAAATCATGAAGTGCATCCCTGTCTATCTTGAAGCCAATATCCTCCATCTCGGAGAGGACTCTGCACAGCGGAAGCTCAACTTCGTTCAGGAGCTTTTCCATTCCGAGTTCACGGATCCTTTTTTCAAGCACTTCAGCAAGCTCAGCATAGGAGCAAACACCTCCGAAATCTCTTCCGAGATACTGAGGAGTAATAAATGAAAGAGAATAATTGTTCTGTACAGAATCGAGAAGGTAGGCTGCGAGAGCAGTGTCAAAAACGAAGTTTTCGGCATATATGCCTTTTTCCCGAAGCGTGGAAAACAGATCCTTCACATTGTGTGAAACTTTCGGAACTTTTTCAGAAAAAATGAATTGCGCGGCCTCTCTGTCATCCGCCTGGAAGCGGAATGCCCTTCCGGAAGCATAAAGGTCAAACTGCCCGCAGTCAGGCGTCACGGGAATGATCCAGCAGCGTTCTGCAGAGGAGAGAATAGTCTTCAGAGTATGCCAGACCTCATCTGCGGAACGGATGCTCTCCGGCTCCGCTTCCTTCTCCGCCTGTTTTCCTGTATCAGCAGCACCGTCCGCTTCCGGAGTCAGTCCGTACCGTGAAATAAACCTGCTGAAGCCGAGCCTCTTAAAGAGAGGATACAGACCTTCGCTGAAATGCAGAGGCGCCCCGGTTTCTTCCAGAGAAATATGCACCGGAACATCTCGGACAATCGTGGCAAGATGGTAGGACATTCTGGCGGACTTTTCGCCGGCGGCGAGTTTATTTTTCAGAGAATCCTTGATCTCAGCATCGGAAAGCTTTCCGTACAGGGCATCTATGGAGTGAAAATCCCGGACAAGCTGCATCGCGGTTTTTTCCCCAACTCCCGGAACTCCCGGTATGTTGTCGGACGAATCCCCCATCAAAGCTTTCAGATCTACAAGGTGCTTCGGCTCAAAGCCGTACTCCTCTTCAAACGCGGCAGGATCATATACGGTGACCTCCGTGCTCCCCATCCTGCTTTTGATCAGGCAGACAGACGTATTGGAGCTTATAAGCTGAAGACTGTCCTTGTCTCCTGTCACAAGCAGACACGGGATATTGTCCGAATCGCATCTGGCAGAAATGCTTCCCAGGATGTCGTCGGCCTCGAAGCCAGGGCACTCCAGATGATCGATCCCCATGTATTCCAGGATCTCCTTGAGTATCGGCATCTGTGCGGCAAGCTCATCCGGCATGCCTTTCCGCTTTGCCTTGTATCCATCGTATTCCTTATGCCGGAAAGTGGGCTCCTTCACGTCGAAAGCGGCAATGATCTTATCCGGCGAATGATCGTCAATCAGTCTGGACAGGATATTCATAAAGCCGAAAAGAGCATTGGTGGGTGTTCCGTCCGGAGCTTTCAGGTCCCTCACTCCGTAAAAGGCCCTGTTGATAATGCTGTTGCCGTCCAATACCATAACTTTCATAATAACACCTCAGCTTTTTCCGCGGAGCATGACGATCTCATCTCTCAGTTGAGCCGCTATCTCGAATTCAAGCATCTTGGCCGCTTTCTTCATCTTGTCTTCAAGATCTGCAATGAGATCGTTCTTTTCTTTTTCGGTCAGTTTCACCCCTGTCCTTCCGGAAACGGAAACAACGGGTGAAGAGATCTCTACGATCTCATGGATATCCTTCTTCACGGTTTCCGGAACGATACCGTGTTCTTCATTGTATTTTTTCTGGACATCTCTCCGTCTGTTGGTTTCATCCATGCATTTTTGCATGGACTCCGTAACGGAATCGGCGTACATAATGACTCTGCTGTCCGCATTTCTAGCCGCGCGGCCAACAGTCTGGATCAGGCTTGTCTCGCTTCGGAGGAACCCCTCCTTGTCCGCATCAAGAATAGCGACAAGTCCGACCTCCGGAAGATCGAGACCTTCACGCAGAAGGTTGATTCCGACGAGAACATCGAACTGGCCTGACCGGAGATCGCGAACGATCTCCATACGCTCAATCGCTCCGATATCATGATGCATATACCTGCATCTGATTCCCGC
>JAEEGL016934646.1_pt1 | contig 13183 bp, 14 predicted proteins | sample 9134231 | NCBI WGS metagenome assembly JAEEGL01 (sample SAMN16246548, study PRJNA631951) | gut metagenome | biome: gut microbiome; feature: rumen; material: fiber-attached | host: Bos | place: Iran: Karaj | collected 2018-10
CTTCTTGCTGATCTTCTCCACGAGCTCCGCGCACGTGACTGCGAGGCACAGCGCGTCGATTTCGATTTGCTGGTATTGCTCTTCGAAAGGGCGCCTGTTGAAATTTCCACTGAGCGGCATCTTGTTCGACGATTAAAGGGGGAAAGGGGAAAAAGGATTAAAAGGTTTCTAAATCAAAAGCACGGAAGACCCGCGCCCCATAGGCAGCGTACCGAATGTGGAAGCCCAAATAGCCATAGTTGCCGCTGAAGCTCCACGCATAGCTGGAGTTGGACTGAAAAGCCAGGCGGCAGTGCGCGTTATACGCTGCAGCCGCGCCGCCGTTCGCCACGATGGTCTTGTTTACGGGGTCGCTGTTGTCAGCCTTCACCTGCGCATACAGAAGGCCAGCTTCCGCCAAGCCGCCGAGGTGGCCCTTGCCGGGTTCGAAGCCCGTGTCGAAGCCTGCCAGCGTCACGCCGGAGAGGGAGCCGTTGTGGACGATCGGGAAATCCCAGACGTTCTCGCCCATGGCGTTGGTGTGGTGGATGTTCGCCAGGTCGTTGTTACCGAAGGCGTAGTCGTGGAGGCCGTAGCGGTTAACCGGGTATTTGAACTTGAGAAGGTCGAAGTTGGCCTTCATGTAGGCATCGTAGTCACCGTTGAACTGGGTGTAGATCGTCGGGTTCGTGGTGCTATTGAAGGCACTCTTGCGGCAAGGCTCCGCCGGGAAGTTGACCTCGTTCTGCGATCCGCTTGCGGAGTAGTACGAATAGTAACGATCGTAGTTGGCGTAGGCCCAGGTCTGCACCGTGCCGTTCGCGCACTCGATCTGCGTGGTGTACTGGCTTCCGTAATACTGCGTCTGGTAGCCCTGATACGTGCGGGTGGCGGTGATGTCACCGGCAGAGACCGTCAGGCCCATGTTTGCGGAGTACCCCGAGACGGTGACGTAGATGCTGTCGTTCGAGAGCTTGAAAGCCTTGCAGTAGTCCTTGAAGCCCGTGGTGGCGTTCAGTGTCGCCACGAGGGTGTCAATGTCAGCGCCGGCGGACCACTCCAGTGTAATATCCTTGACGTAGTTGCCGGAGGCATTGTAATACTTCGCTGTGATGGTCGCGGAGCCGGAGGCCGTCAGGTCGAAGCCCGTGAGGGTCCATTCGTCCGGCGAGGCGTAGGGCACACCAGCGATGTTGTTGTTGTCGACGGTCACCACCTTGCCGTAGATGTTCCCCACGACGGTGGCGTTGCAGTTGAAGTAGCGCTCAGTGTCCATGACCGACGGGACGAACGTTCCGTGCTTGACGAGGACGCGCTTGCCTTCGACCTTGTCGAAGAACACGGCGTCGCCCGGCTCGGGGTTCGTGGTGTCGGTGATGACATTCACGCCATAATACTTGGCCAGGATGCCCGCAAGGGCCACGGAGGGAGCGTTGGCGGGGCGCTCGTTGGCGCCAGCCTGTGCAGCTGCCTCGCTCTCATATTTGAAGATGTGCTTGCTCATGGTCTATGTGTTTACGATGCGTTGGTGTCTTTCTTCCACTCAGAGGCGGCCTTGTTGCCGGTAGCAGTGTACCACTCCTTCGCGGTGGTGTCGAAGTAACGGCGGCCCTTGCGGCTGGAGATGATGGCGGGAGCGCCAGCACCCTCGTAGTGGTCGTCGTCACCTTCGTTGGTGAGCTGGGACTGGACCGTCAGCTTCTCCACCTTGAGAGCGGCGAAGCCGGACTTGATCTTCTCCTCGATGGCCTTCATGCGGCCGTTGAGCTCGTTGAAGAGCGACGCGATGACGAGGTCCTTCTCGTCGAAGCCTCCAGCGAGGAGCATCGACAGGTTGTCGAGGTAGCCCTGGGCGTAGCGGCAGGTGATGTAGGCGGAGCCGGTGGCTCCGACAAGCATCTCGAGGCCCCAGTCTTCCAGCGGGTAGTTCGGGTCGATCGTGACCTGGCCCGTGGCATAGGTGGCCAGCTCATAGTACAGGTACTCATCAGCACCAGTGGCGTTCGCGTCGGTGTAGGAGACCTTCGTGCCGTCCACAGTGAGGGCGATGCTGCCGAAGTCCACGATGCTGTCGGGTTTCATGCCGGAGATCGTGGCGGTATGGGTGTAGGTCTCGTCCTCGTTCTGGACATCCACCCACGTAGGCTTTACGCGGTCGCACTTGCGCGTCCAGGTGGCCATCGTGTCGCCGAAGTCGATGCGGTCGCCGACGGCTCCCACGGCAATCATCATGTCGTAGGCGTGGATGGCGTGGATGATGGTGGACAGGGTCACGCTGCCGCCAGCGTCGGCTTCTGCCGTAGGCGAGACGAAATCGTCGTACCGGCGGCTCCAGGCGACGTGTGCGCAGGTCTGGGCGAGGGTGATGCCGCTGACGATCATGTAGCCGGGCTGCGAGCAGGTGTAGAAGCGATAGCCGTTGCTGTCAGTGTACGTGCAAGCCGTGCCGTCGGTGGCGGAGGCCGGAACGCCGGACGAGAGCGGCTTGAAATACACCGTCGGGGTGAGCTTCCCGCCGTTGTTGTCGGTGAACAGGACGCCGTTCGGCTTGATGGCTTTGCCGTACTGGCCGAAAGGCAGCGCTGGCACGAGGAAGTAGTAGCCGGAGCCTACTGCCGTGGCGCCGTGCAGCAGGTTGAAACCCGTGGCCTTGAGGGCCGAGGCGTAGAAGTTCGTCTTCGCGACGATGCTGACAATGCGGCCGCCAGCACTCGTGACGATGGAGGCATCAGCGCCGGTGGTACGCACGATGTCGGACCACATGTTTTCGAGGTCCAGGTTCTCCTGTTCAGCCCACAGCGTGATGTTGTCGGCCATGCCGACCGCCTCTTCGCCAGAGAGCAACTTGTTAACGGTGTTCAGCAGCTGCTCCACCGTAGCGGTGATGGCTGCGGAAGCACCGACGGCAGTTACGCGCCACCCGGGGTTCGCAACGGGGAGGCCGTTCACCAGTACGCCAGGGGCATTGGTGAGGCCGTCCTCATTGGCTTCGAACTCCGAGCCCAGGTAGGTGAAACGGTTGAACTTGTAAACCGCAACACCGGCACTCCATTCCGCGCGCGAAGTAGGAATGGCGCCTGCTTTGAGTAGTTGTCTTGCCATTTTATTTACTTTTATCGAAAGTGTTGATTATCACGAAATTATGGTTAATTCAAGTTGGCCAGTGGTGTAGTTGATGGCGGCGGATTCAATCTCGAAGTCTCCCTCGTCGTCGTATTCGATGAAGAGTTCGCCGGTGTCCTGGTTGAAGATGATCTCGATGCCGAGAAACTGCTTGGTGACGATGGCCTCAACGTCCGCAAGGGCCGAATCCACCTCCACCTTGGTGTAGGTCTCCTCCTTCTTGTAGTAGTGCTCGAGGTTCTGGTTCTGCTCGACGAAGGTCTTGATACCCTTGCTCTTGACGGGGTTGTCGCTCTGCGGCATCGGAACGTCGTCGAAGTTCAGGCGATCCTGCTTGCCCTCGAACATCGCGTCCAGGTCGGCGCGGGTAGGCAGCGCCGCGAGCTTCTGCGTCAGCGCATCGGTGATGCTGGAGTTGATGGCGGCCCACTGCTCGGCGGTGAAGCCGGAGTTGTTGAGCTCGTACTCATACACCCAGTTGTAGCCGTCCCACTTGTAGCGCTTGAAGATGATGTTCCCCACATTGTCGACATAGCGCCAGTAGACGTAGTCGTTGACGTCATGCGTCAGCTCGTTGGCCCATGCCTTGAAGGCGTTCTCGCTCAGGCCCAGGGGGCTGGTCCCGCGGAACGTTGCGGAGGCCGTCGCCACGGTGTCGTTGACGTAGGCCTTGTCGGCGAGCTGGTTCAGCGAAGAGGCTGCCGTGGGTATCTTCATCTCGATGGCGTCCACGTCCGCAGAGATGGAGGCGATGGCGGCGTTTACTGTGTTCAGGGCATCGGTGACGGCCTTCTGGCTCATCACGACGTCCGTTCCCGTGCCGGTGGTCTGCACCAATATCGTCGTGAGCACCGCCGCGACGATGGCCGCCTTGTCGGCGCTGGAGAAGTCGCTCCACCCGGGGACGTTACCCTTGAGCAGCTCGACGGGGATCTTGACGGAGTTGTTGTTGCCGTCCACGCCGTAGGTAATCAAGCCGACGAGGCTCGACGCTTGCGTCATGGTGGACACCTTCCTCTTTACGATTGTGGGATCTGTCATAGTTCGGGTTGCATGTCGATGAGATAAGTGTTGTCCTCCGTCACCACGAAGGCGTCATCCTCGGTGGCCAGAAGGTACACGATCTCGCCGAGGCGGAAGTTGACGAAGCGGAGCGTGACGTTGAAGGCCACGCAGTAGTCGTTTTTCGTGACGATGAACTGAGAGGTGGAGGCCTTCTTATACCAGCAGTCGAAGCTCTGGCCCAGGGCGTCGATATACAGGGACCGCAGGCCCGGCTTCGATAGGTCGTAGAGGAACGTCAGGTAGTGGTCCCAGAAGTCGGCCTTCGGGGCCCGGATGAAGAGGTTCAGCACGACGTCCTTCGCCTTGTAGTGGACCTCCTCACCGTCGACGATCTGACCGGCGACACTGGCCACGTTGACCTTGAGCGTCTCCTTCACGGCCGGCATCTTCATAATGGCGTTCATCGTGTCGCCGATGGGGATAATACCGTAGGCGGAGAAGTTCACGTCGTCGAGCTTGAAGCCGTAGTCGTAGGCGGAGAGCGACGGGGTGACGCGCTCGAAGTCCGGCAGCGGCGTGTCCTGGGCCAGCGTGATGGTGAACTTGCCGCGCTGCCTGAGCTCCCAGTATGAAGGGTAGTCCACCACGCGAAGGGACCGCGAGAACCCTATCTCCGCGAAGTTCCAGGTATGGTAAGCGCCATCCGAGAGCAGGGCGTAGATGTCGCGAAACAGATCGGTCTGCAGACAGACGAAGGACACCTGAAACGTCCGCGCGTCGAGCACGGCGCCCGAGGCGTCGGTTTCTTCGCCGTCCTCTTCCGGCCAGTCGTTCGTCTTGACGCTCGAGGCCTTCATCGGCGGGTACGTAGCGAGACCCTTGGCATCCGAGAGAAGGAGGCCGAAGTGCGTGTAGGCGTCAATCGTATCTATATAAAGCCGTCCCGTCATATCTGCTGCATCTTGATTCCGCGGGTGCGGATGTCTTCTATGTCGGAGCGCATCGCGTTCATATTCGCGTCCATGCGCTCAAGTCTTGCGGTGTGCCCGGCAATCATGGACACCTGTTCATACATGCGGTACTGCACATCCTGGACTACGGCCAAGCGGTCGTCGACATCCAGAAGGCGCATCATCATGTTCGTGATCTTTCCGTCAACCACGTCCCAACTCTCCTGCGAGACGCTGGTCATGGCCTTCGCTACGGCGGTGCGGCCGCTGGTTTCGGTAGTGCCGTCGCCGGACAGGTCGAAGCCGTTGGCCTCTGCCCAGGCGTTCCACTCTTCCGCCACGGCACTGCCTGCGGCAAACATGGCCTCCATGCCACCGAAGATGCTCTGCACGACGTCGCGCATCGCCTGCTGCGTCGCGGTGGCGTCACCAAGGCCATAGGCTGCGCGCATCTGGTCGCGGAACTGCTCCAGGTACTCCGATATGACCATCTCCTGAATCAGCTGCTTGCCGAGCTTCGTGATAACGTCGGCGCCCATTTCGCCGAAACGCTCCCACGCATCTTCCCCGCCGTTGACGACGCTGTCCCAGATGATGTCCGTGATGTCGGATGCGAGGCTCCCGAATAGATTGGAGATGGTATTGTCGACGGCCTTCGAGGCTTCGTCGTATGCTTCCTTCTGCTGGATCAGGAGCTCGAGTTGCTTGCGCTGCTCATCTGTGATCTGCGTGTTCGTCTCGAGGAAGGCCTTTGCCGCCTCGACGTCGAACTCCCCGGTCGCGGGGTTTCCGCCCCACAGTTCAGGCGCAAGGTCAGAAAGGCGCTGGTACTGGTCGAAGAATCCCGTTAAGCTCTTGTAGGTACGGATCACCATGTCGCGGAGGTCTCCGCCATATTTCGAGCTGCCGGCGAACTTATAGACCCGCGATAAGTCGAACATGTCGCTCGAGGAACTTCCGCCGAATATGCCACCAATCTTCTTGTATTGCTGCTCATACTGGGCCAGTGCCTCGTTCATTTTCTTGTAGGCGTCAGCCGTCGCGGCGATAGTCTTCGTACCGAATAGCGTCTCGAAGTCTTCGGAGTGCAGCCTCACCAGGGCGAGTTGGTACTGCTTGAGGAAATCCAGACGCTCCACATACGCGCGGTCCGCCTCATCGTTGAGTTGCTCGGACAGCTCCTTAAAGAACTTACCACCAGTATAGAGGAACGATGCTGCGGCAGCATAGGCGCCACCGGCCGAACCCTCTCCGGCTTCGAAGGCCTCGAAGGCGCTGATGGCGTTGGCTGCGGAATTAGCGACGGAGCCGATGCCGTTGATGATATTCGGAAGGCGGTCACTGAAAAGAGAGGAGATGTCAGCCATGGAGCCGACGACGGCCTGCATCTGCTCGTTGCTCGCATCGACGGACTGCCGCATCTCCTTTGCCGCGCGTTTCTTTGCCGCCTCGTCTCCAGCCTCAACGGCCTTCCGATATTTGTCGTAGGCATCCCTCAGGGCGCTGAACGGGTTGCGGTGGATAACCTCTTCCCGTGCGTTGAGGATGGCCGTGGTGAATATCTTGATGTCCTCGGCGGTAAGGTTGGAGGTGTTGTCGAGCATCTCCTGCGCCGTGTCGATGTACGTAAGCAGAAGATCGGTCGAAATTTCGCTCAGGTCACCCAGCAGCTTCTTCCAGACGTCGGTCTCGGCCAATTCCTGCGCCTTGAGGTCGGAGAGTTGCTTCTTTGTTTCCTGGCGCCGGATGTTCGCCTGGTCCTTATATCCTTTCGAGAGCAGGGCGTTGACGTCAGCGGCGCCGCGCGCCATGATCTCCTTCCTCCTTTCCTCGTAGGTCTGATACTGGGAGAGCAGCGGATTGATAAGGTCGTTCTGCTGCTTCTCTACGGTCGCACGGTAGAGAGTATCGAAGAAGCCGGTATCCGGGGTTGTGCCGGACGGGTCGAACTTCCGCTTGCCATAGCTCGGGTCCTGCTGGGCCTTAGCCTCCTCTTCGGCATCCCAGATGGCCTTCGCGCGCTCGCGATAGGCCCTGATGTATTCCTCCTTCGCCTGCTTGATCATCTCAAGCTCGCGGCGCTGGTTGAGTTCGCGTTGGGCCTGCTCCTTCTCCAGCCCATCCCGCATGGCGTCAATGCGTGCCTGCTCGGCCTGCTGCTCAATGTCGATGCGGGTCTTCGCGTCGGAACGGGCCTGATCCTCGCGGAGCTTGCCGATGCGGTCCATGAGGGCCGCGTATTTCTCCATTCGGGCGATGGTGTCGTCCAGGGCAGCCTTGTAGTCCTTCTCGTTCTTCGTGCCACCCGCGGTCTTGAATCCCAGCTCCTCCATCGCCTTCTCATATTCCTGCATGGCTGCGATGCCGTTCTCGCTCATCTTTTGGGTGATACCCACCCAGAAGCTCGCCTTGTCGTCGGCCTTGCCGCGCCACTTATCGTATTTACCGGCGAAGTATTGCTGCGCCTCTTCCGACATCTCGCCGTTCTGGTAACGGCCAAAACGCAGCACGTTCCAGGCCTGCTGGAACATGTTCGTGCTGTTGCGGTTCTCACGCTTGGCGACCTTTTCCTCCGCGTCCAGGTATTCCTCTGCCGCCTTCTGCGCCGCGACGCTCGCGGCCTGCTCGAAGGCCATGGCCACCGCCCTCTTCTTGATGGCGTCCACCATGGCGTCGGAGTTCTCGATAAAGGCCTTGTCACCATCGTTGATGTCGTTGATGGCTATGCCGGAGGCTTCGAGGATGTCACGGTGCGTCTCGAGATAGCCGTTGAGCTTGTCGACGTCTCCCTGCGCGGATTTCCACAGTGCCTGCGCCTTGTAGAAGTCGGTCAGCCATTGTGCTGTCTGCCCCTGCACGGCGCCAAAGCCCGCCTCGATGGCGCGCTTGGTCTCGCGACACTCCTTCGTGACGGCGCGGACGGCAATAACAAGGCCCGCAGCCAGGGCCGTGACTACACCGATGGACGCGGCGGTCCTGATCATCGTGCCGCGGAGTATGGTCATCGCCTTCTCAGCGTGGCCCAGCGTCGATTCCAGCCCGGCGTACTTGCCCTTCATCTGGGTCAGCACATCCAGCATACCCTTATGCTCGGAGCTGCCGGCCGGAAGCTGGTTGATGATGTCCTCGATTTTGCCGATAGATTTACCCAGGGATTCGAGCTCGCCCTTTCCCTCCTCGATGGCTTCTTTCAGCCCGAAGAGGTCACGGTCGCCCACCGCATCAGAGAGACGGCCCTTGAGGTCATCCACGGAGCCTTCGGTGTCGCGAATCTCTTCGCGGACATCGCGCATCATCTTCTTGAAGTCGCTGGCGTCGCCTGTTGCTGTAAAATGGATGTTCCCGCTCATTTCCTGTGGTCCTGGATCTCGTGCATCATTTTAAGAAATGCGCCGAAGTTCATCGGCGGCGTCGTGTGTGTACCCCCTTTCGACGGGGCCGCAGCCTGCGGCACGCTCCCCTCTCCGTCATTCCCTTCAAGGTTCAGCAGCACAGCCACTGAATCGGCCAGCATCATCTGCAAGTTGGGGAAGCTGATCCCCCACATCACGTAGTCGTATGTCCAGCCGTATTTTTCGCAAGCGGCAGCTATGATTCCGCCCCAGAGGGAGCGGCCTCCGACAACTCTACCAGATCCGCCTCTTGCTCGTCTATCGGCTTGTTTAGCCTGAATGTCTTTGTCAATCTGATAGAGGCAATAAAACCCTTGTAGTCCTGCTGCGCTATGAGGGAGAGAAGGAGAACCGCGAAGTCGTCGCTACCGGCCTGCCACTTGAAGAAATCCGCGAGCTCTGCCTGGCGCTCTTTGTCCATCAGTTCCTCGCGGGTGTTGCAGACGGCGGCTGCCATCAGCCTACAGACGGTGTCCGTCTTTTCGGCGGAGATGCGCATCGCCTCCTTCACCGGCTCCTGCGCAATAGCCTCCTCATCCAGTTCCAGTTCCAGGAAATACTTGGCGAGGATCTGCCGCTTGCCGAGCTTCGGCGGCTGGATGGAGAACTTGCGCTCGTGCTCCACCGTCTTCTCCACAGTCTTCTTGACCTTTCTGCGGAAAAGCAGGAGAAACGGGCGGAGCTCGACCTCCTCCACGGGCTGCGCGTCACTGAAGCGGACGACAAACTCGATGGGCTGGTCCACCATCACGTCGGAGACGCGCTTCTCGATTTTCTCTTCTTTCGTCATTGTCGTATGGGTTAAGGGATAAATACGGAATCAGTCACCAGGCAGGAAGAGAAGGTTCTCCGCTTGCCTGGTGATCCGTTTCCGCCTGTTACTGGGAGGGAGGGGTCGGGGTCTTGCCAAACTGGAAGAGGACGCCGGTAGCGCCCTTGACGAGCTTGGCGGTGCAGGGCATGTTGAAGCCCTTGGCCTTCTCCCAACCAGGGTTCATCTTGATGAACGCCTTGGCGGCCTCGAAGGTCTCGGCGCCGACGATCGTGCTGCCGAACTTGAACGACATGTGGCTGCTCGGAAGCAGAGACTTGACGGTGAGCTTGCGGTTGTCGCCGCTGCCGCTCTCCTCGACGGTCCAGAACTTGCCGCGCGTCGCCTCGGTGGGTTTCAGCAGGGTGAAGTTGACCGTGAGAACCGGCTCGTTCTCGAGGTAGTCCACCAGCTCGCCGTTGATGTCCAGCAGGTTGTACTGCGTTCCGTCCTGGGTGGTGATGCTCAGGGCGTTCTCGTCGATGATGCCGAGGTCATCCCACGAAGAGGCCATCGTGTCGCCGGAACCCATCGTTCCTACGTAGGCATGGATGCCTTGCCAGACGGTCTTGGGGGTATCAGTAGAAAGAGACATATTCCTAAAAGTTTACGAATGTGAATGATAGTTCGTTGATGATGCAGTGCTGGTCGATGCCTTGCACCTCCTGCACGCGCTGGTCCACGAGGTCGAAGTGGTACTCCGATGTCAGGACGTGTTCCAGAAGCGAGGCGGCCACCGGCTCGATGGCGTCGATACGTTCGCGGTTGCGTATCAGGGCGTCGCCCTTGCGGGTCTTCGGCACGTAGATGTTCACGTAGGCCGTTCCACGCTGGAACTGCGACGGCCTGTTGCCAGCCACGCCGATAGTGATGTCCTCGAGCACGGAATCCGCCGGGCGGTCCTCCGCGGTGTAGATGCCGCCGGAGACGGCCGCCGCGAGCGCCGAACCGTTGACGAGGCGGTAGAGGATGCTGACAATCTGCTCCGTTGTCGTCATACCTTCACCTCCTCCATCTTGATCGGGATGGTGCTCTCGAGCAACTCTCGCAGCAGCGCCTCACCGCTGACCGTCACGTCGAGGCCGTGGAGGGCCTGCACATAGATGGCGTAGTCCTCACCAGCCACGAGCACGGCGCAGAAGTCGGCGTCCGGGTACTGGGCGATGAGATTCTCGGCCAGCATCCGGCCTTTCGCCGCACCCTCCACGCCACCCAGCACCACGTTGAAGTCGGACACCCAGGTGACCTTGCCCTCGCGGCCTACGGCGCCGCCGATGGAGCTGCGGAGGTTGCCGGTCTGGTCCTGGTATGCGCCGCAAGAGCGCGCCTCGTCGGCGGATTCTTTCACCGCCTCGATGAGGGCGTCCTCGATGGCCTTGAAGATGGCCTCCTCGGCCTCCTCCAGGTACTTGTCGATTTCCGACATGGGCGTATCCATCCGAACTTCGATCATAGGTACAGGATTGCGTGAAGCTGTGTGCGACGGAACCCTTTCACGGGGAGCTCCGCCACCAGCTCGTCGCCGTCGTACAGACGGACGGGCTCGCCGTAGCGGAACCACCCGCAGTCCTGATTCAGGTACACGACATAGGTATAGCGGTACATCTCGCCGCCATTACCGGGGAGCGGTATCTCAAGCGCACGGGTGTTCTGCTCGTAGCGGCAGGGCGTTGCGTTGGCGCTGGGCCAGTCCACATTTCCCGCGTGGAAGATGCCGTTCTCGTCGGTCGTGCCTTGCGCGACGTCCGCGTACCTGATGGTGTGTGGTCTGAAAGTGACTGGGCTCTATCTCCGTTTCTTGAGGTTGATGAACGTGACCTGCGGCGTCACTCCGCTCTCATCCGCTACACCCAATGTCTTGCACAGGTATCTGTAGTAAGACAGAAGGCCTTCGCGGTCCCACTTGATAGTCATACCACCCTCCGTGATTGTTGTGGGATGCGCGAGGATCTGCGGGATGAGGTTGCGGATGGACATGAGCACGTCGTTCAAGTTCAGGGCCGTGACCTCTGCGTCACCCTTGATGGTGAGACTTGCATCCAAAAGATCAGCCTCCGACAGTGAAATGCCGAAGGACTGAAACTTCTGGGTGATGTAGGTCTCTGCCGTCATGGTTTACTGGCCGGGGTTCATCGTGTCGAGGTCGAACAGGACGTTCTTGTTCGGCGACTGGAACTCGGGGATCCACTCGGCGCCATACTCCATGAAGCGGCCCTCTTCCGTGCGGACGTTGGAGATGTACATGCCGCCTTCCTGCTGCGTGTACGTCTTGCCCGGGATGGGGTCCTGGACCTCGTAAGGAGTATGCCAGCGCATCTTACCGATCTTCTCGGTGCGGAACAGGGCGATGCGGTTGTCCGCGAAGCACTGCTGGAAGTTGCCGTCACGGTCTTCGACGAGGTCTTCGTTGATGACAATGGGCGGCAGGCCGATGCCGGTGAACACCTTCGAAGCCATCTCGGAGGTGATGAGGCCGCTTGCGAGGGCGATCTCTGCATCCGAGAAGATCATCTTGTAGGTGCTGGAGAACTCCGAAGAGCCAACGATGCACTCGTTGAAGGTCTTGCGGCTCATTTCCATGAAGCCGAACTTGCCGAACTTGGCTTTCAGGCCCTCGATCTGCGCCTTGAGGTAGGCGATGAAGTAATTCTTCACCGAGAGAGCCGGGGTGATCTTGTGGACGGGCAGCTCCATGTCGAGCAGCGCGATACCTTCCGGGTTGTCGGCCAGGGCGATGGATGCTTCGCCGGTGGAACGCAGGGCGCCCACGACGAGGTCCATACGCTTGTGCGGTGCGAGGAGGCACTGACGGTAGTCGTCGACGATGAAGTTGATGATGTTGGTCAGCGCGGCCTGCTGGTCAGCGGTGCGCGCGGCGTTGAACACGTTGATGAGCTCCTGCAGCTGGTCGAGACGGTCGTTGTCCATCTGGAAGCGGTCGCCCAGGTAGGCAACCTCACCGACACCAGAGCCGAGGTTCCGGCGGTTGCGGAGCGGCTTGTTGGAGTTGCGGTCGATGATGGAACCGGCGCTCACACCAGTGACGACACCGAGGTAGGTCTTGAAGACGCGGGAGGTGGTGCGCTCAAAGTCCAGATACTTCTTCCAGTAGATCTCGTCCAGACCCATGGCAAGAGTTCTGTCGATAACGGCTCGGACGATCTGCGGATCGTTGAGGAGCGATTGGATGGTCAGAATCATAGCTTTTGTTGGTTCGAGATGATTAGTTCAGGAAGAGGAAGCGGTCGCCGAGGTTGGCGACGTCTGCGTTCGAGATGGGAACGACCAGCTTGTTGCGGTCGATTTCGAAGATCTTGCCGATGGCGGTCACGGTGGCGCCGTCTTCGACCTTCGTCCAGGCGTAGTTCAGGAAGTTCGCGGTGTGGACTGCGACGACCTCCTCAGAGACGGTCTTGCCTTCCGGCAGAACAGCACCGAGTGCGACGTTGGCACCCAGGGCGGAGACGGTGAGAACATCGTAGTTCTCGTTGGTCTTGTCAATGGCGGAGACGGTCACGAGGGCCTCGCCCACCATGTACTTGTCACCAACGGCGGCGAAGCTCCCCTTGGCAATCTTGAGGCTCGTGGCGGCGCTGGCAGCGGCCTCCACGACCTTGACGTTCTTCACGACATACGCCTTGCGCGTGGCGAAGTCCACGTAGATAGGCGCAAGCGAGGGAACGAACTCGCCCTTCGGGAGATTGGTGATGTCGAGGTTGAAACCTCCGGCGAGACGGTAGCACGTGTCGAAGCGTGCAGCCTCCACCGCAATCTCGTGCTCAGGCGCGAAGTTGAATTTGAATCCTGCGGGCATGATGATTTACTTTTTCGAATCGGTTATTGCTTTCGTTCCCGCGTCAATGAGGTCGGCGATCTGCTTGCCGTCACCGGCAGCCGGGTCGCTCTGGCCCTGCTCGGGAACC
>JAEEGL017212044.1_pt1 | contig 13183 bp, 10 predicted proteins | sample 9134231 | NCBI WGS metagenome assembly JAEEGL01 (sample SAMN16246548, study PRJNA631951) | gut metagenome | biome: gut microbiome; feature: rumen; material: fiber-attached | host: Bos | place: Iran: Karaj | collected 2018-10
CGCAGGTAGGGCAAACTTTCTCCTCAAACTCGGTAAGTTCTTCTTTGGTGATGTTTCCCGCAGCGTAGCTTCCTACTGCTTCGAACATTGAAGAAAGGCTTCTCTTGCAGCCGTGAACATGACCTGCAAGCATGGGGCCGCCGGATACGAATATCGTGGGGATATTTACTCTTGCCGCAGCCATAAGAAGACCGGGAACATTCTTGTCACAGTTGGGGATACATACAAGTCCGTCAAAACCATGAGCCATCGCCATACACTCAGTGGAGTCTGCAATAAGGTCTCTTGTAACAAGACTGTACTTCATTCCGATATGTCCCATTGCGATACCATCGCATACAGCAATGGCAGGGAAAAGAACAGGAGTACCGCCGGCCATGGCAACACCGAGTTTAACTGCCTCAGCGATCTTATCAAGATTCATGTGGCCGGGAACAATTTCATTATAGGAAGTAACAATACCGATAAGAGGACGCTTTCTCTCCTCTTCGGTAAATCCGAGTGCATTAAAAAGACTTCTGTGAGGTGCCTGTGCGTCACCTACCATTACTGAATCACTTCTCATGGTCTTCTTCCTTTCAATAATCTATGTTTATCAGATCAGTGTTTTGACGATCATTTAATTCTCTCTGCGATAAGGTCTCCCATTTTGGTGCAGCCGACCTTCTCACAGCCTTCGGAATAAATATCTCCGGTACGGAAACCTTCCTTAAGAACCTGTTTTACCGCAGCTTCGATGGCATCGCCTTCCTTATTGAGATCGAAGGAAAACTTCAGCATCATTGCAGCGGAAAGAATAGTTGCAATGGGATTTGCGATATCCATTCCCGCAATATCGGGTGCGGAACCGTGGCTGGGCTCATAAAGTCCGAACTTGGTCTCATTAAGGGATGCGGATGAAAGCATTCCTATGGAACCTGTGATCATGCTGGCTTCATCGGAAAGGATGTCTCCGAACATATTCTCGGTAAGCACAACGTCAAACTGGGAAGGATCCTTTACAAGCTGCATTGCGCAGTTATCTACGAGCATATTCTCAAGTTCGACATCGGGATAATCCTTAGCGACTTCTGCGGTGACTGCTCTCCAGAGTCTGGAGGAATCAAGAACATTTGCCTTATCAACAGAAGTGACCTTCTTGTTTCTCTTTCTTGCGGCTTCGAAGGCCTTAATGGCGATCCTTCTTATCTCGTTTTCATTATATGTAAGGGTATCTACGGCAGTTCTTACACCATCGATGACCTCGGTATGTCTTTCACCGAAATACAGTCCTCCGGTAAGTTCTCTCATTATAAGAAGGTCAAAGCCCTTATCCGAAGTTTCTGAAGCAAGGGGGCAGCTGGTAGCAAGCTCGGGGAAAAGATACGCGGGACGTAAATTAGCAAACAGTCCAAGCTCTTTCCTTATTTTAAGCAGACCAGCCTCGGGTCTTTTTTCGGGAGGAAGCTTATACCAGGGACTGGTGGTGGTGTTTCCGCCGATGGAACCCATAAGAACCGCATCTGCAGCCTTGGCGGTATCGATAGCCTCCTGTGTAAGGGGTTCTCCGCAGGCATCAATACTTGCTCCGCCCATCAGAATATCCGTAAAAACTATCTCATGACCATAAATGTCCGCAACTTTTTCAAGAACCTTCTTTGCCTGAGTTACGATCTCAGGACCGATCCCGTCTCCGGGAATGCATACAATATTTAACCTCATAAAATGCTCCTTTACCAAAAAAGTGCTTTTTATACTTTAGCCTATTAAACTGTGAAATACAAGAGCGCAAATTAATGAAATAAAAAGAGCGCTGCCGAAAGCAGCGCTCAAAAATATATAGCATGATCATTTGGTGCAAATTTATTGCATCTTAATTTTTCTCGGGCTTTTCAACCTCGGAAATAGCGCTCTTGCGCATGGGAATACGGCAGTTCTTGTTGTTTCCGAATTCAACGATAACATCTTCCTCGTTGATATCGATAACAATACCGTAGAATCCAGAAGTGGTAACAACAACATCACCTACCTCAAGGGTTGAGAGCATTTCCTGGGTCTTCTTCCTTTCCTTGCTCTGGGGTCTCATAAAGAAGAACCAGAGAGCCAGCATAAGAACACCATATACTGCCACAAGTGAGATAAGTGAACCTGCACCTGCTCCCTCGGAAGCTGCGGCATCGGTAAGAAGCATTAAATTCATTTTAAGATCCTCCTGATGGATTGTATTACTTTAAAACAAACACGTGTCTGATGATACACGAATTTGGGGCAAAGCACAAATGTTTTTTATGATGAGAACATCTGAACCCAGTATGCACCGTAAGGAGAACCGGGAACATAAACATAACCTACCCCGATTTTTGTATATCCTGCATTGAGGATATTTGCCCTGTGTCCCGAGCTGTTCATCCAGGAGTTCATAACTGCCTGGGGTGTTCTCTGGCCTGCGGCAATATTCTCACCGACTCTTCCGGGATTTCTTATGGCAGTAAAGCAGCTGGTTCCGTCAGGTCTTGTGTGTGAGAAATATCCTACTATCTCCTGGGCTCTTATTGCAGCTCCGGGTGCCAAGTTGGAAGCATCCCATGATAAAGGGGCAAGTCCGGCTTTTGCTCTTTCTGCATTTACAAGGTCAAGTACCTGCTGTTCGTAAGCTCCGATATTATTAGTGGTAACGGAGGCGGGAACGGAAGCAGCGGATGAACCTGCTGCGGCTTCTGCAGCGGCATTGGGGAATCTTCCCTCTGCCTTTCCATAAAGATCATAGTGAAGCTTCAAAAGTGCGGGATCATATCCGAGAATGGTGGCAACATCGGGATATCTTCCGGCATAATAAACCACATCAAAATCAGATGATCCGGTATTAGTGGTTGTGGGTACATATGAAGGTGATACCGCAAGTCTTCCCTCAGCCTTACCGCAAAGAGCATAATGCATATACAACAGATCGGGATTGGTACCAAATACGGCAACCACATCGGGATATGAGGACGCATAAAACTCCGCATCAAATACGGTTCCGTCTGCCATTGTGACGGGAGCTGCATCGGCTTTAAGAGCGGGAATGCTTAAGGCAAGCGCCATGACTGAAGCTGTCATCAAAAGAAAATGTCTTATCTTCATATTATTTCCTCCTTATCTGTCACTGTTCCTGTTCAAGGTCAGATAAAAGCGATCGTTTAAAAGAAGCAAAATCACCGGCATCCAACGAATCACGTATCTCTTCCATAAGATGATTATAAAAATACAGATTATGAAGAACACAAAGCCTTAGTCCCAGCATCTCTCCGGATTTATGGAGATGTCTGATATAGGCTCTTGAAAATCTCCTGCAGGCAGGGCACTGACATCCCTCCTCTATGGGTCTGTCATCCTCTGCGTATTTTGCATTGTTGATATTGATCTTGCCGTGATGGGTATACAGGTGACCATGCCGTCCGTTTCTTGAGGGATACACACAATCGAACATATCGATACCGCGCTCAACGGCTTCAAGTATATTGGCAGGAGTTCCGACACCCATAAGATACCTGGGTTTATCCTCAGGAAGGAAAGGTGCGGTATTCTCGATAACGTCATACATCTCTGCATGAGTCTCACCAACCGCAAGTCCGCCAAGGGCATAACCGGGAAGACCCAGTTCGGATATCCTCTTAGCGTTTTCAATCCTGATATCGTTATATACGGCACCCTGGTTGATACCGAAAAGCAGTTGGTTCTTATTAATGGTATCTTCAAGAGAATTCAGGCGCTCCATTTCTGCCTTGCATCTGATGAGCCATCTTTCGGTCCTCTCAACCGAAGGAAGAACATAGGATCTGTCGGCTTTTGCGGGAGGACATTCATCAAAAGCCATTGCGATGGTGGATCCCAGATTACTCTGTATCCTCATGCTCTCCTCGGGGCCCATAAAGATCTTATGGCCGTCGATGTGGCTTCTGAAAGTCACCCCTTCTTCCTTGATCTTACGCATGGAAGCCAGCGAAAAAACCTGAAATCCGCCGGAATCCGTAAGAATAGGGCGTTTCCAATCCATGAACTTATGCAATCCTCCGAACCTCTTGATCAGTTCATCACCGGTACGAACGTGCAGATGATAGGTATTGGACAGTTCAACCTGACATCCTATTGTTTCCAGATCTTCGGAACTTACCGCACCCTTGATGGCACCGACTGTCCCCACATTCATAAAAAGAGGGGTCTGAACGGTTCCGTGAACGGTGATCAGTTCTCCCCTTCTTGCATTTCCCTCTTTTTTTATAAGCTTAAAAACAGAACTCAAAATACTTCCTCCCAGAACTCTTCCAGTGTGAGTCCCTTAAGAGTCATGTATGCGGCAGCTTCCCTGCCCACATATCTGAAATGCCAGGGCTCATATTCGATGGTGGTGATATATTCTTTTTCCTTGGGATATCTTAATATGAACCCGTATTTATAACAGTTTTCCGCAAGCCAGAGTCCCTCGGCTGTTCCGCCGAATCCCTCTCCGAGATGCGCATATTCATTGTTGACGATATCAAATGCAAGTCCGATCTGATGCTCACTGGTTCCGGGAAGGGTTACCGCTTCTGCAGCGAGCTGATAAGCATCAAAATAATTCATTCCCGAATCCATATATTTTTTCAGATCGTAATTGAACAGATTCTCCTGCTTCTCACCGGATCTGTAAGGAGAAACTATCCATATGTTCATTCCAGCGGTTCTGGCATCTCTGAGCATAAGAACAAGATCATCAATGACTCTCTCATCACACTGGACATTTTCAGTGAGATTACCCAGAGGAAAATCATAATCCGCGGGAACGGAATGCTGCTTATTGACAAGGATCAGTCTCCAGTCATTCTTGTCAAAGACAAGATCATCCAGATCATATTCCTCATACGCAGGATAATATGTATTGGCAAGTATCAGTTCTTCATCCGCAGGATAGGATGCGTCATCAAGAATGTCATCGGTCCTTACGGCTATGACTTCCTGACCTTCGGAATTGACACTTACAGAGCCGGTGTAAAGAGAACCGTCTTCACCGCGGAAATCATTCTCGAACATCGCCCTTGCTTCATCGGCAGTCATAACATTGGAATCTTCATTCGCAAGGGAAATGGATTCATCCAGTTCATTAAAGTCTATGATGCCGAGGTTAGTGACAGAACCCGTAAAAAGCGGAAATGAGAAGGAACAAAAAGCCATAAAGCAAAGCCCGGAAGTACAGATCAGCGAAAACTTAAGCAGATTTCCTGCGCAGAAATCAGATACGGCTATGGCGCCAAAAGAAAGACGCCTGATAACAGGAGCAAAGAACCTGTATACCTTATTCTGTTTGCTGCGCTTTCTGATTATCTCGGAAACGCGTTCTTTTCGCGTCTGGTTGAGCATTGCGTTAATTATTCTTCCCCTTCATTTACATTGTTGAGCTTGTGGATCAGGATGCAGTTCGGTGTGTTTACATGAATGAAATTACCGTTCATCACCATCTGTCCGTTCTCGATATCCAGCTTAAAGAATGACATCTCGTTTGATTCATGATTAAGGGATACCAGGAACTTGTTGCCCGGAATGATCTCCGCATCCTTGGGATAATCACCGGAAACAGGAAGTATGAGTTTTTTCTCAAGAAGTCCTGTCTTTTCATCAGCCGAGAAGATCGCTACGGAATTATCTCCGGCTACCGTGGTCAGGATATATTTGTAATCGCTTGAAAACGAAAGTGCGCTCAGTGCCGAGGGTGCTCCGCTTTCGAATTTGATAACGTCCACGGTCTGTATCTTTTCAAAGGAGGGAGCCTTTCCGTCGTATGTGTATTCGTAAACATCTATCTTACAGGTTGCCTCAAGGCAGATATAAACGAATCTTCCGTCCTTTGACAGTTTTATCTGACGGGGTGAGGATTCCAGTTCACATCTTATGATATCTACAAGCTTGATCTTACCGGTCTCCTGATTGAGTTCATACACGTTTACATGATCCATACCCTGATCGGCCACAAGGATAAATCTGTTGTCGTGTGTCATTCTTGCGCTTGCGATGTGAGGTCTGAAGTTTCTGTCCGCCATGGATCCCAGACCCTTATGGAACACTTCATCGGTTATCCTTCCGACACCGCCGTTATCCTTGATATGAAGGACTGTGAGTTTTCCGTCGTGATATCCGGCGACCATCAGATATCTGTCCGTATAGTCGGTGGCGAGATAACAGCCTCTCATTCCGTTGATGGGTGCAAAGTTTATCAGATCAAGAGTTCCGTCTGAAGCGATCCTGTATGCTTCAACTCCCAGGTCGGTTATGGAATAAAGATATTTTCCGTTGTGGGAAGTCGTAACATATGATGAATTGGAGATCTCAACTTCGTCTTTTTCGGTGAAACGCCCCGTCTCCATATTGACATCGTATATCTTGATGCCGTGATTATCTCCCATTGTATATGTGGAAACGTATGCCACATATTTATCTGCCTTAGCCTTGGAAGTTTTTGTAGAAGTTTTCTTTTCTTCTGCCATTTTTACCACCTCACATTTTTTTATAGATGCAAGCAAGATTTTCAATCCTAGATGACATGTCATACATAAGTGCGTCCAGAACGGTGATGGCGCACATGCTTTCGAGGACCACCACAGCTCTCGGCACGATAACGGGATCGTGTCTTCCCTTTATCTCAATATCTGTATTCTCACCGTTGACGGTAACGCTCTTCTGTGTCCTTGCAATGGATGGAGTGGGCTTGACGGAACATCTTACGATTATATCCGACGAATCGCTGATACCTCCGAGAATGCCTCCCGAATGATTGGTTCTCTTGGAGATCTTACCGTCCTTTGAAGCCTTGAACTGATCGTTGTTCTTACTTCCTACGGTGCCGGACACGCTGCATCCGTCTCCTATCTCTACGGCCTTTACGGCTCCTATGCTCATGGCAGCCTGTGCAAGAAGTGCATCAAGCTTATCAAAGACCGGATCTCCCACGCCTGCGGGCATTCCCGTGATCCTGCACTCCATGACGCCGCCACAGGAATCTGATCTATTCTTAAGATCCGCTATATATTCAAGAGCTCTTGCATTGGCGTTGATATCGGGCATTGCAGTGGCATTGGCCAATACCGCGCTTCTGGAATACTCATCGATATCCGCTTCAACGGGACCGATGGATCTTGTATAAGCCTCTACTTTGATGCCGAGAGTATCAAGTACCTTTGCGGCTATAGCTCCCGCTATGACTCTTGCAGCAGTCTCTCTTCCGGAACTTCTTCCGCCGCCTCTATGATCCCTGAATCCGTATTTTGCATCAAAGGTAAAATCTGCATGTCCCGGTCTGTACACATCTTTTAATTCATCATAATCACCGGAATGCATATCGGAATTCCTGATGATGACTGAAATGGGGGTACCGGTGGTCTTTCCTTCAAAAACTCCGGAAAGTATCTCACAGGTATCGGACTCTTTTCTTGCAGTGGCAACAGCCGCATTTCCGGGCTTTCTTCTGTCCAGATAAGGCTGAATATCACTTTCCGACAGAGGAACTCCCGCAGGGCATCCGTCAACGACGCAACCAAGAGCCGGTCCGTGGGATTCACCCCAGGTGGTTATCCTGTATATCCTTCCGAAAGAAGAACCTGCCATTTAATCCTCTTTTCCTGCGGAGCTTTTATGTCCTCTTCCGAGGTCAAGCTCGCGTTTCATTAGTCTGTATGTCTTTTCCTCGCCGTATTTTGCAAGGAATTTAAGATATCTGTATAGACGCTTTTTGGTATTGGGATGCATGGGAACAACCTCTATACCGCTTAAGAAATACTTAAGGGAAGCATCATCCGTATAATCCTTTCCCTTATAAACCTTTGAAGCGGCTATCCTGTCAACCACCATCTCAGCCAGATATCTGTCGGGCATATCAACGGGGATAAGCACATCCTCACCGGGAAACTCTCCCCGGGTGTTGTAATCAATCCAGTACTCGTAATGATGCTTGTTCCTTCCCTTGTGGTGAAGCCAGGCAGAGGAATAACCTATATCTTCCCTCTCCGCATTATTGGGGCTTCTGGTACCCTGGAAGTATTTGACTCCCACAAGGAATTCGGAGGGTGAATACTTAGAAAGGTCATGCACAAGCCCCTGGTAATATAGCCCGAGTTTGAAGCACCCTTCACATACAAGCATCCTATGTCTGGTTATGGTGATGAAATGTTTTATGAATCTGTAAACGTAGGGTGTATTCATCTGTAGACCTTACCCGTTTTCTTTTCGTTCTTCTCTATGGTCTTTACCGTCTCGAAAAACGCAACAGTCCTTCCGGGGACAGGCTCTTCGATTGAATCATCCTTCATATCGGGATCGGTGGAAAGGACCATTTTCCATTCATATCCTTTCGGAGGTCTGGGAAGCGCAAGGACTGTCTCCTCCCATCCCATATTGACAGCTGCATAAAGGAGCTTCTCGGCTTTCTTCTCACAAAACATCAGGCCGAAGGATCTTGAATAATACTCACTTGATACGCGCCATGCCGTATCGGAATGATAACTGATCTCCGGATAACCGCAGTTTTCCGTATCTATCATGACCAGTTCCCTGTTCCTTGAAAATACGCTGTGTTCTTTTCTGAGCTTAACGACTTCTTTTAAAAATCCGATAAGTTCTTCGTTTCTTGTTTCATCCTTCCAGTCAAGCCAGGTAACGGATGAATCGATACAGTAGGGATTATTGTTACCCTTCTGTGAATTGCCGAACTCATCGCCCATGAATATCAGAGGGGTTCCGGCACCAAGCATAAGAAGGCAAAACGCATTTTTGATCTGTCTTATACGCAGGTCCCTGATCTTCTTTTTCCTTGTGGGACCTTCTTCACCGCAGTTCCAGCTGAAGTTGAAGTCACTTCCATCCCTTCCCTCTTCACCGTTTTCCTCATTGTGCTTGCGGTTGTAGCTCACAAGATCCATGAGGGTAAATCCTCTGTAGCTTGAGAAGAAATTGATGCGGCCATGGGTTTCGGGATTCAGACGCAGCATGTTCAGGCAGTCCGAAACCATGCCTTCATCACTCTTCAAAAGCCTTTTTAAAGGATACTGGAAATCATCGGTGTAAAAACCAAGGAACCGGTCCTCATCATTAACGGCGCTGAAATTCACATTCTCAAGATGATCGGAAAGGATCTTGGTTCTTGCAAGAAGTGAATCTGTGCTTACAAGTCTCATGGGGATATTAAGTCCCATAAGGTGGAATGCATCAACATGGAAGTTCACAACCCAGTAACGAAGGATCTCCAGGATCTCCGATTCGGGAAAATCGGGAACGAAATAAAACTGCATGCAAATTTCCATTCCGCGTTTATGAAGTGCCTTGACCAGATCCCTGAATTCCCTTACGGGATCCTTGGAACCGGAATAGTTTTCCTTCGGAGCGTAATAATATCCGGGTTTATAGCCCCAGTAATTAAGCCTGTCCGAAACATGTGAAACTGCGGTTTTGGAAGCATCCCTTATGCTTTCGGCGTTGGCGGTATAAAGGTCCTTTTCTCCGGATGGATCCGTGGTCCTCAAAAATCCGACTTCAGGTTCCAGTTCCGGCCTTCCGTCCCACTCAATGAATTCATAAGCAGGCTGAAGTTCAATGGTAGTAACTCCCAGCGACTGGAGGTGATCAAGTTTTTCAACGATGCCCGCAAAGGTTCCTCTGTTCTTAACACCCGATGAAGGTGATTTTGTAAACCCTCTTACGTGAAGGAGGTACCAGAAACTGTTCTCGTACTTAAGTCTGGGGAATTTATCGTCTTCCCAGTCATAATCCTCGTAATAGATCACAGCCTTCAGCGGTTCCCTGACGGCCATGCCGTAACTTCTGCCGGGAACAAGCCTGGTTGCTCTGGCATCGGTCACAATATTGTTAACGATATAGAAGGCATACGAGATCGTCTCGGGATCGAATCCGCTGACGGTCTTACAATACAGATTTCCTACCCGGTCCGACTGTTCAAAGGGGATCCTTTTTAACTCGGTTCCGGAATGCCTGTCGTATATAACAATGCCGCATACATCAAGGTCGGTTTCAAGGCAGAAACGAATGCCTCCATCGGTCACCTGAGTGATCAGCGGAAATATGTAATTTGCCTGATTCCTGTTCATGCGCATATTACTCCATAATCTCAATCATTATACCGCAAAACGCCGATATTAACAAGAAAAAACACCCCCTTCGTAACCTTAACGAGGGGGATGTTTTCAGTAATATTACAGGCTTAAAAAGTTATCTTTTTTTCAGATCCAGCCAGTCATAATAAATTCCCTGAACCTTACCGTTAAAGACTCTTAAGCCCGACTCGGAACAGATGAAATGTCCGTTATCGATCTCCCAGGTAAATTCAGTAGAACTGCCCACGTAAGGAGTCACCACACCGGTTCCGTCTGCATTGAAAGTATATTCGGTATAGTCTCCCATATTTATCCATGTTCCTACAACCATATCGGCTGTAGCTTCATAACTGTTTTCGGAGAAGAAATCATAGGCTATATCTTCCGAATACCGGTAAAAATCATATCCTTTGATGTTTAGGACTTCCCTGTCGGGATCATAGATAAAATACTGTACATTCTCAACGGAATAGTAATCCACATCAATGGTGATCAAACCGTCTTTGGAGCCGTCCACGTTCCATATAAAAGCATCTGAAGGATATATGATCCCGTTGTTAAATGCCGTATATCCGTTCCCATCGTTATAAAAACAGAAGAAACTGCCATCTATATACTCCATGTATGTAGGATCATCATAATAATCTTCGTAAAAAACGGGTCTCCATTCACCGAAAAGTCCGGAATAATCGGAAAGCGCTTCTTCCACAGAGATCTCTTCAGGTGAATCGCCGGTATCCGCTGTCAATTCTCCGGTTTCTCCGGCATCGGCGCTGCCTGAAAGGTCATTCAGGTAATCTTCAACAGTCAGGCCTTTTTTATAATAATCGAAAAGATCTTCAAGTATATCCTTATCCCAATCCGAGTCTTTAGATACACGTCCGGCCAGGTCTTCATCAAAGATCTCAAGAACAGCTTCTTCAGGCAGATCAGTCTCTTCTATCTTCTCCACAACAGGCTGCCAAACTCCGTCGATCTCCATAACGGTAACCTTATACCCCGCATCGACCATCACGGACATTACCTCTTCGCCGTCTTCATCCAGGGATGTAACCTCAACCTTACCGCTTGTAAGGTATAAGACACTGTATCCGTCTTCATCCGAGTCAACATATCCCGAAGTTCCGCGGATACCTATTACCATTGTTGATGTGGTTATCTCAAAACTTTCATCATCAGACAAAGGATTGGCAATATTAAAAAACAGTTTTCCGTCATCAAGTGAAATCGAAAGAGCTTTACCTTTTGAATTTATGGTAAGGGAACTTTTTTCAAGAACAGTCACAAAACGTTCTTCATCAAGAAGTATCCAGGCTTTGGATTTCTTACCGGTGTCCAGTTTATTACCGTCAACAAGCCTTTTGTCTTCGGATACCTTAAGTTCTTTGCCGGAGGCATCACTAAGTTTAACCGAACCGTCATATCTTGTAAGCCTGATGCTGGAAGCATTCAATGATCTGATAAGAAAAAGTATAACGATAACGGTGACAAAAAGAACAGCACAGGGAATAAAAAAGATAAGGGGAATGCCTTTCTTTTTCTCAGGTTTTGCAACACTCGGAGACTCCACGGGTGTTCCGCAGTTCCCGCAAAAAAATTCACCGTCTTCAATCTGATTTCCACATTTAGAACAAAACATATCTGCTCCCTCCACGGGCTACATTATACTCTCTTTATCTTTATTAACAATAATGCTATTATATCCACAGCCTCCGGAGAAGGCTTTAAGGGCAATGCCTGTTTTCAGATCCGGAGGTATTTTTATGTCCATAACAGACGGATTAAATGCACAGCAATACGAAGCCGTTATAAACTGCAGCGAAAACATCTTCCTTGCAGCGGGACCGGGTTCCGGCAAGACACATACCATGACGCGAAAGATCCTGTACCTTACAGAGGAGATTAAACTTACTCCGTCATCGATACTCGTCATCACCTTTACTAAGGATGCCGCCCTCAGCATGCAGCAGCGTTTCAATTCTCTTTCCACCCAATCACTTCCCGTAGCCTTCGGCACCTTTCATTCAGTCTTCTATCATATGATCTGCGAATTCAGAAAACCGGCTCCGGTTAATATTCTATTCGACAAAAATAAAGAAGCGATGGCGGAAAGCACCGTAAGATATGCATGCAAAAAGGCCGGTATGCTTTTTAGCAATGAATACACATCAATGTTTTTGAATTCCCTGAGCGTATACAAAAACCGTCTGGATGAGGAAAGGGCACGGGAGCTGCTTCCGGATGGGCTGGTGGCTCTTTTTTCCGATATGTTCAGATATTATGAAAGCATCAGAAAAAAAAGCTTTCTCACGGATTTCGACGATATGGTCTTCGACTGCAGAGACCTGCTTATGAAAGACAAACTCTTCAGAAAACAGTGGACCGGAAGATTTTCTTATATACTCATCGACGAATTCCAGGACATAAATCCCGCTCAGTATGAAACCGTAATGCTTCTCGCGGGAACGGATACTCGGATCTTTGCGGTAGGCGATGACGACCAGTCCATATACGGATTCAGAGGATCAGATCCGTCGATCATCAAACGTTTTCTGCAGGACAGCAGAGCCCGTCTCATGCACCTTGATACCAATTTCAGAAGCTACAGTTCCATAGTTGGTTCGTCTTTAAAAGTTATTAACGAAAACAAAGACAGGATCAAAAAAGACCTGATTTCGTCACATGAAGAACCGGGAGAAGTCATCATAAAGGAATTTCCCGATAAAGATGAACAATATGCAAGGATCACAGAATTGATAAAGGATATGAAAGATCCCGGGGCGAATGCAATACTGTTCAGAACCAATATCGGAATGCAGACATTGGCATCATATCTGTCGGCAAGAGGCATTGAATTTTTTATCCGCGAAAAATGCTCCGGGATCTTCGATCATTTTATCCTAAGACAGATATCATCTTACCTGAAAATGGCTTATGGCCGGGGAAACGAGGATGATCTTAAGAATGTGATAAATGAACCCTCACGCTACATTAACAGCGAAGCTCTCATCGGATGCGGCGGCAGTATCGAAAACCTTATAAAAATCATCTCACACAACCCTGCCATAAAAAATGCCACCGATAAAGTAAAC
>JAEEGL017353176.1_pt1 | contig 13183 bp, 13 predicted proteins | sample 9134231 | NCBI WGS metagenome assembly JAEEGL01 (sample SAMN16246548, study PRJNA631951) | gut metagenome | biome: gut microbiome; feature: rumen; material: fiber-attached | host: Bos | place: Iran: Karaj | collected 2018-10
GAATATCAGGAGTTTCAAAATGTAAATGGAGTTAAGGTTTATCCTTTATCTTATGAAGGAACAACATATCTTCCAATTCGTTCAATTTCATCATTATTTAATTCAAAAATTAAATGGGATGGAAATACAAATAGTGTTTATCTAGGAGAAGGTGAGCTAGATACAACATCTTCAAAAAAGGTGACAAATCCATCTCAAGGTACTAATGAAAATGTTAAAGTTTTTTTAAATAGAGATATTAAGATTTACTATAATTCAAAAGTACAATCATTTACTGATGTAAATGGAAAGGTAGTTTATCCTTTATCATATAACGGAACAACATATTTACCAGTTAGGGCAGTATCGAATTTATTCAATTTAAAGATTGATTGGGATAGTAAAAACTATACAGTAGTTATTGCTAAAGATGAGCAAGTTCAAAAAGAATCAAATATTGCAGTTGTTTATTTTTCAGTTACAGGTAATACAAAAACCGTTGCTGAATATATTAAAGAAGAATTAAATGCTGACTTATTTGAAATTGTTCCAAAGCAAGAATATGTTGATGCTGATTTAAACTACAACGATAGAAACACGAGGGCAACCAAAGAACAAGATAGCAAAAATGCAAGGCCAGAGATCAAAAATGATATTGATGTTTCAAAATATGATACAGTACTTTTAGGCTATCCAATTTGGTGGGGAGATTGCCCAAGAATTATTCAAACATTTATAGAAACAGGAAAGTTAAACGGCAAGACTGTAATCCCGTTCTGCACTTCTGGAAGTTCTGGTATATCTGGAAGTGAAAGTACATTAAAAACATATAAAGATATAAATTGGATGGCAGGAAAAAGATTAACTACTTCAAAAAGCGATGTCACAAGTTGGGTAAAAAGCTTGAATCTTGATTTGCCAAATGGATCAAAGGAGAATGCAGATTTGAACACAATTAAAATAGAAGTAAATAATAAAGAACTTGTAGTTGAGTTAGAGAATAATCAAGCTACTAAGGAACTAGTTAAGAGACTTGAATCAGGAAATGTTGTAGTCAAAGCTTCAGAATATGGTGGATTTGAAAAAGTTGGCTCTCTTGGATTTTCACTTACGAGAGATGATAAACAGATTAAAACAGAGGCAGGGGATATAGTTTTATATCAAGGAAATCAAATATCACTTTTCTATAATTCTAATTCTTGGAGCTATACAAAACTTGGAAAAGTAACAAGCATGTCTGCTAGTGAACTTAAAAAAGTTCTTGGAGATGGAGACGTGACACTTACATTAAAGAAATAAACTTTTGGGGACACGACAGTAAGGAGTATTTTTTCTCCATTGGGGACACGACATTGAGGAGAATTTTTTAACCTTTGGGGACAGGTCATTGAATCTAGCAAAAAATGCCTTGATGACCTGTCCCTAAAAACCTGGTGAGCAGGTGTGACTGTCGTGTCCCCAAAAACCTGGTTCTCGAAAACCTTATTTCAAAATTTGGACGATTGAGTCAACGACTATATTAATCATATGATTATAATTTAAGTCTTCGTGCTTGTGATAAGCCAATTCATGGCACAAATTATCAATCCAACCGATAATTAAATGAGATTTTTCATATATATCTTTTGTCTCAAAATGATTTGCTTTTAGAATATCTACTAATACCTCGGTTGCTTCTAGTTCAAAGTCATTAAAGATTTTGTTTACTTTTGCATCTGAATGTTTCATAGCCATGATTTCTTCATGGGCAGATTGTGATATTGTATGAATACTAATATTATTTTTTATAACTTTCTTAAAAAATGTAGATAAGCCATCAGCTTTGATGGCTTTATTTTTATACTCCAAAATTGGAAACAATAGGGAGTCAGAGTAATTTTTTAGCCCCTGTAAAAATATGTCATGCTTATCTTCAAAGTATTGATATACAGTTCCAGTAGATACGTTGCTTGCTTTTGCAATGTCTATGCAGTCAACATTATGGTAGCCTTTTTCACACATTAGACTAAAGCCACACTCTAATATTTGATCTCTTTTTTCTATTGCTCTTTTCTGAACAGGCTTTCTTAATTCTTTTTTCTCCATAAATATTTTCCTTTCAGCTATTATATTTTCATTATAGAGCACTAGTAGTGATTAGTCAAACAAAGTTGAAAAATGTTTCAAGTTTTATTGACTTCATTTTTTCGCATTTGTATAATGATAATTGAAAGTTGAAATATATTTCAATTTTGAAAGGAGAATGCATATGCTATTGAGTGAATTAAACGTCGGCCAGCGAGCGAGGATAGTTAAGCTAAATATTGAAAACAAAGAAATTCGCAGGCATCTTTTAGACATGGGCCTTACTAGAGGAACTGAAATTGAAGTAAGAAAAAAAGCACCTATTGGAGATCCGATAGATATTAAGCTTCGTGATTATGAATTATGTATTAGTAAAAGTGACTTGAGTCAAATTGAAGCGGAGGTGATTAAATAATGAAAATAGCTTTAGTTGGAAATCAAAATAGTGGTAAAACAACATTATTTAATTACTTAACTGGCATGAATGCCAAAATTGGTAATTGGCCAGGTGTTACGATTGAGAAAAAGACAGGAAAAATAAAAGGGACGGAGCATGAGATAACGGATTTACCTGGAATATATTCTTTAAGTCCATACAGCATAGAAGAAGAAATATCAAGAAAGTTTGTTTTTGATGAAAAGCCAGACGTTATTATTAATATTGTTGATGCAACTTCTCTTGAAAGAAGTCTATATCTTACAACACAATTAATGGAGCTAGATTGTAAGGTTTTGATTGCACTTAATATGGCAGACTTGCTAGAGAAGAAGGGTATAGAAATTGATACCAAAAAGTTAGAAAAAAAGCTTGGTACTAAAGTATTCAAAATATCTGCATTAAAAGAAACTGGTATAAATGATTTAGTTAAAGAAATCGATAATAAAGACGACTTAACAAGAACCAAGATTTATGACGATAAACTAGAGGAGAGCATCTCAAATATTTCAAGAGGAATAAATAAGAAGCATAGTAGATTTATAGCTGTCAAGTTACTTGAGGATGACTCAAGATTTTCTACAGAAAGTAACGAACATATTTCATCTATTAAAAATGAACTAGAGAAAAATTATGATACGGATTTAGAAGAAGTAATAGCAGAAGAAAGATATTCTTTTATTGAAAAAACCAAAAAGGAATGTGTTAAAGAAAAACAAATAGTCGAAACTTTTTCGGATAAGCTAGATAAGATATTTTTAAATAAGTGGATAGCATTTCCTATTTTTGTGGTTGTAATGTTTTTAGTATATTATTTATCCGTTGGTGTAGTTGGTACTGCAACAGTTGACTGGGTAGGAGAAAACATGGATGCATTTGGAGAATGGGTTGGAACCACTCTGGAAAATGCAGGCGCTTCAGATTGGGTAAATAGCTTAGTTGTCAAAGGAATTATTGCTGGCGTTGGTGCGGTATTAGGATTTATTCCACAATTAATTATACTATTCTTATGCATATCTTTATTAGAAACTACAGGGTATATGTCAAGAATCTCACTGCTATTCGATAAAATATTTAGAAGGTTAGGTATGAGTGGAAAGAGTTTAATACCATTCATAGTTGGTTCAGGATGTAGTGTTCCAGGAATAATGGGAACAAGGATCATAGAAAACCAGGATGAAAGGGAGATGACAAGTATACTAGTTCCATTTATCCCTTGCAGTGCAAAACTACCTATTATTTCACTGTTTGCTGGATATTTCTTTGGCGAGAGTTCTGGCGTTGCATCAGCTTCTTTATATTTCTTTGCAATCGTAGTAATCATAATATCTGCATTTATACTTTCTAGGACAATATTTAAACACACGAGTAGTTCATACATTTGTGAACTTCCAGAGTATAAAGTTCCAAGTGCAAAATATGTCTTGAAGGATGTGTTCGACAAGGTTGTAGCATTTATTAAAAGAGCAGGAAGTGTTATTTTAATTTGTTCAATTGTAATTTGGTTTTTGCTTTCATTCTCATTTAAGATGGAATATGGAGTAGACATAGAAAATAGTATGCTCGCATCAATTGGTAAAACTGTATCTTGGGTGTTTTATCCAGTACTTGGACAAAACAACTGGGGAGCAACAGTTTCTGCTATTCAAGGACTAGTTGCAAAAGAGCAAGTCGTTTCTTCAATGGCAGTTATTGCCGGTCTTGCAGAAGATGTTGAAGAAGGAAGTGAAATTTTTGCAGATGGAACACCATTTGCGGGAATTACTGCGGCAGCAGCATATGCATTTATGATTTTCAATCTATTTAGTGCACCATGCTTTGGAGCAATTGGAGCAATGCAAAGAGAACTTGGATCTACTAAGAGAATGCTTAAGGCAGTTTTATTCCAAACAGGGTGTGCATGGATTTTAGCAACAATTGTTTATCAAATAGGTAGTAGAATTGAGGATGGTACTATTAATCCGGCAAATCTGGTAGTTATATTAGTAATTGCTTTGGCTGTAATATCAATTTTGTTTTCTAGATTTAAAAAAGGAAAAAATGGTTGTGCTAACTGCCCATATTGTAAGAATTGCAAATAATCTTTTGGGGACACGACATTGAGGAGAATTTTTTCTCCTTCGGGGACACGACATTCAGGAGAATTTTTTCTCCTTCGGGGACACGACATTCAGGAGAATTTTTTCTCCTTTGGGGACAGGTTATTAAAGTACGTAAGAAACGCTTTAATGACCTGTCCCTTTTTCCTCGTTTTTCGACACTGACTGTCGTGTCCCCGAAAACCTGATGAGCAGGTGTGACTGTCGTGTCCCCGAAAACCTTCCCCGAAAACCTGATGAGCAGGTGTGACTGTCGTGTCCCCAAAAACCTGGTCACCAGGTCTAACCGTCGTGTCCCCAAAAACCTGGTCCAATTTCTATTGCAATTTTGGCAAAACATGATATAATGCAAAAAAGTTCGAAAACCTGAACTTTTTAGGAGGTAAATATGTCAAAGATTGCAACTACTTGCATCTTGCTTGCCGTAATCTGCACGATTATGGTTGCACCAAGCTATGCAAGCCTTACAAAAGAGCAATCTGATGATATTGCTGAATTTGCAGTAAATTTCATTAGTCAAGGCAACGAAAGAAGAGATGAAAGAGGCTATCCATTACTTGTGTACGCACTAAGTAATAGCTGGCAAAAATGCATTGAAATTCGTAGAAGTGGCTACAATAGCGAGCTTTATCACGTATACAATAACAACTACCATAAATTAAACGGAAAATACCTAGATCTAGGTAATAAGTGGACAATGGATTGTGGGGATTATGTAGCATATCTATATCACCAACTATTTGATTTGGATTTAATGAATCATCCACAAGAGGATCCTTGGCATATTAAGGATATGTATGCTGATGCTAATAAAGGGGCAAACAGTCAGTTTTTTGAGTTCATTTATAAGAATGTTCCAATTGCAAGCATAAATGAGTCAAAGCTTCAAAAGGGAGATGTTGTTCTTTACTTTGGCCCTAGGGATAACCATGGTTTGATATATGTCGGGGAAGGAATGCAAACAGCCCATGCAAGTAGAAATGGCATTAAATATTCAAAGAATCCACCAATACTAGGATTTGAGGTTGTTACACTAAATAGATTCTATAAAACATCTACAGTAGTAAGTATAGTTAGAATTAAAGATGGTGTAATTCCAGTAGATATGGTTGCAAATTCAAAAATTACTTGGCCAGATAATGGCGAGGAAGCCGTTCTTACGACTAGACTTGCGGAGATTATCAAAGCTCAAGAAGAGGAATTATTGAGACTAGAACAACAAGAAGATGAAGAAAACATCGTTGTTGAATCAAAGTATATAGAGATAAAAGTTCCAGTAGATAATGGTGATGATGGCACAATTTACATAGAGAAAGAGATGGTAAATTGGCTTACAGACGGACTTAAGAAGCTATATGCTCAAAGTGAAGAAAATAAAGAGGAAAAAGCCTAGGGAAATAACATTTCCTAGGCTTTTTATTGTATAATTATTGAAGAATAAAGCATAAAAGAAGGTTAAATAAGCAATTCAAAAGTGAAAATTTTGTTTGCTAGGGAACAGCGCAAAAGCCTGCAAATGCCTAATTTGGTGGTTGATTATATAGAAAAACCTGCTATAATTATTTATGTAACGTTAACATAGTGCAATTACATAATTACAAAAGACAAATCTAGGAGGTGTTCCTATGAAAAGATTTTTAAAATTGTTTATAATTCTATCACTAACTTCTTTAATGATTTTTTCAAATGTTTATGCAGCAATAACTGAACAGCAAGGAAACGATGTTGCAGAGTTTGCGAAGAAGTTTATTGAAGAAGGGAATAATAGAAGGGATGAAAAAGGATTTCCTCTTTTAACATATGCATTAACAGGAAGCTTTAACAGAAATATCCAATTAAGATCAGATGGATATAATGGCCGAATGACATACATTAAAAACAATGGTTACTATATTTCTGGTGGAAGATATCTTGAACTTGGAAATAAATGGGCAATGGATTGTGGGACAACAGTATTGTTCATGTTAAAAAATACTCTTGGATTTGAAATACTAAATGGTTATGGAGAACCATGGCATGTTATTGATATATATAATGATGCTGCTAAGGGTGCAAACAGTAAATATTTTGACATGGTATATAGAAGCGTTTCAGTAGGTAGAATTGATTACTCAAAACTTCAAAAAGGTGATGTTATAGGATACTATACTTCTCATGGAAATCATGGAATGCTATATCTAGGTGATGGCTACATAGCACATGCTAATAGAGATATGATTAGAAGCTATGGCAATAACAAAATCTCTGGATTCCAGGTTAACAAATTAAACCATTATTTCTTATCTGGAACAGCAGTAAGTGTAATGAGAATTAAAGATGGAATAATACCAGAAGATTTAGTTGTAAATGGTAAGATTACATGGCCAGATACTGGTGAAACGGTAGACTTATTAAATAGAACAGTTAGTGTTGATCAAATAGATGAAATTATAGATGTTGCTGAAAGCAGTGACAATGGAATTGTTATTCCAGAATATACATTAGAGGATTTATTAAATAAGCAAGAAAACTCAATAGCTGCTAGAGAGACAACTTCATATTTGACAGATTTAGCACAGATTAAAAATGCTGCTCAAAGTGCAGTTCTTACAAGATTAAGTAATAAGTTTATAACTTCACAGCTAAATTTTGAAAGCTCAATAAAGCCGGTTTATTACTATAGCCAGTACGTTAATTCAAATGTTAAGCTGGCAAGCTTATAAAGATATGATAATCACCCGAAAGGGTGATTTTTTTGTGCTCTTGATTCTCTCCCTTGGGGACACGACATTGAGGAGAATTGTCTCTCCCTTGGGGACACGACATTGAGGAGAATTTTCTCTCCTTTTGGGACACGACGTCGTGTCCCCAAAAACCTTGTGAGCAGGTCTAACCGTCGTGTCCCCAAAAACCTGGTCAAAAACCTGCAAAAAAGTGTTGACAAAAGGGCAAAAGGCGTGTAAACTATTCAAGGTTTACAGATAAGAAGTTGAAAGGATGTATTTTATGGATAAAAATATAAAGCTAAGTATGCTTCTTGAGGTATATGGCAAGTTACTTACACCTAAGCAATATGATGCAGTAGATTTCTACTATAACCAAAACCTATCACTAGGTGAGATAGCAGAAAATGAAGGCATAACAAGGCAGGGCGTAAGAAAAAATCTACTAGAAGGTGAGAAGAATCTTCTTGAATTTGAAGAAAAGCTTCACTTCTTGGAAGAAAAGCTTGCTAGAAATAGCATAATAGAAGAATTAATAAAAGAAACAAAAGATATAAAAGTTAAAGAAGAACTACAAAAGTTACTTTAATTAAAGTTTCATTTGTTTTGGAAGGGAGCATAAAATGGCGTTTGAAGGTTTAAGCGATAAACTTCAAAAACTAATTGGCAACCTTAGAGGTAAGGCTAGAATTACTGAAGAAGATGTTAAAGAAATTACTAGGGAAATAAAACTTGCACTTTTGGAAGCTGACGTTAACTACAAAGTTGTTAAGGACTTTACAGCGTCAATTGCAGAAAAAGCAGTTGGACATGAAGTGCTAAAGAGCATAACACCAGGTCAGCAAGTTGTTAAAATTGTACATGACGAATTAGTAAAATTGTTAGGTAGTGAAGATGCAGAATTAAATATATCTCCAAATCCACCAACAATTATAATGCTAGTCGGACTTCAAGGTTCTGGTAAAACAACAATGTGCGGTAAGCTTGCAAACTTACTTAGAAAAAATGGCAAGAATCCACTTATGGTTGCATGCGATGTATATAGACCAGCCGCAATTGATCAGTTAAAAGTTTTAGGAAAGCAACTTAGTATTCCAGTATTTTCAAAAGAAGGTACAAAAGACGTAGTTTCAATCGCAAAAGACGCATTAAGAGAAGCTAATTCAAAATTAAACGATGTAGTATTAATCGATACTGCAGGACGTCTTGAGATTGACGAAGTTCTTATGACAGAGCTTAAAAATCTTAAAGCCGAAGTTAAACCTAGTGAGATTTTGCTTGTTGTTGATGCTATGACAGGACAAATTGCAGTTGATGTTGCTGACACATTCAATAAAGAAATCGATATCACAGGCGTAATTTTAACAAAGCTTGATGGTGATACTCGTGGTGGTGCAGCGCTATCTGTTAAAACTGTTACTGGTAAATCAATTAAGTACATAGGTACAGGTGAGAAGCTAAGCGATATTGAAGCATTTCACCCAGACAGAATGGCAACACGTATCTTGGGCATGGGAGATATTTTAACGCTTGTTGAAAAAGCTGAAGAAAATATCGAAATGCAAGAAGCAATTGAACTTGAAAAGAAGATGAGAAAATCTGAATTTTCACTTTCAGATTACTTAGTTCAACTTGAAAAAGTTAACAAGATGGGTTCATTTAAATCAATTCTTGAAATGATAGGTGTTTCAAATGTCACACCAGAGCAACAAGAAGCGATGGAAAAACAACTTACTAAAACAAAAGCAATCATTCATTCAATGACAGAAGCTGAAAGACAAGATGTTACAATTCTAAATGCAAATCGTAGAAAAAGAATTGCAAAAGGTTCTGGAACATCAGTTCAAGATGTTAATCAGCTTGTTGGCCAATACTCAGAAATGAAAAAGCAAATGAAAGCAATAATGGGAAATAAAGGACAGCTTTTGAAAATGGCTAGAAAGTTTGGAAAGGATATAGATCCTGAGGAACTAAAGCACTTTAAAATTTAAACATATTTTGTCGATTTCTGCGTTAAACTGCGTGTCGGTAATCCTCAACGTGCAAGAGCACGCCTCCGGTTACCTCACTTGTTTGCCTTGAAATCAACTAAAATCTGTTTAAATTTGTTCAAAGCTAAAGCGTAAAAAATAACATATTATATAAATTTAAGTTCGGCAAGAAATTGCAAAATCGTTGCTGAACGTACATTGAGAGGAGGGGAAAAACAATATGGTAAAAATCAGACTTAGAAGAGATGGTGCAAAAGGAGCTCCTTACTACAAAATCGTAGTAGCAGATGCTAGATATCCAAGAGATGGTAGATTCATCGAAGAAATTGGTGCATATGATCCAATGAAAGAACCTGCAGTTATCAAATTAGACACAGAAAAGTATGAACAATGGGTTAAGAATGGAGCTAGACCAACTGATACAGTTAGAGCACTATTCAACAAAGCATCAAAGTAATTAAAACTGCAAACTAAAAGGAGGAGCATTCATGGAAGAAATGCTTAGACTACTTGTAAATGGTTTAGTTAGTGAACCAGATAAAGTAGTAATAAACCAAAGAAAAGAAGGTAATACAACTACCTTAGAACTTAATGTTGCTGAAGGCGACATGGGTAAAGTAATTGGTAAACAAGGAAAAATTGCCAAATCAATTCGTACACTTATGAAAGCATACGGAGCAAAGTTTGGCGAAAAAATCAATGTTGATATTATAGACTAGGAGAAGCGATGGTAGATTATTTTGAAATTGGATATATCAGCAATACTCATGCATTAAAAGGTGAACTTAAAGTTCGTAATTATTCCTCAAACCAAAAACGTTTTGAAGAATTAAAATCAATTTTGGTTGAACAAAATGGTGAGTATACTAATTATCAAATTGAGAATGTTAGATATCAAAAAGATGTTGTTCTTTTAAAACTTAAAGATGTTGATACTATTGAACAAGCCGAAAGACTTAAAGGGCATAGTATCTTTATCGAAAGGAAGGACGCACCTAAGCTTTCTGAGGGCTCATATTATATCGCAGATTTGATTGGCCTTGAGGTATTCGAAGATGATACCCTTGTTGGTACTCTTGAGGATGTTTTCACGGCTGGCGCTGCAGATGTATATGTAATCAAAAGAAAGGGCAAAGACGATTTGCTTTTACCTGCTCTTAAAGAAGTTATTTTAGATGTCGATATTGAAAACAAAAAAATCATGGTAAAAATTCCTGAAGCACTAAAATAATTAGGAGGGGAACAAAATGAAAATAGATATATTAACTTTATTTCCAGAAATGTTTACTCCAATTCAAACTAGTATTTTAGGAAGAGCCATAAAGAATAATCTTTTGGATATTAATCTAATCAACTTTAGAGATTTTTCAAAAGATAAATCAAAGCATGTTGATGATACTCCATATGGCGGAGGAGCAGGGATGGTCATTAGTGCTGAGCCTGTTTATGATGCTTATATGTGTATTAAAGAAAGAGAAAATGCCAAGGTGATATACATGTCACCTAAAGGGAAAACACTTACGCAAGACATGGTCAAAGACCTTTCAAAAGAAGAACACCTTATTGTGATTTGTGGTCATTATGAGGGAATCGACGAAAGGCTAATTGAAGAAATAGTTGATGAAGAAATCTCGATTGGCGACTATGTACTTACAGGTGGAGAACTTCCATGTATGGTTATGGTAGATAGCGTTGCAAGAAATCTAGAAGGTGTTATAAATGGTGAGTCAGTTAGTGACGAAACATTTTCAAATGACCTTTTGGAGTATCCGCAATATACAAGACCAGAAATATTTAATGGAAGAACAGTTCCTGAGGTTTTAATTTCTGGAAATCATGCTAAGATTAATGAATGGCGAAAAGAAAAATCGATTGAGATTACAAAAGTTCGCCGACCAGATTTGTACGAAAAGTACATTAACAAAGAAGAAAATAATTAATTATAGATATTTTGAATGCTTGATTAAATCATCATTCAAAAAGAAAGGAGATAACAATGGATAAGATTAAAGCAATCGAAAATGAACAACTTAGAAAAGACGAATTAACTCTTAATGTTGGAGATACTGTAAAAGTATATAACAAGATTAAAGAAGGAAACAAAGAAAGAACTCAGGTTTTTGAAGGAACAATCATCAAAAAACAACGTGGTGGTTCTAACGAAACATTCACAGTTAGAAGAGTTGCTTATGGAACAGGAGTTGAAAAAACTTTCCCAGTTCATTCACCAAGAGTTGAAAAAGTAGAAGTTGTAAGACGTGGTAAAGTAAGACGTGCTAAACTATACTATTTAAGAGATAGAGTAGGTAAAGCTACACGTGTTAAGGAAGATATCGTTGCTATGAATGCAGCAGCTTCAAAAGAAAATAACGAAGAAGAGTAATATTTTTATTATTATAAAGCCATCTATATTAAATAGATGGCTTTTTATATTGACATCTCTTTTTTGAGATTATAATATCTTTTTGAGCAATTTTTATATAACTTCTCTGAAGATAATATGAAAGGAGAAAAAGAAGATGAAAATCAGAGTAATTGGTTCAACCAAGCCAAACTACACTCTTCCTAAGGAAGAAGCGATACTGTTTTCTGGAAGAGCTGCGGGTATTTGCTATTTGCCTGATACTGTCGAGACTTTGTTTGCGGAACCTACCGAAAAGACAACTAAGAGAGCTTCATTTAACATTAAGTCTGGCCATCATAGCGTTTTTGGTCATCCGACGTACAACTTGATTTTGGAAGATGTTCCTAAGATCTTGGCGATGATTTTAAACAATGAAAAGATGTATAACACATCTGAAAAGTCTGCTAGGTACACTCGTATGAAACTTTCTGGCGAAGAACAAACTCTTTACGATAAATGGTTAGAAATTTTTAAGAAGAGGATCTTTGAAGTATATCCAAATTTTGATGAAAAGCGTGTGCTTAAGCTTGCTCAGGAAAATGCAAGATACTTGATTTCTGTGTTTACTCCTTCTACGGTTATGGAGTATACAGTTAATTTCTGCCAGCTTAATTACATTATTAATTGGGCAAAAGAATACATTGAGCACGAAGAAGATAACGACTTTACAATCAAAGTGAAGGAAATACTTAGAGATTTTCTTGGTGCTGTTCCGAATTTGGAAGTAGAGGGACTTGATTCAAAAGTTAAGGGTAGAAGCTTTTCTCTTTTTGCCAAGAGAACTAGAATGGAAGAGTTTGGCGAAAACTACTGCACAACGTATCTTGCTAGCTTTGCTGAACTTGCGCAGGCACAAAGACATAGAACTCTTAGCTATGAGATGATGATTCCTTCCAAAGAAGAATATTTTGTTCCGCCAATCATTAGGGGAACAGAGCTTGAGGAAGAATGGCTTAAAGATATCTCTTCGCTTGGAAAGTACTTCCCACAGGGAAGACTTGTTCAGATATGCGAACGTGGAACTATTGAAAACTTTGTTCTTAAATGCATGGAGCGTCTTTGCGGTGCTGCACAGCTTGAGATTATGGAGCAGACAAAAGCTACGATGCAAAAATATCTTGAAGAATTGAGAGATGCTCCGGAGCTTTACAATTATTTGCTTCCTTATAGTAAGGGTGCAAGATGTACGTTCCCTGGTTTTAAGTGTACATCGCCATGTATTTTTGGCGGTAAAGATGCAATGAATAGAATTATTTAATTGCTTGTGAAAAAATGGGGATGTTCCTCTTTCGAAGAAAGAGGAGCGTCCCCTTTTTTTACAAGTAGTTTTATTTTTAAATTAATTGAAAAATTATCCAAAATATGTTATTATATATTTAACCCTACAAGGTGCGACTTTTTTGAGTTTTATTTAGAACCAACAGTCTAAGAATTGGGAGTATTGGTCTACTTGCATGGCGTGCATGCTTACATATTCTTTATAGTAAGAAGCCCATTAGTGCTAGTGC
>JAEEGL010061289.1_pt1 | contig 13182 bp, 14 predicted proteins | sample 9134231 | NCBI WGS metagenome assembly JAEEGL01 (sample SAMN16246548, study PRJNA631951) | gut metagenome | biome: gut microbiome; feature: rumen; material: fiber-attached | host: Bos | place: Iran: Karaj | collected 2018-10
CAGCTCGTTTTTGTACGCCACGCTCTTGCCCTCGAGGGCTTTCGTCGCGGCCTGCACCGAGGAGCCCTCCTTGCGGAGCATCCAATAGCAGTGCGCGTTCAGCGCGTTGCGGTGCGCGTCCTCCTGCCGCCAGAGGAAATAGTCCCTCACGCGCTCGGCGTTCGGCAGCGGGATCATGCGGCAGTCGAAGATCCCGGGCTGCCCGAGGCACAGTGAAAACGCTGCGCTCGCGACGCCCGCCAGAGTAGAGTTATACTTTCGCACCTTGCGCCCGAAGGCGTTTTCTTTCGGGTGGAACAGGAGCGATATTTCGTCGCTCTCGGTGAAGCCGTAGATCACGCGGAAGCCGCAGTCCATCAGCGCCTTCACGGTTTCGATCATCATATCGCGGAACTTTTCGTCGAACGGCGCCTCAAATTTGCAGATCTCTTTTGTCAGGCGCGTAAAGCTTCTGCCGTCCAGCCGCGCCGCCATATACAGGTCCGGCAGCAAAAGCTGGTCGAGCGATTCCTCGTAAACGCGCATCTGTTTGTCAAGGTCATCGAAATTCATGTTATTCTCTCCATTCTTCTTTCGTCATCGTGACGCCGTCGTTATGCACGAACCAGAGCTCGTCAAACCCCTCGGCGCGCGACGGCATCTCGAGACGGTTCATCGTGGCGGCGATCGCCTTGGCGGGGACCTTCGCCTTGCCCTCGCGCAGCTCGTTGCGGGCCACACAGTCTTTGATCTTCGATTCCATAAACACGCCGACCACGCGGTAGCCGTGTTCTTTTGCGGGGGCGATATACCGCGCACGGTCCGCTTTCGCGGGGTTCGTGTTGTCCACAACGATGTTTTCGCTCCCGGCGAAGCTCTTTTCAAGCAACGCGCGCTCGTTGTTTCTCGTGTGGAGCGTGTCGAGATTCACGCGCACGAAGCCCTCGGCAAGGTACCGGCGGCAGTATTCGCTTTTGCCGCTGCCCTGCAGGCCCATCATAATGATGATCGTTTTCGTTTCCATCTTCACAGCCTCGCGACTTCCCATCCGGAGCGGCGGTCGAAGATATGCAGCGACCAGTTTTCGCCGTTACCGGGCACGTTCGTCAGGCACCAGCCGTAGTTTTCGTGCTCCCTCAGGTCCCCGACCTTGAAATCCGGCAGGGGGCAGTCGCATCTCTGCTTGCCGCAGACGGTGACGATCTCTCTGCCGTCGAATTCGTTGTTGAGATGCGCGATCAGCACGAGCCAGCAATGGACCCACGAGTCGTAATACCGCCGTTTGCTCTGGTTAACGGAGCCGAAAATGATATCGAATTCGAGATCCGCGTACGGCGATTCATCGTCCTCCGGCTTCAGCAGTGGATCGGCGCCGTGATCGAGCAGGAGGCGCAGGGTGTCCGCGGCGGCGTAGCCGTTGCAGCAGTTGACGACGGCGCCGATCAGGGTCTCCCTTCGGGAAACCGCGTTCGGGTCGAGCCCGTACCGGAGCAGCAGGGCAAACGCCTCTTTCATATCCGCGCCGGGAAAACCGGGATCGGGCGAGGGATCCGAATCCAGCATCAGCTCGGTCCGTCTTTGATCGCTGACGCCTCCGAGATATTGACAATGATACGCGTTAAAGCAAAAATCGGTATACGTGAAAGCGACGGCAGCCGCCTCGTCCCTGCCGAGGGCGCCGCTTTCAAGCACGGCTTCGGCTGCCCGCAGATCGGCGGGGACCGCCGTCAGCGCGCGCAAAAGCCCGGCCGCTGCCTGCTTTTGCGCCTCGCGGTCTTTCAGTCTGTCGTCCAGTTCATTTTCAGCCCAAAGGCGTTCTTGGGCAAAACGGTCGTCCATACGGTCGTCCTTTCTTCATACGGCGGATGGGGTCCCGCGCCGTTCATCTGATCTCCGATACGGTCTCGACGAGCTGCGCCTCGGTGGACGCTTCGACGAAGCGGGTGATCTCGTCCGTCAGGCGGTCGGCGAAGGCGTTGTCGGACACCACGGCCGCAACGCCGATCAGCGCAGTCTGATGCGTATCCTGCTCGCCGATCTCGGCGGCGGAGACGTGGAACTTGTTTTGGAGCTTCGAAAGCAGGCTCTTGACGAGCATGCGTTTCTCTTTCAGGCTGTGCACCCACGGCGCGTACAGCCGGAAGGTTATAGCGGCGATTTTCATAGGGTCATTTGTTTTTTTCGGACGCGTCGGGGGCGTCGGGCTGTTCCGGGGCGGGGGCCTTCTTTTTCTTCGGCGCGGTTTTTTTCGTGTCGGGGAAGTATTTTTCGCGGATCTCCTTCGGGAAATACGCCGCGGGCTCCACGTAGGGAAGGCTTGCTTTCTTTTTCATAGTTGTTTCTCCGGTGTTTTTTTCGGCTGCGCGGCCTCTTTGAGCCACGCGGCGACAAGCGTTTTATATCCGCGCATCTCTTCGTTTTGCGGTTCGATCGAAAGGACGTAGTTGACGCGTCCCATAAGGCTCATAAGATAGTCGGCGGGCGGCGTCGGGTCGCCCCGGAACGAGAGGTGGTCCGGAACGCCGTATTTTTCGCAGTAATGGACCGCCTGCCGGATCGCGCGTTTATACTCCGCCGGGACGCCGGGGCGCTCGTTCACGACGACGCCGGTGACCTGCTGCCGCCTGCCCTGCCGCAGGACGGCGGTTTTTTTCTCGTTCAGGAAAAGGCCCATCTTTTTGAGCCGCGCCTTCACGAACGCGATGAGGGGCGCGGGGTCGAAATCGCCCGAAAAGGTCATGTCGTCGCAATAGCGGGTATAGGCGATTTCGCGGGCGGCGCAGTAACGCCAAACGGCGTCGTCGAAATCCTTCATCACGATGTTCGAGATCGCGGGGGACGTGGGCGCGCCCTGCGGGAGCGAATCCTTATACACGCACAGCATCGCGAGCAGCACGCGGTTGCTCTCGGAATACCGCGACGCCGGAAACGCTTTTTTCTTCACCAAAGGATAGGTGATGCGGTCGAAAAACCCGCTGATATCGAGCTTGAGCACCGTTTGCCTGCCCACGTGCGGCAGGGCGTTGCGCTTCGTGCTGCCGCCCGGGCGGTAAGCCGAGGCGCAGGGCGAGATCTCTTCAAGCGGCAGCAGCGTTTCGGCGATACGGGTCTGGATCGCCTTGAGAAGCGGGTCGGGGATATGGAGCTCCCGCGTGCCGCCGCCGCGCTTCGGGATCCGCACGGGGCGGTAGTGCTTCGTCACGGCATGGCTGACGCCGTAAAGCGTTCTGCCGGAAAAACCGAGGTCCCGGGAAAGAGAGGAAAACTCCCGGTATGTGATCATAAGGCGTTCTCCCCTCCTTCCGGGCGCGGAACGTAACTGAAAAGCATATCGTCGTTGCGAGCTGTATCTCTGAGCCCGTGAAGCGGGCTGCAATACAGCGAAGCGAACGCGATTGAGCGAAGCGAATCCTGCGGGGATGCCGCGTACCGACCGCGACTCGCGGCCGGCGCCGTAAAAAAACGGGTCTGCGCTTACGTTCCGCCGTGATATCTCCATCCGCGTACGCCGACGCGGAATTGGGGCGTGTTTTGCAGGGGGCCCGCCCGGGCGGGCGGACCTGCGGGTTCTTGATTCGAGTATAGCACATCCCCCGGGAAAAATGCAAGCCGTTTCGGTCCCGAAAACGGGACTGTGCGGGCGGCGCAGTCGCTTACTGCAACCCGAGCAGGTTTTTCGCGCCGAGTTGGCCGATGCGCTGGACCGTAATTGCCGCCTCTTTGAACACGCGTGTGAAATCGCTTTCGCCGAGCTTATTCATCTCCATGAAGAATGAGAGGTCCTTCTGGAACTGTCTGCCGAGATCGAACGCCCGTTCAAGCTTCTTTTGTTCTTCGGGCGAAAACGCCGGTCCGACCGTTCCGTCGAACGCCTCACGCGGCAGGATCGGCACCGGGGTCCTCTCGGCGCCTGCGGGGAGGCGCAGGTCGAGGACCGTCTGCTCGACCGCCCTTTCGAACAGGTAACCGAGCGCGTAGGAGACGTAACGTTCGGCGTTTTCGGGCAGCTTTTCGCGCAGAGCCTCAAGCATGATCCCCGCGTTGCGCGAAAAAAGGGCGCGGTCGTCGACGCCGGACGTAACGTCTTCCACCTCGAGGTCGAAGTCCACGATGTCGTGGAACTTCGCGCGGTTGAGGATCGGCTCGGAAACGCATTCCGGCGGGTCGATATCATCCATCGGAGTTTCGACTTTCACCGGAAGATCGGCCATGAAGCCGTATCTGTCGTCGTTGGAGACCCGGATCCGGGTGATCATGCCGGCCTCGTCCACGTCGATGAACGTGATCGATTCGTATCGGTCCTCCGCGTCGGAATACAGAAGGATGCAGCGCGTGCCGACCGGATATTCAAGCCCCTCGGCCTCGGTCACGGTCGCGAGGCGCGTGACGTATTCCGTTTTTCTGTTTTCGCGCACGTAATTGAGCCGGTCGATGATCTCGTCGCGCCCCGTATAGGGCTTGTCGGCGTTGTCGGTCTCATAGACCGCGTCGGGCGAGAGCACGTATCTGAGACGTTTGGCATCCCCCTTCACGAAGGTGTAGCGCAGGAGCGCGAGATCGTGCTCGTGATCTTTCACGACGCCGTTTTCGTATTCATAGATCGCCGCGTCGCCCGAGAGGATGCAAACGCCGCTGATCACGGCGCCGACTTTGATGTTTTTGCGCAGATCTTCGGGCACCTGTTCGTAGGTGTGGTCGAATTCGAGCTCGCCGTACATCGTTTCTGCCCTGCAGCGGATAAAGGTGTTGAATTTGTTTTCTTCCGATTCGAACGTCCCGTGCCACAGCCCCGTGACGGTAGCGGAGAAACGCAGATAGCTGTCGGTTTCGTAGTCTTTGCCCTGCTCGTAGGTATTCGGCTCATGGTTCACGAGGAACGGGAGCGCGAGCAGGGAGCCGAGAGAGATCCCCCATTTTTTGCCGTAAGCATCCGTTTGACAGGTCTTTTCCTGAAATTCATCTTCATTTTCGTAATACTCGATCTTCAGCGGCAGCGCGATCATCTGCAGGCGGACTTTATCGCCTTCGAGAAAACCCGGCAGCACGTCCGCCGTGATCACGTGGACGGGCAGCATGCAGGCCCGGCCGTCCACGCTCTTGAACATGACCACACGCTTGAGCGGGGAGCTGTTCTTCGGCGTGAGATCCATGCCGGAGCACACCATATCCCAGATGCAGTCGCCGCCGCAGTGCGTGTCAAAACCCGTTACGTTGATCGCGTTCTCGCCGATCTCGGTATTGACCCAGAACTCCACGTTGCCCATGGGGGTGAACAGATAGGGGTGCCCGTAATACCCGATGACCGGTTTTCCTTTTTCGGTGAGATGCCTCAGAAAGCCCATCAGTGTATCCTCGTCTTCCGCAAGAACATCCAATCCGTAGTTTTCAAGATACATAGCCATATTGCGGTCCTCCTTAAACCAAATAGTGAAGATTTCTCGCGGCGCGCTTGGCAAACGTCATATACAGCACCTTTGCGCCGCAGAAGCTCTGCTTTTTGACGGAAGGGGCGGCGACATCGTCGTCGTCTTCGTCGTCATCGTCATAATAATCGTCGTCGTCTTTTTCTGCTTTGATCTTGATGCCCGAAGCCGGGATCACGACCTTGCCCTTCGAGATATCGTAGGTCATCGAGCCCTTGTCAAAGCTCGCGGTCAGCACGAATTTGCCGTCGTTATCGTAAAAATGGATCAGCGTCATGCAGCCGTCGTAATCGTAAAGGTTCGTGGAATAGTGCAGATTGTGCACGCTTCTTCCGTTATCAAAATACAGATAGACCTCGTATTCTTCGGTTTCGGTCGTCATGATATTCAGATCCGCGATCGCCTCTTTGAACGGGGCGCCCGTGTTGAGCTCGAACGCGATCGCCCTGAGGCAGTCGTAGTTCAGGCTGATCTTTCTCGAGAACTCAACGACTCTTTCGATCTCGCCGTAAAACCGGGCCTCGAGCTTGTCGCGGAGATACTCGCGGATATCGTCCGGGGTGGGATAATCGAACCTGAAATGGTAGTGGAACCGGCCGGGACGGTTGATGATGAAGCTGTTCAGCCCGTAGAGCTCGTTACAGGTCACGATGAACAGCTTCTTGCCGCCGGTCGTGCCGTCGAACAGGCTCAAAAGCGCCGCCTGATCGTCATGGTCTCTGTTTTTGCTGAAGGTTTTATCGAATTCGTCGAACAGGACGACGCAGTTCTGGTCGATGGACTCGAGAAACCTGGCAAGCCCCGGATAGCACGCGTCCACGACAATCACCGGGTAGCCGTTTTCAATCGCCCTGATGCAAACGAGCTTTGCGAACAGGGACTTGCCGATCCCCTTGTCGCCGCTGAGGATCACGCCGAGGCTTCTGCCGAAGCGTTTGTAGGATTCCAGCACCTTGTCCGCCTTCGCGAGGTGGATCCCGTAACATTTTTCGGAGATCCGGATGTCCCGGCGCCGGATCAGGAAGCAGCCCTCATCGCGCGTATAACCGATGTCAAAAGTCACGGCGGGAAGATCGTCGTACGCTTTGATGCTGTCGTCGAAGATCTGGAACTTGCTTCCGGTTTGAATGGCTTTCATTTCGTTCACCTGCCTTTTTGATTTGGCTCCATTATACCGGAACGAAACGTGGAAGTGGTCGCCTTTATCACGACATTTTTGCCGGACGGAAAATACGCCGGCGAACCGGTTTTAAACAAAAAAAAGCCTCCGTGCCGGGCGAAACGCAAGCTTTCGTGCTTTTGTTTTTGCCGGGACCGGAGGGGAATATGCCCGCTGTGCTCAGAAACGGCCGAGCACCTTCTGGTGCAGGCGCGAGAGGATCATGTTCACGTCGTTGAGGTCGTAGACCCCCTCGCGGAAGAAGAACTCGATCACCACGTCGCGCTTGTCGCTGTGCGAGAACACATAGCCCGCGCGCGCGAGCAGGTCCTCGGCTTCGGGGAGCGTGAGCTTCATTCCGAGGCAGAGCGCCACGCACGTATCCTTGGCGGGCTTGTAGGCGCTGTCGGACACGATCTTCGAGAACAGGCGCCTGTCGACCTGCGCCGCCTTGTAGACGGCGGAGTCGCGAAGGCGTTTGTCGCTGATGTATTCAAGCATTCTGTCCACGAAGCTCACGTCGGTGCTCTCGTCGAGCGCCCGCAGCGCCCTCGAGGGAGAACCGACGTCGGGAAGGCTTCGCATCGCGGTGTCGATGACCTCGCCGTTGTAATTGTCGCGCATGCTGAATAAGACCGTGTCGCCCTGTCCTTTGCCGACGTTTCGCCGGGAACAGGAAACGCGGGCCTCTTCGCCGTTCTCCGGGCGGTTTAGCGTCTCATACCCCGATATCCTGCTGTAACGCACGTATTCTTCGTCGCCGAACAGGTCGGGCTTCGGCTTTTCGGACACGGGGGCGGAGCAGTGCTCCTGCACGTACGCGAGAGCCGCAGCGTACAGCTTCTCCGCTCTTCTCTCTTTTATCCGTTCAAACATCGCGGTCCCTCCGTTCCGGTTCTTTTTATCCGTGACCCAGTATACCATATATCCCGCGAAAAAAGCAAGCCGTTGCAGTCCCGAAAACGGGACTGTGCGGGCGGACGATGGAAAAAACGTGGCGCAGACGAATAAAAAACGGGCGTTTCGCGAAAACCGTCCGCAAAGGGCGGTTTTTCGGGAGACCCGGAGGATCGGGCGGTTTTTTCGCGTTTTGGGAATTGCAAAGCGGGAACGAGTGCGGTATAATGGAGAAAAAGGGGGCGCGGATATGGACGAAACGCAAAAGGACATCCTGCTCTTCGACCGGTATTATACCGACAACGAAACCGTGCGGCAGACCTATGACCTCGCGGTCCCGGCGGGGGCGAAGGGCAAAACCGGGCTCGTGATGTGCGTGCACGGCGGCGGGTGGATCGAAGGCGACAAGGCCCCCTACCGCCCCGCGATCGCCGAGGCGTGTGAGAAGTATAACCTCGCGGCGGCGGCGCTCAACTACCGCTACGTATCGGAAAACATCGGCTTCGACGAGCAGCTCGACGACATTTCGGCGGCGCTCGCGGCGATCGGGAAAACGGGGCAGGAATACGGCGTCGACTTCGACCGCGTGCTGCTGACCGGCATTTCGGCGGGCGGGCATTTGTCGCTGCTCTACGCCTATTCGAGAAAAGAGACCGCTCCCGTGCGGCCCGTGTGCGTCGCCGAGCTCTGCGGCCCGGCGGATCTCGCGGACGGGTTTTACGTGAACGAAAAGCCCGATCTGCCGCGCATCGTGGACGGCCGGTATTTCAGGATGGTGCTCGGGTACGGCGTGAAGCAAAAAATCGCGCCCGACGGGCTCGGGGACGCGAAAGCGGCGCTCGAAAAGTATTCGCCGGTCAATTACGTGGATGGAGCCGTGCCGACGTTTTTCGGCCACGGCGACCGGGACGCCGTGGTGCCGTACCGCGGCGCGAAGGCGCTGGAGGCAAGGCTCGAAGCGGCAGGCATTGAGCACGAATTTGTAAGCTTTCCGGGCGCGGGGCACGAATGCGATCATCCCGCGGCGATGAAACGGATGATGGAACTTTTTTTCCGCGCGGCGGAAACGTATTTGAGATAAACGGAGGGAATTGACGATGAAAAAAGTGAGGATCGGCGTGATGGGCGCCTACCGCGGCACCAGCATGATCAGCTTTTGCGAATACGCGGACAACGCCGAGGTGGTGGCGATCTGCGACAAGTGGGAAGAGGGCCTCGAGCGCCAGAAGGAAGTTCTCAACGACCCGAACATCACCTATTACACAAATTTCGAGGACTTCATCAAGCACGACATGGACGCTGTGGTGCTGGCGAACTACGCCAACGAGCACGCGCCGTTCGCGATCAAGGCGATGAAGGCGGGCAAGCACGTGTTTTCGGAGGTGCTGCCCGTGCAGACGATGAAGGAGGCCGTGGAGCTCATCGAGACCGTGGAACAGACCGGCAAGGTGTACGCCTACGGCGAGAACTACTGCTATATGCCCGCGCCCTACGAGATGCGCAGGCTCTACCGCGCGGGCAAGCTCGGCGAGTTCGAATACGGCGAGGGCGAATACGTGCACAACTGCGAGCCCATCTGGCCGAGCATCACCTACGGTGAGGAAGACCACTGGCGCAACAATATGTACGCCACGTTCTATTGCACGCACTCGCTCGGGCCGCTGATCCACATCACGGGGCTCAGACCCGTGTCGGTGGTCGGGTTCGAGAGCCCGATGGCCGAGCGCAGACGGCGCATCGGCTCCAAGGCGGGCTTATTCGGCATCGAGATGGTCACGCTCGAAAACGGCGGCATCATCAAGAGCATCCACGGCGGGCTCTATAAAAACTCGGTCTGGTACAGCGTGTACGGATCGCTGGGGCGCGCGGAATCCGCCCGCGAGGACACGGGCGAGGGTGTGGACCGCATTTTCGTGAACCTGGACAAGTATTCGGGCGAATACGGCCCCCAAAAGATCGAGAGCTACAAGCCCGCCGAACGGCAAAACGACGAAACGGGCGCCCAGTACGGCCACGGCGGGTCGGACTATCACACGATGGACAATTTCGTGAAAAAGATCCTCGGCGACGAAGACGCGGACGTTATAGACGTGTACGAGGCCCTCGATATGTTTCTGCCGGGGCTGTTCGCCTACCGCTCGGTATTGAACGGCGGCGCGCCGGTGGCGATCCCGAACCTCAGGAACAAAGAAGAACGCGAAAAGTGGAGAAACGACACCGCCTGCACCGACCCGAAGACGGCGGGCGACATGCTGCTGCCCGTGTTTTCGGCCGGCAACCCCGAGATCGGGCAGGAGGTATATGACAGAATGTATCGCCTCTGGCGGGAGGATTTCGAAGCAAAAGACGGCTACACGCAGCACGCGCTGACGCAGGGCAGAAAAAAGGAAGAATAAAACACGGCCGGTCGCAGACCGGCCGGATTTTTATGGACGTTGGGCGGAATACCTCTTTGCGCGGGGATCCCCGGAGGCTCAGTATCCGAAATACGTTTCGCAGAAGTCGTAAAGCGAATTGTAATAGCATTCCTCGCTCACGGGGTCCAGAAGCAGGCCGTGGCCCGAAAGCGGATAGAACACGTATTTATAGTGGTCGCTGTTCTCGCCGAAGGTCTCGGTGAAGACGTTCACCATCGCCTCGCGGTTGCCCTTGGGCACCAACAGGTCGTTGCCCGCGTAGGCGAAGAGCGACGGCACAGTGTTTTTGTTCACGTAACTGACGGGCGAGATGTCGCGGCAAAGGCGGTCCGCCTCGCCGTTTTTGCGCATCTCATCGGTGATCTTAACGCCCGTGAGCTGCTGCGTGAGGCGGTAGGCCGTGTCGCCCCACGCCGCCGTGGTCATGTCGGCGGGGCCAACGCGGTTGGCGGTGAACGAGAGCTCCAGCGGGCAGGAATCGGCGCGCGTGTAGCTGTAAAGCATCGAGATGTGCCCGCCCGCGGAATAGCCGGAGGGCGCGACCTTGGTGATGTTGAGGCCCTTTTCGTCCGAGAAGGCCTTGAGCGCCTCGATGCACATGCCGATCTCGTCGAGCATCGTGTAGACCGTGATATCGCCGAAGGTATCGTCGGAGCAGAGCGAATAGCTCATCGTGGCGGTGATGTAGCCCTTGCCCGCGAGCTTTTGGCACAGCGGGGCCATATCCTCTTTCTCGCCGCCGGTCCAGGAGCCGCCGTGGATGTAGAGGATCACGCCGTTATACTCGCGCCCGACGGCGGAGTACGGCACGTAGATCGTCACAAGGTCGCGCTCGGCGTCGCCGTAGCGGATATTCTCGTAGACCTTGTATTTTTCGGACAGAAGCCCGAACATGGTGTTGAACATCAGACCGATGCTCAGGATGAACGCAAGCAGCGTCTGCATGAAGATCCCTCCGTTGTTATGATTTATAAGCGCGGTCCCTCTCCGTTCTGCACAAATTTACACAACCGTGCATTTTTTCGCGTTTCCGGTTGACAAGGACGGCGCGTTTTTACGATAATAAAAAATGAATGATTATTGACGAAAGAAGCCTTGGTATGAGCGATATCGAAAACAGGATCCGGGACGGCTTTATCCGCCTGCTTGAAAAGAAACCCATCGAACAGATCACCGTGACCGAGATCTGCCGGGAGACGGGCGTGAGCAAACGCAGCTTTTATAACTATTTCTGCGACAAATACGACGTCATCCTCAAGGTGCAGGCGATCCCGGAGATGGAGGACGAAGACACCGAGGTGTCGCTCGACACGCTCGAGAACTATTTCCGCGCCCGCTACCGCTGGCTTCTGGAGCACCGCGGCTTTCTCAAGAACCTGAGCCTTTATTACGGGCAGAACTCGTCGGTGCTCGCGTTCAAGGATTTGCTGAACGCCCTCATCTGGAAGATCATGAAGCAGAACGACCCCGCGCTGAAAGAATCTCCGGAGCTCGTTTACGCCGTGAACTTTTTCGTTTCGGGGTATCTCGTGTTCGTGATCACGATCATCCTGAGCGACCCCGCCTATTGCGAGGAATATTTCTCGCGCGAGCATTTCATCGGGGATTACATCCCGCCGATCCTTTTGAGATATCTCACGAAATAATCATAGCACGGTGGCGTTTTCGGGAACAATTCACGCTTTCATAAAACCGTGCAAATTTAGCGCCGCGCGGAAAACAAAAGACAAATGAACCGACTCAGCGGAGCCTCGATGACAGAGGGGCCCTTTTTCAGAAAAATCGTATTCTTCGCGGTCCCCGTCACCCTGACGGGGCTTTTGCAGATCGTGTATAACACCGCCGACACGGCCGTGGTTGGCCAGTTCGCGGGCAAAACGGCGCTGGCCGCCGTGGGCTCGACGGGCTCGATGATCAGCCTGATCGTGAACCTCTTCACGGGGCTTTCGATGGGCGCGGGCGTGCTGACCGCGCGTATGCTCGGCGCGAAAAACGCCGAGGGGACGTCCCGCGCCGTGCACACGGCGATGGGGCTGAGCGTTTTGAGCGGCGTCGCCATCAGCGTGCTCGGGGTGCTGTTCTCCCCCACCCTGCTCAGGTGGATGCAGGCGCCGGAAGACACGATCAAGCTGTCGACCTTATACGTGCGCATCTATTTTCTCGGCGCGCCGGGCTCGATGGCGTTCAACTTCGGGGCGGCGATCATCCGCGCCACCGGCGACACCGAGCGGCCGCTGAGGTACCTCGCGGCGTCCGGCGCGGTGAATATACTCCTCAATCTGTTCACGATCATCGTGCTCGGCTGGGGCGTGGCGGGCGTGGCGGTGGCCACGATCGCGTCGCAGTATCTCACCGCCGTGCTTGCGGTGCGGCGACTGACGAAGACCGACGACGATACGCGCCTGACGATAAGAAATATCCGCTTTTACCCGGGCGAGCTCAAACAGATCTTGCGCATCGGCGTGCCGGCGGGGCTGCAGAACGCCCTGTTTTCGGTGTCGAACGTGATCATCCAGTCGAACGTGAACACCTTCGGCTCGGACGCGATGGCGGGCATTTCGGCGGGCTCGAACTTCGACGCCTACATTTTCACCGCGACCAACGGCTTCACGCAGGCCGCGATGACCTTCATTTCGCAAAACGTGGGCGCGAAGAAGAAAGACAACGTGAGAAAGATCTGGCTCCTGTCCCTCGGCGGGGCGGCGATCGCGGCCGCCGTGCTGACGACGCTGGGATTCCTGCTGCGCGGGTACATCGTGCGGATCTTCACGACCGATCCTGCCGTGGCGGCGGTCGGCGCCGAACGAATGGCGCTCATCATGCCGTTTTACGCGTTCTGCTCGCTTTTAGACGTGACGAGCGGGGCGGTGCGCGGCCTCGGCAAATCGTTCCAGATCATGCTCGTGTCGCTGTTCGGCGCGTGCGGGATAAGGCTCGTTTGGGTGTTCTTCTTTCTGCCGATGCGGCGCACGCTGCCGTTTTTGTATCTCTCCTACCCCATTTCGTGGGGCGTGTCGTTCGCGGTGGCGGCGGGGCTGTTTTTGTGGCTCTCGGGCGGCAGAAGGCTTGAAAGGATCATGGATACCGCACAGGCATCATAAATATCCCGTTTTCGCAAGAACGCCTGAAGATGATTTTTTACACAAAAAAAAGAACCCCGTGGGGTTCTTTTTTTATGGGGTTCAGTCGCCGATGCCGTAACGTTCTTCCATTCTTTCGACCCAGGCGTCCGCCGCGCCGCTGAGCTTGAACACGGCGATCGAGATCTTGACGATCTTGACGAAAATTTTGATCAGGGTTACCACTG
>JAEEGL010161886.1_pt1 | contig 13182 bp, 1 predicted proteins | sample 9134231 | NCBI WGS metagenome assembly JAEEGL01 (sample SAMN16246548, study PRJNA631951) | gut metagenome | biome: gut microbiome; feature: rumen; material: fiber-attached | host: Bos | place: Iran: Karaj | collected 2018-10
AACGAGCTGATGAACATCGTCACCATCTTCCTGGGCATCACCGTCGGCGCGACGGCCACCGCGGAGACCTTCCTGAACCTGCGCACCATCGCCATCATCGCGCTGGGCATCGTGGCCTTCAGCATGGGCACCGCCAGCGGCCTGCTGCTGGCCAAGCTGATGAACAAGCTCTCCGGCGGCAAGATCAACCCGCTGATCGGCTCGGCGGGCGTCTCCGCCGTCCCGATGGCTGCGCGCGTGTCGCAGAAGGTCGGCCAGCAGGAGAACCCCGGCAACTTCCTGCTGATGCACGCCATGGGCCCCAACGTGGCCGGCGTCATCGGCTCCGCGATCGCGGCGGGCGTACTGCTGTCGCTCTTCCAATGAGATGAGGGAGGATCAACTGATATGGCAAAAGTGCTGATTACCGACACCATCCTGCGCGACGGCCATCAGAGCCAGGCGGCCACCCGCATGCGCACGGATGAGATGCTGCCCGCCTGCGAGCGGCTGGACAAGGTGGGCTATTTCTCCCTGGAATGCTGGGGCGGCGCGACTTATGACGCCTGCATCCGCTTCCTGAACGAGGATCCCTGGGAGCGCCTGCGCCGGCTGCGCAAGGCCCTGCCCAACACCAAGACCCAGATGCTGCTCCGCGGCCAGAACCTGCTGGGCTATCGCCCCTATTCCGACGACGTGGTCGAGTTCTTCGTGAAGAAGGCCGTGGAGAACGGCATCGACATCATCCGCTGCTTCGACGCGCTCAACGACCTGCGCAACATGCAGACGGCCGTCACCGCCACCAAGAAGTACGGCGGCACGGCGGAGATCGCCCTGAGCTACACCTCCTCCCCGGTACACAATGAGGATTACTTTGTGGCCCTGGCGCAGGAGATCGAAAAGATGGGCGCCGACATCATCTGCATCAAGGACATGGCGAACCTGCTGCTGCCCTATGACGCCTACAAGCTGGTCAAGCGCCTGAAGGCAGCCACCAAGCTGCCCGTGGCCCTGCACACCCACAACACCACCGGTACCGGCGCCATGGTGCTGCTGAAGGCCGCCGAGGCCGGCTGCGACATCATCGACACCTGCCTGAGCCCGCTGGCCAGCGGCACTTCCCAGCCCTGCACCGAATCCCTGGTGGCGACCTTCCAGGGCACCGAGTATGACACCGGCCTTGATCTGAACCTGCTGGCGGATCTGGCGGAGCATTTCCGCGGCGTGGCGGACCGGCTGACCAAGGACGGCTGGCGCGATCCCGGCCGCGTGCTGAGCGTGGACGTGAAGACCCTGCAGTATCAGGTGCCCGGCGGCATGCTGTCCAACCTGATCGGCCAGCTGAAGAGCGCCAACGCCATGGACAAGTACTATGAGGTGCTGGCGGAGGTCCCGCGCGTGCGCGAGGACTTCGGCTATCCGCCGCTGGTGACGCCAACCTCCCAGATCGTGGGCACCCAGGCGGTCATGAACGTTCTCATGGGCGAGCGCTACAAGATGGTGCCGCAGGAGAGCAAGGACCTGCTGGCCGGCCATTACGGCAAGCTCCCCGGCAAGGTCAACGAGGAAGTACGCAAGAAGTGCATCGGCGATCAGGAAGTGATCACCTGCCGTTTTGCCGACACCCTGCCCCCCGAGCTGGACAAGCTCCGCGACGAGATGCGCGAGTGGTACCAGAAGGAAGAGGACGTGCTGACCTACGCCATGTTCCCGAAGGTGGCCCCGAAGTTCTTCGAGTACAGGGCCGCGCAGCAGATGCGCATCGAGCCCACCCTCACCGACAAAGACGCCAAGGTCATGCCTGTCTGAGACAGCAAGCCTGTGCAGCCTCCCGTGCTCGGGAGGCTTTTCCTATGGAACAGCGGGCGCGGCGGATACAGGCGCAGGACGCGTGATATGCCGACGCGGGTGCGATTTGAGGTTTATCCACAGAACCCGGTCTTGAAGCAGAGAAGAATATGAAAAACAAACCTGAGTCCGACACAAATTGAAACAAATTCGCAGCAGTTCATACAACTTGTGAAACATATACGCGCTCCGTCGACGGGACCTGTGATGACGGCCGGCATGTAACCGATCCGGTCTCCCGCGATCCGTCCGCTCAAGTGACAGATGTAGATAATTACACAAAGAGACAAATGTGTCAAAAACAGGGCCGCATCACCGGTTACACGGCGTATCACAAAAGTAATCCTTTACCAAGAACGAAAGCAACACATTCGCAATAATTCGCAACACAATTCATAAAAAAGTAAGAATTCGTCATCAAATATGCTAAAAAACAAGCTGTTTTCTTGCTGCATATGCCTTGAAAATCAGGCGGTTTTATGCTACAATCTGTACTGACTACAAGTATGTCTGTCCCGGGTTTACAAACGTAAATCCCGAGTACGATAGCAAGGAGAGACTCACATGAAGAACGGTAAGGGCAACGCATCGTTCACCCAGCGCTTCTACGCCATGCTCATGGCGGTCATGATGCTGGTTGGTCAGGTGGACTGGCTCAACTTCGCGTCTGCTGAAGAGCCGGGCACTCCCTCCGATCTCACGGCCTCCGTGGTGCGCACGGATGACCCGGAGATTGATCGCCTGCTCGAGGAGTATGGCGTGAAGGACGAGGAAGCCGAGGTTCCGGACGAAGATCTCGAACCGGAGACCGCGGATGATCAGGCTGTGCCGGAGATGCCCCGCATCCCCGTGGACGCCGAGATCAAAGTCGGGGACAGCAAGCGCGGCAGCTTTGTGATCCCCGGGCTTCCTTATACAGTGAGGCTGAATGTCCGCAGCCGCATGACCGTGGACATCACCGCGAGCGGCATGGACCTGGCTTTGGAAGTCCGTGCCGAGAGCAGCCATAGCGGCCACCGTTACGAGAGCAGGAACGGCGAGCTCTTCGTGCGCACGGAACTGGCGCACGGGGACTACATCCTGACTTTCATGGCGGCCGGCGGTGCCACCGGTGAATTCACCTACGCCGTCGTGCAGGCTGAAGAGATCCTCCCCGTGGACGCCCCCGCGCCCGCGGAAGAGAACACCGGCGACGAGACCCCCGCTGCCGATGACGCCGCCGTGACCGAGGATCAGGACGCGGCCGATACCGAGGCTCAGGACGCCGCCGATACCGAGGATCAGGACGCGGCCGATACCGAGGATCAGGACGCGGCCGACACCGAGGATCAGGACGCCGCCGACACCGAGGATCAGGACGCCGCCGACACCGAGGATCAGGACGCCGCCGATACCGAGGATCAGGACGCGGCCGATACCGAGGATCAGGACGCCGCCGATTCCGAGGATCAGGACGCGGCCGATACCGAGGATCAGGACGCCGCCGACACCGAGGATCAGGACGCGGCCGACACCGAGGATCAGGACGCGGCCGATACCGAGGACGGCGAGAACAGCGACGCGGAAGATGCCCTTACCGAAAGTGAAGCTGTTTCTTCCAATTATATATACACGTTCGGGGAGCAGAAGGAAGTTCGCCTGTCTGCGATCCTGGGCGCGCTTGGCCTGCCGGCGGATCCCCAGCTGGCGAGCCGCGAGATCAGCGTGAGCGATCCCGACGCCGTGACCGTGACCGTGCTGGACGAGGAGAACGACCAGCTCATCACCGCCAACGCGTCCTTTGACCGTGTGACGCTGACCTACACCCTGGTCACCAGCGAGCGCGAGATCATCCTGCGCAACCCGGCGGCCGAGGCGACTGTCGCCGAAGACGAGACTCCGGTCGGGAACGAGGAAGCGACGCCCACCGATCTGGCGACGGACGAGACCGTCACCGAAGACGTCGGGGCCACCGACACCGTCGGCGAGGAGACCGCCACGCCCTCCGACCTGGAAGGCGAAGCGGAGACCGAAGCTGCTTCTTCCTATTACTATAGCTTCAACGGCATCGGCGATTACCAGCTGGTGGGCGTGATCCTCGCGAACAACGAGATCTCCTATCAGTCCCTGGTGGAAGTCGCCGTCAGCGATCCCGCCGCCGTGGAGCTGGACGATGACCTGTATCTGACGGCTGTGGCCTACTTCGACGAAGTGACCCTCACCGTGGTCACCGACAGCGATGAGACCTACGAGATCGCCCTGACCAACCCCGCTCCGGCTCCCGTGGAGCTGACCGAGGACGAGGTGATCGTCGCCGACTACAACGAGAGCCAGACCGCGGCCTTCGCCCGGGTGGTGGAGTTCACCTTCGGCACGCCCGAGGATGAGACCGCGGAAGAAAACGGGACCGCCAAGGCCCGCCGCTCCATGCTGCTGGACAAGCCCGAGATCGGCTACGCGGCCGTGGACGTCAAGCTGGCGGACGACGTCGAGGCCAGCGAGGCCGGCTATGTGGTGCCCGTCACCCTGGAGAACGCCGTGGAGCTCCCCGTCCGCGAGGACTACAGCGCGACCGTCACCTATGAACTGTATCACATCAACGGCAACGTGGCCGAGAAGGCCGAACTGAAGAGCGTGGAAGTGGTGGACGGCCAGATCGTCGGCTTCACCATGATCGCCTCCGACTTCTCCCCCTACGTGCTGAAGTACACCGTGGACTTCCACTATCGCGGGGAAGACTACTCCATCGAGGGCAACAGCCAGATCCTGCTCTCCGAGCTGATCGGCATCCTGAACATCACCCGCGAGGACGGCACCCCCATCACCGTGGATGAGGTCGAGTCCGTGACCTTCTCCGCCGCGCACCTGGTGGCGGTCGAGGAAGTGGCCGGCGTCATCAGCTACAACGGCGCCGAGGGCGTGGACGTGGGCGAGAAGGACTTCCTGCTCTCGAGCCTGCAGCCCTTCAGCACCGAGGAGAGCCTGACCATCGTCCTGACCGACGGCGAAGTGATCACGATCGGCGTGACCGACGCGCAGACCATCACCATCAACTTCTTTGACGCGGACGGCACGACGCCTATTGACGCAGAAACAGCGATCGGAAGCTATTGCATTGCGATAGGCAATCAGGCTTGGAGTGGCACCATTGAACGGTTTGTGACTTTTAATACCAGCGGTAACACGGCAAGTGCAGAAATAAATGACAATGAAATGGATCGAGCGCGGTGGGCACCCGACCAGACAGTTACCAGTTTTTGGGATATTCAGAATAATCGATTCAATGACACGATCACCATTGGAAGCTATACTGCAACCAAGCAATCAGACGGAACCTACAAGGCTGTCAAGCAAGCAGCTTACACAGTTACTGTCAGGTTTGTGGATGATTCGGGTAACATCATCTCCCCCGAAGGCATTAGCGGTGATTATTCTTTCTATGTGTCAACGCGCAATGCAGATGATAACAACACATTGTACGGCGCGAAAATGAATAATATCTCGCTGAGCAGCGGGTCGGCATCTAAAGATTTCACTGCATTCTACAAGAATGCAAATGATAATAACGGAAACAGCATTACGTATGCGACAGGCATGGCTGTCAACGTATATGTAGGCCAGAATCTTGACGTATACAATAACGACCAAGGTGAAGTGAACGGCGTTACATACCACAAGAACGAAGTTACTTCCATTACCAACCGAATCACCGATGGCGCTGTGATCAATGGCTATGTGTTTACGGCCACGGAAACGGCAGACGGCATAACATACACCGGCGCAAAGCCTGTACCCTATAAGTACCAGATCGTCGTGGACGGCAACGAAGACCACGCAGACTTTGGACCACCTCCCGAAAGCGACTATAAAGGCCATTGGTATGTCCTGTCAAAGCTGACAAAGGCCAACGGCAACGTATACTATTATGTTGACAAACTGGCAAACGAAAGCAAGGACAGGATCGACGAGACGGGCCTGGTCGAGATCCCCACATACTATTCTGCAGACAGCCTGGGAAGCATCTCGGTCGATAATCCTTCCGGCCGCACCACCCTCTACCAGGAAGGAGATCAGGTAGAGAATGTGCTGGTTTGCTTCGCAAACCCGGCACAGAATTACGGTGATGTCATCAACGGCACAACGTATGATGACGGGGATGCAATCAGCAAGTACGCGCTCAGCAGCACGAGCGAAAACGGAGTCGGAACTCTTACTCTCAGCAAACTGCCGGAGCTTCATCTGACAACGGTATACAAAGGTGAAGACGGTACTGTATTGGCGCACGGTGATTGCCCGTCGTCACAGTATTATCTGCTGATCAAGATGGTGCGCAATGGGAATACCTATTATGCACTGAAACAGATACACAGGAATGATGGACAAGGGGATAAGGAACCGACTCTTCCGGGATACACTTCGGACAAAAACATCGTGTTCTACCCTGTAACGGGCAATAACGGCGGCACCGTTACTCTGGGCAACACACCTTACTATTATTCCGGGACCGAGACGCTCACCACACAGATCGTGGGCGATGTGAGCCTGGCTGGCGCTGACATCTCGTCCAGGGACAATGTGCAGACCGCGGTCAACGGCGGCGTCAAGTATAACGAAAACACGGTGGGCGCGCCGAAACAGTACCACGACCTGACGAAGGACCTGTATTCCAGCAGTTCGGCTATCGACACCGGCAGCGATCCCTACATGATGACCACCACGCTGAAAAAGCAGCCCGACAACGGCGTGGACCATGAAATCAAGTTCGCCTTCTACGAAGAGCGTACGGCAAACAGGATCAGTGCCAGTGAAGATGCGACTCCTTCGTACCCCGATCTGTCCACAACACCGAACGCATACTATGTCCGGATCCGCCTGAAGAGGGACGGCGGTGTTGTCGCCTACAGGGTCGTGCCGCTGACAAGCGATCATATCAACGCAGCGAACACCACTGGTAAATTCACGGTGGTAGTCGATGCGCAAGACACCTTCCAGCTCGTAGACGATAAGGGCAAGAAGATCAACGGCGGTACGCTGCACTATGATCCGGACGTATATGAAAGTGATGTACGTCTGTTCACCGCGTACAGTGCAGGGACGATCCCTTCCATGGAAGACGATTATGGCCTTGCGGACTGCGAATCCAAGGGCATTGATGAGATCGCAGATTACGACTTCTGGCCATACAACATCTTTACAGACCACCGCAAAGACACTCCGGCCGGGGATACGACGGAGTGGGATGTTGCGATGTATTCCGCATACAAGAAAGTGTACCAGGTGCAGGTCGTGTTTGATGGCCAGACCGGCGTACCCGATGGGCTCGATGCTACCACATACGGCTTCCGCGTGACCGCGACCCACAAGTCCGGCGACGCGGAGCGGTATGCCGAAATGCTGAAGAGCGGCGAGGAGTCCGGCAATACGCTCACCTTCGTCATCGAGAATCAGGATGTCGGTTCGGAATTCAACGCACAGAAAAACTGGAAGCAATACAAGACCGCAGGAAACAATGATTTCCAGGATGGCACAGGGAATAATCTCATCAGCGGCAACGAGACCTATTCCTTCGAATTCGGCAACGGGAATTACACGAATTTTGTCAAAATGACGGATGGCATGCCGGTCACCATCGGCGGCCAGAAATACTCGGTCTCCTATGAGTATCACGATATGGAGACCGGTGAAAATGTTGAGAACAGCAAGAATAATACCACCGGCAACAACGTGACGACCATCACGGACAAGATCATCCTGAAACCCTTCGAATATGACACTGCCAAGAAATCGCAGGATCTCATTGGTGAAGCGTCTGAGTTCGGTATCGTAGCGGGAAGATACGGATTCAGGACGTCCCATACGGAGACCAACTTTGCCGTGTATGATGTGGACCTTGAAGAGGTCTCCATCCAGGGCTCCGGTGATGATGACGTTCCCTTCTACGCGGTGAACGCGAGTATTGAAAAGTGGTCAAATACCGGCGTTGATTTGTATTTCAACACGACTGCCGGTCAGAATGTTCCGACTACCATCACAGGCAGTATGCCCGTATATGACGACAATGGCAATAACATCGGGAGCAAAACCGGCAATGTCAACATCAACATCATGGAAGCCGGTGCGATCCGCAGCTATGTGAAAGCTCGGATCCAGGAGGGCAAGACTGCGTCTGACAAGCTGAAGGCCGGCGACAAGTGCGTGATCACGCCGACTTCGAACGAGATCGATCTCCACGAATTCCCGTCTGATGCCATGATCTACATCAACGCTGACAACATTTCGCTTAACGGCGTCAAGGTCAAAAAGCTGGAAGGACAGACGGTCGTCTTCAACACCTCTAAGAGTGGGCATGTTGAATTCGGTGAAGTTGAGTTCACATTCGTTGATGAAAACGGCAATCCGAAACCCGCGACTGTAAACGGAACAGCGTACGCGAAAATCAAATCGACCAATCAGGCTGCAATGAATACCGACAATGACATCAACACAGCTGTCGATAAGCTGATGATGCAGCGCCTGATCTTCAACGCGTACAACGCCTCCAGTGTTGAAGTGCACGACAGCGCCGGTTTGTTCCTTGCGCCAAACGCGACTGAGGTAGTTGAGAGGAACTCTGCCGGCTGGCTCATCGGCGGCGAACGGACAACGGTATACAACCAAGGCGAGATGCACTTCTACTTCCATGAGCGGAAGTTCTCCGGCACAGCTAAAGGCTTTATCGCATCCAAGTACATGAACCGCCTGACAGAGGGTCAACCGACTGCGCCGAATGGCGAACAGACGTTCACCTTTGTCATGGAGGAACTGGATCCCGTAAACAAGGTCTGGGTGACCATGACGGGCGCCGTCGTGCAGAACAACGGTTCTACGATCACGTTCCCGAACCTGGTTTATCCCGATGCCAACGAGCAGGGGCTCCACTACTATCGTATCCGTGAGATCGGTTCCACCGGCAAAAACGTTGAGCCCGCCGACTACTATTACATCGTGAAGGCCAATGTCGTGGTGACTCCCAAGAGCGGCACTGTTGACGGCACCTACACGATGGATAGTTCCTACATCCGCTATTACCAGATGAAGGCGGACACGCTTTCAAGTGTCGAACTGACCGAAACTCAGGTCCATCAGTTCAAGATCGCGGACGATGGAAAAATCAAAGTCTCCAACGGTCAGCATGTATATGAGGATGTAAGAAGATACTATCCGACAGACGCTTACCTGACCGGAGCAGCAGAATCGGAGACTGACGGTTCTGTCGACACCGCTACCGCGATCAAGTTCGTCAACACCTACGTGGGCAAGTACTGCCTGGCCATCACCAAGGCCTGGAACGACAGCAACGACCGCGACGGCGTGCGTCCTGACGCCATCAAGGTGGAGCTGTACGGATACAGGATGAAGACACCGGCTACCGATACGACGCCCGCTGTGTATGAGTGGTTCCAGGTGACGGGCATCGCGCCTGATCCCCAGTACACTTACACGATCGATACCAACACGGAATCTCCCACTTACGGCGAAGTCACCAATCTTGTGGACTACGCTGTACTCAGCGACGCCAACAACTGGACCCACATGGTCAAGGGCGTCGACAAGTACGACGACTACGGCAACATCATCAAGTATCAGTGGCGCGAGACGGCGTTTGTGTTCGGCAACACTGAAATCGCCGTGCCGCAGACCGCGTACGGGAACCCGCTGAATCTGATGCCCGAGGTCACCATCACCTATTATGTGAGCGACGACGGCCAGACCGTCAGCGCCACCCGGACGGAGACCGCGAAGAATGAGGTCACCTACACCGGCAAGGTCACCCACACCGACACCAAGCAGGCCTTCCCGGATGAGGACGATATCACCTACGTCACCGGCCTGACCAACACCCACGAGACCCTGACCACCGAGGTCGAGGCGACGAAGAAGTGGCTGGACAGCGAGGGCAATGAGATCGACGCCAAGGACATCCCCGAAGGCACCAAGCTGACCTTCCGCCTGATCGCCACCTACACCGTGGATGAGGAAGTCACCACGGGCGAGGGCGAGAACGCAACGACCACCGTCAAGACCAAGACCTACGAAGTCCGGCAGATCACCGATGTGAACGGCAACTCCGTCATCAGCGACATCGAGCTGGACGGCGAGATCGACAAGGACTCCGAGAACAACAACATCGCCGTTACCGCCACCGGTGAGACGGCTGATTGGCTTGCGCACTGGGGCAACCTGCCCAAGTACTACGACGGCCACGAGATCGCCTACAAGGTGGTCGAGGTCGTCGTGCCCAACGGCTATACCAGCGAGATCACCACCGCGTGCGCAAAGAACGCCGACGGCGTGTGGGTGACCAAGATCACCAACACCGAGGAGCGCGGCGCGCTGAAGGTCGACAAGACCATGTTCGTCGACAACGTGAAGATCACGGAGCCTGACAGCGCGGCGGACGAGCCCAACTACACCTATTACGAATCCGTCATCTTCTACGTGACCGTGTCCTATAAGGATGCTGACAATAAGGTCTGGTATCTGGACCAGGATGGCGTGCTGACCGACGACGAGGACGAGAAGTGGTACTTCCCGATTTCTCCGAAGGACAGCCAGCTCTTCACCGGCCTGCCGTTCGGTGATTACACCGTCACCGAGTATATGAAGCAGGAAGACGACAGCAGCAACATCACCTATGTTGCGGTCGGCGATATCAACAGCATGACCTTCATCTCCGGCATCTCCAAGGTCACCGACACCGCGACCGTGGACACCGTCTATGATGAGAACGACGATACCACCATCGCCGAGGGCCACCTGATCAACGCCTACACCACCGGCAAGTACTGCATCGCCGTGACGAAGCAGTGGCTGGTGAACGGCACGGTCACCGTCCCGAACGACAGCACCGAGCTGACCGTCCGCCTCGAGCGCACGACGACCCCGGACGATGACGACAGCTGGGAGCCCGCCCCGCTGAACCTGCGCGAGACGGACACTGAGTACGACGAAGACGACGGCACCATCGTCCTCGACAAGGACAACAACTGGTCCGCGGTGGCGGTCGGCATGGACAAGATGGACGCTGACGGCAACCTCTACAGCTACCGCTGGGTCGAGCTGAACAAGAGCGGCGCCCTCATCACGCCCGGTTATGTGATCAACACCGGCGTCGACAGCAACAACGAGTACTGGATGGTCGGCGAACCGACGACCCTGCAGTATAAGGATCTGCCCGAAGGCGCTACGGGCGAGAATGTTGAGGCGACCCTGATCTTCCTCACCAAGCTGACCAACAGCAGCGTCGAGGTCGAGATCCCGGTGCACAAGACCTTTGTGAACGGCGATCCGGACACCCAGTTCACTGTTGAACTGTATCAGTTCCTGGTTCCTGACGTCGACGCGAAGGCCGAGATCATCCTGTACACGGAGGCCGGCACCGCTGCGAGCAAGGTGACAGCTTCCGAGGTGAAGGACAGCACGCCTGTCACGATGACCCTGAAGGCCAACGAGACCGGCACCTATGTCATCGAGGGCATCTCCCGTCCCGGCGTGTACACGGTCTTCATCCGTGAGAAGGCCGGCACCGATCCCGCCATCACCTATGACGGCTCCTTTAAGACTGTGACCTTCGAGGTCGTCTGGTACAACGGCGGCGATGATTACGATACCGACGGCGCCGACGTCCTGCACGACTACCTCGTGGTGAAGTCTGACAACACCAACACCGACGGCATCCAGTGGATCGACTCGGTGGATTCGCAGAATATCAAGAACGACCTCCCCGTCGAGATCAACAACGAGCGCAAGACCGGCTCCCTTGTCATCAGCAAGGAAGTCGAGAGCGACAACCCCGCCGACGCGGGCCAGGAGTTCACCTTCACCGTTGAGCTGAAGAACGCCGACAACTCCAACCTGGCGAACGGCACCTACGGCGACGTGGAAGTCACCAATGGCAAGGCCACCGTCAAGCTCCACGGCGGCGACAAGGTGACCCTCTCCGACCTGCCCGTTGGCACGAAGTGGACCGTGACCGAGACTGCTGTGGACGGCTTTGCCGCCACGATCAAGGTGAACGGCGAAACGGCTGAGACCGCTTCCGGCACCATCCTCGCCGACGATCCCTCCACCGAGGACGAGGACGAGGACGAGAGCGTCGTCACCGTCGAGTTCACCAACACCCGCGAGGAGGGCGATCTGGCAATCACCAAGACGCTGGTGAGCAGCCTGCCTGCCGACGCGGACAAGGAATTTACCTTCACGATCTATCTGGACGCCGACATCGACGGCACGTTCGGCGACGCGGAGTTCACCGACGGCGTGGCTGAGATCACGCTGAAGGGCGGCGAGACGGCCACCATCGAAGACCTGCCGACCGGCATCCATTACACGGTTGTGGAGCAGGACGAAGACGGCCTTACCGCCACCGTGGTGGCTGCGGGCACGACCGGCACGGCGCTCGATACGGACAACGGCGCTGAGGGCGTGATCGACACCGATGGCGAGACCGTCGAAGTCAAGAACACCCGCGATACCGGCAGCCTCAAGATCGACAAGGCTGTGTTCGTCGACGGCGCGGACAAGACCACGCAGTACACCGACCGGACCTTCTACGTGAAGGTGCAGGGCGTCATCGACGGCGAGACCTACTGGGTGACCGCCGACAACGGCGCGGTCAGCAAGACGGCAGCCGAGGCGAAGGTCTTCGAGGTCAAGCCCGGCACGACGCTGACCATCACCGGCCTGCCCGTGGGCACCTACACCGTGACCGAGGTCGCGGATGCGAACGGCACCGAACTCGGCACGCCCGATGCCGACATGGGCAGCATGACCTACCTGGCGGAACTGAGCCGCACGGAAGACACCGTTGAGGTCGTCAAGCTGGTCACCAGCGGCGAAGGCGACGCGGCGACCGACAACGCGGCCGCGGCTTCCCTCATCAACGCCTACACCACCGGCAAGTTCTGCGTGGCTGTGACCAAGCAGTGGCTGGTCAACGGCGAGGCCTATGTGGACGACGATCTGGCTGTGACCGTCAAGCTGCGGCGCTCCACTGACGGAACCACCTGGGCGGACGTCACCGGCCAGACCGGCAAGGTCCTGAACAAGGCCAACAACTGGTCTTATGTCGCCATCGGCATGGATCAGATGGACGCGAACGGTGTCCGCTACGAGTATCGCTGGGTTGAGACGCCTGTCGACGGCTGGGCCGAGGGCAAGCAGGAGGTCATCCAGCAGGTCACCCTGCCTGAGGGCGCGACGGGTGAAGACATTGAGGCGACCCTGATCGTCCTCACCAAGCTGAACAACAGCAAGGCTGTGGTGCAGCCCGAAGTGACCAAGGAGGTCACCGGCACCACGAGCGCCGCGACCTATGACGCCACCGAGAAGTTCACC
>JAEEGL010656586.1_pt1 | contig 13182 bp, 5 predicted proteins | sample 9134231 | NCBI WGS metagenome assembly JAEEGL01 (sample SAMN16246548, study PRJNA631951) | gut metagenome | biome: gut microbiome; feature: rumen; material: fiber-attached | host: Bos | place: Iran: Karaj | collected 2018-10
GGAGTCCGACACCCAGAGAAGGTCTGTCTCCGAATCATAGAAAAGGTCTCCCACTTCCTTGATTCCGGGCGCCAGGGCGCCGAGTTGCTTTTTCCACACCTTGGTTCCCCCAAGGGTATAGCGCCACAGCGTTGCCCCGCTCTGGGCTCCAACGTAAAGGTCTCCCTTATACCAGGTTATTCCCTCAACGCCGGAATTACCCATATTTGCGGCATCGTCAATGACAAAGATAGTGGTTTTTGAATTATACGGTGACTGCACCCTGTAGACGCGGTCAGACTCAATTCCAAGATAAAGCGTTGTGGATCCGGGGTCTATGGTTACGCCTTCCATATCGGCACTATAAGTCCAGACGCTGGTGTAAGCAATGGCGTCCACTCCGCCGTCAAGGTTAGTGAACTTGTACAGTTCCCCCTGGTCTCCTACGCCCCAGAGATAGGTTTTATCCCAACTGAGGCAAAGGCCGGAGAGTTCCTCGACTCCGGAATCGAACACCTTGCGGGTATAACTGCCCTGAACGGGCATTCCCGGCTTGTTCTGGAACTGCTCCTGCTGCTCGGATATGCACCTGACGCTGCCGCCCTGGGCCGCCTTCTGGGAGCTTTTTGAGGAAGTGCTTCCGTTAAGGAACACCCCGTAGCCCTGGTTGTTGGCGGAATCCATATGGGAATTCCAGATCTTGGTCTGGGTTCCGGCGCCCATATAGGTTCCGGTAACGTCAATGAAACCAGTGTAAGGGAACCACGCCTGGGGCTCTCCCACAGCAAAGGCATAGCCGGCAGCGTACTGCCAGCCCTTGGCCGATGAAAGGGGATCTATTGGGAAGAAACCGGAAAGGTCTTCACGCATAGGGACCTTGTATCCCGGAGGACAGGGGTCGTAGGCCGTTTTGGTGGCTCCATCTCCCCAGACGGTTTTGTCCACGGAACTCATCCAGGTGCCGTCGGCATAATAGAACGTATCCGGATGAGAGATTGTCTCCTGCCTGGAAACCGGCCCGGGAGCGCGTTTTGAAGGGGTTTCACACGGGAACGGGTCCTTTCTTCCCCACTGGTACAGAAGACCGTAGGAATCTGCTCCGGCCTGGGCCGATGCGGCCTCCAGCGCACCAAGGTTACGGTCCATGGTGGTGTAGAAGGAGAAGCCGTACTTGTCTCCTCCTATTTCCGTTTTCGGTATCCAGATGTGCCAGCTCCAGAGAATGGTTCCGGAAGCGTCTTTGGCTGCTACAAGGGCATTTCCGGGCACCAGGGGCTCCTTTGTGGAGAAGAGCACATACCCGTTGTAATACGAGGCGTCTTCAAGGCACTCCCCTCCCCAGAGAATCTCTGCGGAGGCCGCCGTTCCCACCGACGCGGTGCCGTTTCCTTTCACGGCCTTGAACTTGTAACTGCCTGCAGACATCACGATGTAACTGTTAGCAGTACCGTTAAGGCCAAGGTCCGCGGCAAGCGACGGATCCGGAGGATTGGGATTGTCAGGGGTGTCCGGGGTACCCGGATTGTCCGGCGTGCCGGGGTCATCGGGAGTACCGGGATTATCGGGGTTGTCGCTCTTCTCCCCGGGGTTTTCCTCGGAAGGAGGAGGCGGAGCGGGGAGATTACTCTCCTTGGCACCGCCGCAGGATAGGAGCAGCGGTACCAGGAAAGCAACCCAAAAGACAGTCAGTTTTTTCATTAAGATTGTGTTTACAACTTGACGCAACGCACGGAACCGCCACGGGAGCGGATCTGGCCACGGCGGCGGAACTGGTCACCCACCACGCCGGTAAGGCCGTATCCGTTCTGGGTACCGCTGTCCCATCGGCCGCTCCAGATCTGGATGTCGGTTCCGGCACCCTTGTGAGCGCCGTCGGCATCGTCGATATAGCCGGCAAGAGGGAACGTCAGGTTACCCACGGTGAAACGGTAGTTATCGGCATCAAGTATAACGTACGCGGCGCCGCTGATGTCACTGCCGGCCCAGAAAGGACAGCTGTTGTTACGCTGAGGAAGGACATAACCTACAGGGCAGGGGTCGTTGACGGTCTTCTTTGCCTCACCCCAAAGGGCGGCCACGGGATCATTGCCCTCGTTCTGCCAGTCTTTGTCGTCCAGGTAATAGAATACCGTAGGATTCTGGGCACCTCCGGCAATGGAGGTCTGCTCGTTCAGGTAGGTTATCTCCTGGCCTTCGGCAAGGGTGGACTGGGCCGATGTAGCGGGATCGCCGATTCCCGGGAACGGATCCTTACGGCCCCACTGATACAGAAGGCCGAATGATTCGGAGGGAGCCGCACCGCTTGCAGGAACAGCCACAAGGGCGCCTACGTTGCGGTCCATTACCTTGAGGGTGGCAAAATTGGTTTCATCGACATCCGTTACCGGGGTCTTGGGCATCCAGATGTGCCAGCTCCAGAGGACCTTCTCCTCCTCGTCTATTGCCGCGATGAGTGCGTTACCGCCGACAAACGGTTCAGGGACGCGGAAATACATATATCCGCCTTCGTAAAGGGTGGCGTCGATGATGCTTCCCTTCTCTACGACGTCCGTATTGCCCATCGTCTCCCACAGGACGGCGGTGGTTTCAATGGTGCCGACAGACTCCTCTGTATTGCCCTTGACAGCCGCAATCTTATATGTGCCGGGGGCAGTTACGATGTAGCAGTTTGCGGTGCCTTCATCGCTGATGCTCACAGCGTCGGAGACGTTGAGTTCCATCACAAAGTCCTTGATCTTGGATGTGATGTTACCAAGGTCCTGCCCTTCACCGGCAAAGGAAATCTCTTCCTTTTCAGTGTAAACCTTCTTGGCCTCTCCGTCCTTGAAGAACTTGAGGTCAAATCCGCTGGGAAGGACCGTTCCGGCGGGGACATAGATTGCCTGAGAGCCGGAAGCGAGTTTTCCGCTTACGGTTACCAGGGCTCCCTGACGGTACTGGTTAAGGTTCTTTTCCTTGTCCGTAATCTTCACCTGGATGGCCTCATATCCCGTGACGGCGTCTTTCCTGCCGGTAATGGCATAGGAGTCAAAATCACCGTCCACTGAGAAACTGAGCCGGGAACATACCTCATAGAACTGGAACTTGTTCTGGGCGTCGTTGCAGGCTGCAAGGAGATAACGGTTTGAAGTGTTGAACTTGGTATAGAAGAAGCAGTGGGGCAGAAGGTCCACAGCATCGGCCGGATAACCGGCATAGAGCGTGCTACCCACGTCTTCGCGGATATACGGCACAAGGCCGTCTACGGTAAGGCTTGCCGTCTTGCCGTCGGAACTGATGTCTCCGGCGGCAAGGGTTACGGTAACCTTGTCCTTGGCGTATTCCCCGTGAACCACAATCTGGTCTCCGGCTACCCAGGCGGTCTTTTCACCGCCTTCAGGAAGCACAAAGCTCAGAGTTAGGGAAACCGGCTCAGGTTTCACTTCCTCTTTCCCGGGTGTGTCCCCGGAAGGATTGTTTCCCGGCTTTGCACAGGAAAACAGGAATATTACTGCAGAAAGGACTGCGATGTTTGCAAATATCTTTTTCATAACGTTTCCTTTCTAAATTATTGGTCCCAGTCTACTGAAGCCGTGTACTCGTACCATTCAAGCACCGCGCTTGAAGCGTCGCCGTCGGCGGCTACGCCGATGTACATATTGATCTCGGCGCCCCAGGTGGTGGTGCACATCGTTGAGGCCGATGTGTCGAAGGAAGCCATCTCAACGCCGTTGCACAGGTAGGTCACATGGCAGAAGCCTGCGCCTGCGGGGTCGAACTTGTAGGTGATTTCCATCGGCTTGGAGAAGTCAAGGCCGGTTGTGTACTCGGAGGCAATGGCCGGTTTCTGGGCGGCATCTCCGTCAGGTGCATTGAAGTCGAAACTTATCTTGCTGCTGGCGGGACGGATGTCCACCTTGAGTTCCGCGCTCTTGGAGTAGCAGAACCAGTGGCGCACACGGGCCGTGGCTCCGATCGAACTCCAGCGGAAGGTATAAGTACCGAACGGCATTCCGCCCTGGTTGAGACGGCAATACACGTCGCTGGACTGGCTGGCGAACAACGTGCCAACGCCCGAGGTATAAACGGGATCTATACCCTTGTCGGACTTCCAGGCGCCAAGTTCCTCGTTGTCCATAACCTTGCGGACAGGGGCGATGGGATATGCCTGCTTTAGTTCGATGGGCTTCTCAATCACGGGATCTCCCTCCTCAAGCGGGATGCTCCTCAGCACGATGGTGCTCTTTCTGAGCGATGTACTGCCTTCATTTGCCGTAAGCGTGATATTGAGCGTTCCGTTGCCGGTATGCCCGGTGGGATTGTCAATGGTATACCAGTCGTCAGATTCGCTCTGCTTTTCCGCAGTCCAGGAACCGTTGGAAACAACGTTGAGGAAGGCCGATAACTGGTCATAGCCGACGCGGATCTCAAAGGTCTCGGGGTCCAGCTGAACACCGTCCTGGGTGAGTTTTATCATAGCGCGCTCTTCGCCGTGACGGTCATAGATGGCAAGGTTGGCGTAACGTTTTTCTCCGCCGTTTTCCTCAAATGAGACGGTAACGTCGCCGTCCATCTCTCCGTTTTCACCGTCAGTGACGGACAGCCAGTCGGTGTCGCCATCGGCCTCAGGAAGGACTTTTGCGCTCCACTTCTGGTTGGACAGAACCGCCACCTTGATTTCTCCGGCGATCTTCGGCACCATAATTCCGCCCTCTATGTCGGCGTCGGGCACGTTGAGGTAGGCGATACCCTTCTGGTAAACGGTGACTGTCTTGCCAAGATAGTAGTCGCTGGCAATCTTGATCTTGTCTATACGGTCGTCAAGATCCGTGTTGTCATAGTACTGGACCTTGACGGTGGTGCTTTCGCCCTGGCCCTTGTGAACCAGGGTATCGGCAACGGCCTCACCTTCTTCCTGGCCGATTATGCACCAGTCCGGGTGGTCGCTGGTAATGCTCCAGGGCCTGTTGGACTTCACCACGATGGTAAAGGCCGCGGCGTTGATGGCCTCAAGATGGTACTCGTTCTCCACGCGGTACCGAAGGTCCACAACATCCTTGTTAGCCTGCGGAACCACGTCTTTCGAGTAACATCCGGCCAGCACGGCGGTAAGGACAAGGCCAGTCAGAATGAAATGAAATATCTGTTTCATAACGTTCAACTTTTCAATTGTTTACAACTACCATCCGGGGTTTTGAGGCCCAAGGTTGGGATCACAGAAGAGTTCAGCCTGAGGGATGGGATAAAGGTACATCTTATCATCCCAACTGCGGTTTTCAACCAGTTTGCGGCTGTAGGTCCTGGTGCCGCCGGCACTTGTGATTTCCACGCCGGAAACGGATTTCTGGGTGCTCTCTGCAATTTTCCAGCGGCGGACATCCCAGAAGCGGTGGTCTTCGAAGGCAAATTCAACCCTCCACTCACGCTGGACGGCCTTGCGGAAGTCATCCTTCCCAGTTACCGTCACGGCCGGCATCCCGGCGTTTGCGCGGACCTCGTTGAGGGCCGCACGGGCACTGAGCGGGAAAGTGGCGTCGGTGGCATCCGGACCAAGGTACTCGTTGAGAGCCTCGGCATAACTCAGAAGGATTTCCGCGTAACGGGAAACTATCCAACTGTGCTTGCCGGAAACCTCGGCCTCGGGGGTGAAGTCGCAGGACTCGATGATGTAGCGGCGGAGATAGTATCCGGTGGGAGAGCCAAGTCCCTGGCGGGTTGCCGAATAGTCGGCGCCGCCGGTGCTCACATCTATTACGGAGCCCTTGAAAGCCATTCCGTCGGCAAGGACGGCACGGGCAAGGCGGGGATCACGTCCGCCGTAAGGATCGGCGGGGTTGAAGGCGGGATCGGCGCTGTGCCAGCCGTCGGCCTCAAGGGTTACGTCATATCCGCCAAGGGTCTGAAAGGCATCCACAAGGTCCTGGGTGGGGAAAGTGCCTGCCATATAGGTGCGCTGTCCCATCGTGAACCTTGCGGGGAAGTTTGCCTTCTCAAAACTGTTGCTCTCAGAACGCATAATCTGGAGGATCACCTCCGGGGAAGGTGTAATGTTGTTGGCTTTCTCCGCGGGATCAAGCACATAAACCGGAAGACCGGCAGCGGTCTTGAGGTCTATGACTGCCTGCGCGGCCAGAGCGGCCTCCTTCCACTTTTCCGGATCTGCGCCGGTGTTGTGGAGGGGGCTTGCCGCATAGAGGAGGGCCTTGGTCTTGAGGGCCAGGGCAAAGCCTCTTGTGACACGGCCGTATTCGTCGTCAAGCATTCCTATATAGGAATCCGGGAGATACTTGGCGCAGGTGTCGCACTCCTCGGCAATGTAACTTACGACCTCGTCAAAACTGGTTTTGCCGATAGAATTGGCCTCCTCAACGGACAGCATCACGTCCACGGGCATCGCTATGTCGCCATAGCGGCGGGCAAGTTCAAAGAGGTAATACGCGCGGAGGGTCCTGGCCTCATAGGGGTAGAGTGCCAGATGCTCCATCTGCATATTGTACTTTGAGTCGTATCTGTACCTGGAGATGTCCACGGTCTTGATGGACTGGAGGAACTCGTTGGCCGAACGGATGGCGCCGTACAGGCTCCATTTGTCGTCCACGGTCTGGACAGGACTCCAGTTGCCGTTGGTGAAACGCTGTACGGAGGCATCGGGATCCGCGTACTCGGCATCGTCGGAGCCGCAGTCCCTGAGGGCGCTGCTTACGTCGGCTATGTCCTTCCCGGGCATATATCCGTAGATGTTGGTGAGCATCTTCTGGATATTGCTGTAGGTGGAGTACATGTCGTCCCTGTCGTAGAGCGATGAGGTCTCGTCAAAATCCAGGAAATGGCAGCCTGCTGCAAGCAGAACTGTTGAAAGTATGTAAATAATCTTTTTCATATCGTTTCCCGGTTTAGAAGTTGAACTTTATACCGGCCCAGAAGACACGGGTGGTAGGATAATTGGCTCCTAACTGCTCAGGATCAGCAAACCGGATTGTATCGGCGCTGAACAGGTTGGTTGCGCTGATGGACACCGTTGCGTCGCAGATTCTCATCAGGCTCCTTGGAACCGTGTATGAGATTCCCACGTTACGGAGTTTCAGGAACGAGCCGTCACGGTAATAGAGTGAACTGGAGCGGTAGTTGTTGGCTCCTGACTGCGTTGTGAGGCGAGGCATAGTGGCCTTTGCCGCATTTTCAGGGGTCCAGGGGATTTCCCGTCCAAGGTAGGTGGTGGAAATGGTGTATCCGTCGGAGCCGAGAGGCTGGTACAGCGGGGAATCCAGAAGGCTTACGGTCACTCCTGCCACGCCCTGGAAATCGGCATATACCGTAAAGCCCTTCCAGGCTGCGTGGAGGCCGAATCCGTACTGGAACACAGGTGTGGTGGAAGTGCCCAGTTTCACGCGGTCTTCGCTGTCGATCTTACCGTCTCCGTTCTGGTCCTTGTACTTGATGTCTCCGGGACGGACCTCGCCGAATGTCTGGGTGGGACTTGCCGCTATGTCGGCGTCATCGGCAAAAAAGCCAATGGCCTCAAGACCGTAGCACTGACCCACGGGATTGCCCTTGTGATAGAGGTATTCGTAAGCCTGGAAGGCCTGGCCGTCGTCAATCACCTTTGACGTGAGCAGTCCGGCATTGCCGTAGACGCCGTAGGAGAAGTCCCCTATTTTGTCATCCCAGGCAAGGGAAAGGTCTGCGCCGGCATACTTGTACTCTCCAAGGCTCTGGGCATTGGCTTCAAGGCCAAGCACTCCGGAAATGTTGGAGGGCTCAATGAGAATCTTGGTGCGGTCTTCAAGGAAGCCGTCCACACGGGCGTAGAGGCGGTCTCCCAAGAGGCGGGTTTCTGCGCCGATGGTTGCCGTTGCAGCCTGCTCGGGGGCAAGGGTAAGGGCCGCCATATTGCCCTCTGCGCGTCCGGAGTAACTGGTGGGACCAAGGCCGAAGTTATAACTATGGCCGTTGGAGGAGCCGTAGGCCTGGCGCCAGAGTTCGTGCTCAAGGTCTCCGTCACTGCCGGAAAGGCCTACTGAAGCGAAGGCCTTCAAGTAAGGCTTGGTGGAGATTATGCCGGAGACATTGAGGGCGGGATAGAAGTTGAAGCGCTTGCCGGGGGCGAGATAGGCCGATCCGGAATAGTTCAGGACGGCATCGGCAAAGACGCGCCTGTTCCAGTTGTAACTTACGGTGCCGAATATTTCCTGCGTCTTGGAGGAGGCGTTTCGCTCTGCCTCAACCCAGGAGCGCTGGCGGTATGCGGCGCTTACGTCCAGGTGGTGCTGTCCGAAGGTTCCGGTGTAATTGAGTTTGGCCATAAGGTCAACCTTCATCGAAAGGGAACTGAACCAATGGCTGTGATCAACCGTCTTGGAGTTGGTTCCGTAGTAAGTCAGTGCCCCGCCGGAAAGTTCTGCGTACTGGAACTCCTTGGTAACGGTCTCGGTCATCTTTCCAATGTAGTCGAAGGCTACGGAAAGGTCGGCCGACAGTCCCTTCACAAGGGGACTGATGTCCTGATGGATGGTTACGTCGGCAAGCACCTTGGGACGGAAGTAGAGGTTTTCACCGGACTCCTGGAACTGCGCAACGGGGTTGGCGCTGCCGTATACACCGCCGCCGCCGTAGGTGCCATCGGCCTGCTTTATGGGGAAAGCGGCCGCAGGAAGCCTGTAAAGAAGATCCTCTATGTTCTGGCTTCTCAGGGAATAGGGCTTGTTGTCCTCCGAGAGGCGCGCCATAACACCAATCTTCATTGCGGTATAGTTGGTGATGTTCACGTCCACGTTGGAGCGGATGCTCAGGCGGTTGTCGTAAACGTGGCCGTTGTAGCGGTCGTCGGAAGACGGCGTCACGTACATGGCGTTGTTCTTGAGATAATCCACCGCGGCATAGTAACGGAAGTTGCGGCTGCCGCCCGTGAAGGTGAACTGGGCGTGGTGGTCGTCCCCGTGGTTACGGAAGATCTGACTCCACCAGTCCACATTGGGATAAGCGTATGCATCGGCCCCGGCTGCGCCGTTGACAGTGCTGTAGAAGCCGTTGAGGGCGGTGTTGTTGTACGGAGCGGCAAGCCCGTCAAGCTGCGCAGCCTGGTTCACGTAATAAGCGTAGGTGTAGGCGTCGGCAAACTTTGGAGTGCGGGTTGCGACGGAGAGTCCGTACTGGTACTTGGCAGTGACCTTAAGAGGGCTGTCCTTACCACGTTTTGTCTCTATCATCACAACTCCGTTTGCGCCCTTGACTCCGTAAAGAGCCATAGCGGCGGCGTCCTTGAGGACGGACACGGACTCTATTTCCAGGCCGGTGACATCACCAAGTTCCCGGACAAAACCGTCTATCACTATAAGCGGGCTGTGCCCGTGGAGGCGAAGTTTGGACTGATTATCCTCGCTGCGGCCTGTTCCCTGCTTTACAAGAAGGCCGGAGAACTGTCCGTACATAGCCTTGGCAATGTCCGATTCGGGGCTCTTTTCAAAAATGTCGGAGCCCGCCGTCTGGCCCTGGACCGCCTGCAGACGGAACAGGTTCCCAAGAGAGATTGAATCTATCTGGGAAGGCAGTTCCTGCGAAGACGCGGCAGTGCTGATGACCAGCAGCATCGGAAGAAGCAGTAATATATATGTATATAGTTTTTTCATCTTCGGGTACATTTTAAGATTACCAACCCGGATTCTGTGTCATACCGTAGCCTTTGTTGACTTCTACGGCAGGAATGGGAGCAAGATACCACTTGGTGTCAAAGGCGCTGTCCTGCCAGATGGGCCTGGACGGGAAAGCAAGTTTTGGCTCATAAGTGAAACTGGTGGCGTTCTTCTGCTTGTTGCCGGTAACGGTGAGAGCCCTGAGTTTTGCCGTGAAGGCTTCCTTCAGGCCCCAGCGCACCATATCGAACCAGCGGACTTCCTCAAAGCCGAACTCAAGTTCGCGTTCAAGGATGAGAGCCTTGCGGAAATCTTCCTTGCTCATTCCGGTGGCTACCGGAGGAAGACCTACGCGGGCACGGACTGCATTGAGCCAGGATTCGGCCTTTGCGTCAGGGCCGCCGTTGGACTCATTGTAGGCCTCGGCCGCATTCAGAAGGACCTCGGCAAAACGCATCATGCACCAGTGGGGAGGGGTATTTCTGTCGGCCTCCTGCTGCATGATGAACTTCATCTGCAGGAAACCGGTGTTTCCGTCCTGGAAGTTGGGGCCCTTGGCGTTCACGTAGTTGGGACCCACCACGCCGTTTTTCCAGTTGTCGCCGGGAACGCAGATGTTCTCATAGAGACGGGGGTCGCGGGTTTCCATATAGGAAGAGCCGTCGATGGTAAGGTCTCCGTTTGCGTCGGACTTGAAGAACGGCATACGGTCAGAGCCCGCGGCGGCGGGATGCGCCCAGTCAAAGTTCTCCGGGAACGGGGTTCCGTCGGCATAGGGGAACTTGTTCACCCAGTCAAGGGTGGCTCCGCAGCCGAAGTCGTCCTGGAGGTCCATATTGGAGTTATGGTAACTGGTGGAGTTGCTCTTGCGGATGGAGATGATGCTTTCTATGGTGCCGCGCTTGTTGTAGGCGTCGCGGTAGGCAAGGCGGTAATCCCTTGGAGTGCAATATGGCGCAAGGGTCATAGGATCCACGCCGGTTGGCGTTGCCTGCACAAGACCGTAGAATCCACCGGAAGAGAGTCCGTTCATAAATTCATCGGCAGCCGCCTTAGCACTGTCCCACAGGCCTTTGTCATAGGTTTGGCCGTAACGGACATACTTGCCCATTCCTTCCCAGTCTCCCGCGGCGGGATGCCAGGGGGTGTCGGAATTGAAGGTGGGAGATGCGGCAAAGCACAGGATGCGGAGTTTAAGGCCGATAGCGGCAGCCTTGGTGAAGCGTCCGTCCTCGGTGGCGGTCACGCTCCAGGGAAGGTCTGCGGCGGCTTCGTCACACATCTGGACTATGAAATCAATTGTCTCCTTGAAGGTGTTGCGGGGGAAACTCATCTCGTCGCTTGTCTCGATGTGCTTCTTGATGAGAGGAACACCGCCCACGTAACGGACCATATTGGCATAAGCCACGGCTATGCACATCTTGGCTTCGGCCTTCTTCTTTGCAAGTTCCCCGGCGCTGAAGCCTTGGGAGTCTTCCGGAATACGGTCTGCGTTCTCAAGGAAGAACCAGGCGTAACGGATTGCGGTGTAATCCTTCTCAGAGCCGAAGCGATAGGCTTCACCGCCGGCCGCCTGACCGGAGATGTTGGCGCCAAGGGCCCCGGTATAATAGAGGTCATTGGGGCCGTCGCCCTCGGAGTGCTTGTTGGACACGAAGTGGTCCGTGATGGATTCAAGGATATCGCGGCCCATCTTGGAGTCGAAGTCTGAGATGAGGCCGTAAGGGAGGTAGTAGTAGGCCGATGTAAGCACTTTGTCGGCATCCCTGAGGGAAGCGAACAGGGTGTCTATGGTGGCACCGGAACTTTCCGGAGCCTTGCTCAGGCCGGCGTCGCCAAGTTTGAGGCTTTCGCACGAAACCACGGCTGCTGTAAGCAGGAGGGTTGTCGTCAATATTTCAAAAAATATCTTTTTCATAAGGCAGCCTGTTTAGAAGTTGATGTTGAGGGCCAGGTTGAAGGTCTTGACCAGAGGGTAGGTACCGTCGGAGTCGGAGGACCGGGCCTCGGGATCCTGGAGGGTCATCTTTGAGAAGGTGAGGAGGTTGTAGCCAGTGAACATAAGGCCCACTGAGCCTATTCCGAGCTTGTCAAAGAACCTGTTGCGGGAGAAAGTGTAACCGAAACTGGCGCTCTTCAGACGGATGTAACTTGCATCTACCGTCCAGAGGGTGGAGTCTTCCGAGTTCCAGGGATAGTTGGTCTTGGTGAAACGCGGGAGGTCTCCGTTTTCACGTCCGGGAGCCCAGGGGTTGTCGTTGTCAATCCAGCTGCGCTCTGCGAACATCTGGAGCAGGCCGCGGTGGCCGGAGTTGGTGAACGGGATGCGGTAATCGGCATTCCATACACGGCTTACATTGGTTGCAGCCACCCAGTTGAGGGCAAGGCTGAATCCCTTGTAGCCGAATTTCCAGTTGGAACCGAACACGTATTCAGGACGGTCCGGGAAGCCGGTGTACATCTTGTCACGGCCGTCTATGATACCGTCGGGGATGGGATTTCCGTTAGCATCAAGGGCGCCGCCGATATCCTTGTACATGGCATCACCGGGATATACGGTGGTGGTGGGCTGGGGAAGCTCCGGATTCAGGCGAAGCACGCCGTCATCGTCCGTGTAGAAGTCGGACTTCTGGTACAGGCGTTCGAAGATATACAGGAGGTGCCTGTTGGTGGAACCTCCGGTCTGGTTCTGGTAGGGCATTTCGGCCGGGACCTCGTCCATAAAGACAATCTTGTTGCGGGCGAAGGTGACGTTGGCGTTGATGTCATACGTAAAGTCGCCGATGTGGTCCCTCCAGCCCAGTTCAACCTCGTAACCGGAGTTACTGACCTCACCCCTGTTCATGTTCTGGGGAGTGAAAGCGATGACGCCGGGAAGGGAATTTGGTTTCACCAGGATGTTGGTGCGGCGCTCGTTGAAGAGGTCTCCGGAGAAGTGCAGCCTCTTTCCAAAGAGGTCCATATCAAGGCCGATATTTGACTTGACGGCCGTTTCCCATGTAATGCCAAGGTTTGCGGGAGTACCAAGTTCATAACGGGGAACGCCGGAGGAATTGTTGGTTCCGAAGTAGTAGGAGCCCATATCGTTCCAGGTGCCTTCCATATACATAAAGCGGGCCTGGTTACCTAGGTCGTTACCTACCTTACCGATGGAACCGCGGATTTTGAGGAAGTCCACAAATCTGGCATTCTTCATCCACTTTTCCTCTGAGACCACCCAGCCCACGGAAGCGGACGGGAAGAAACCGTAACGGGTCTTTCCGGGGGCGAAGTTTTCAGAGCCGTTGTAACCGGCGCTGAGGTCTATGAGGTACTTGTCCTTGTATCCATATGTGACACGACCCACGAAACCCACATAACCACGGGGAAGGTATGCAAGGGCCTTGAGGGCGGCGTTGCTGGAATCCTGATAAGGATAGTAGTCACGTGACTGGTTGTACAGCAGAAGGGCGGTCACCTGATGGGCGTGGGCGAACTTACGGCTGTAGTCTATGCGGGCCTCAAGGTACCAGCTTTTATCATCGCTGGTTGAGGGGTCGCTCCAACTGAGGGGAGCCTCGCTGCCGGAAATGACGGTTTCAAGCGTACGGTCAAA
>JAEEGL011460232.1_pt1 | contig 13182 bp, 12 predicted proteins | sample 9134231 | NCBI WGS metagenome assembly JAEEGL01 (sample SAMN16246548, study PRJNA631951) | gut metagenome | biome: gut microbiome; feature: rumen; material: fiber-attached | host: Bos | place: Iran: Karaj | collected 2018-10
CTGGTGGAGATGATAACCGGAAGGAAGATCAAATCCATCGTCAAACCCGAGAGCCAGAAATCCATAAGGCTTACATATGACGGCAAAGGCGTAAGGTTTGATGTCTACTTCGAAGATGAAGAGAACGTGATCTATGACATCGAGATGCAGGCCGGCAAAAAGCATAATCTTCGGAAGAGGGCCAGATATTACCAGGGAATGATAGACCTGGATATTCTGGGCAAGGGTAAGGATTACAACAAACTTAAAGAGGAATACATCATTTTCATATGTACTTTTGATGAATTCGGTGGTGGGAGACACATATACTCCTTTGAAAATGTATGTAAGGAAAACCCGGATATAAAGCTGGATGACGGTACTCATAAGATATTCTTATGTGCCGGAGGCAACAATGACGACTGTTCTGAGAAAATGAAGGACTTTCTCGACTACATTGTCAGTAAGAAGGCAAACGGTAAACTATCAAAGCGGCTACAGGATGAGGTCGAGAAATCTAAAAAGCACTAGGAATGGAGGACGGACTACATGACTCTGTTAGAAAAATACGAAGAGAAGATAGAAGAAGGGCGTGAACTGGGGCGTCAGGAAGAACGTCAAAATACTGAAGCAGAGCGGAAACGTGCAGACAAAGAGAAATCCCGGGCAGATGCGGCTGAATCCGAATTAGAAAGATACAAGGCGAAATACGGGAAATTATAATCTTAAAGATTATTATTGCCAGAAAGTTCGTTTTATCGTATATAAATATATAGGGTATTTTTTACTTAATAATTTGGAGGGAAACAATATGAAAAATCCGGAAGAGATCAAAGAAAAGATTGATAATGCAGTGGAAGAAGTAAAGGCAAACATTGCCGAAGCGGAGCAGAAAATGGCGGATGAAGGAGAACTCCCTAATGATGAAGGTACAGACCAGGTGGTTGGTGGGCTTGCCAGATTGTTACCGGAATGATGACATGCTGCTAGCAAAAATCTATTTATGGTATTAAGAAAGCCGATCAGAGCCAGACTCAGGTCGGCTTTTTTTCAGGCTTGAAGCCCTCTATGTTGACAGGCGTTAATGTATATGTCACACTTTAAACTGTTTAGGAGTGGGGACAATTCAGTAGTATTTCCGATATTTTGCGATGAAACAATCGAGAGATCAGATAATTAAAGGACTTACGATAGAAGCTACACCGGAAAATGTGGATATGGCGTCGGGTTTGTAGACGGGATCGATCAGGAAGAGGTATTATGAACAACGGTTTTTTCAGGAAAAAAAGTATCGACAGGATATCGTCCCCGGAAAAGCTGGACGACTATATCAGGGTAACAACGCCCGGTGTGTGGATCGTACTTGCCGCCATGATACTGCTGCTTGCGGGAGCCATTATCTGGGGGATAGCAGGTGAAGTCACGATACATGATGATGACGGGGCAGCGAAAACTGTTGCTCCCATCACATTTATTATGAATTAAGGATTCAAAAATGCCGGAAAAAGCAGTAAAGCATCCCGTCATGAAGGGCGTAACCAAGGTACCTGTGGTGATGCAGATGGAGGCGCTGGAGTGCGGCGCCGCATGTCTGACCATGATCCTTGCGTACTATGGGAAGTGGATACCACTAGAGCAGATCCGTGAGGACTGCGGCGTATCCCGTGACGGTTCAACTGCAAAAAACATTCTAACGGTGGCAAGAAGCTATGGACTAACTGCTAAAGCATACCGCTATGAACCGCACAGGTTGAAGGAAGTGGGCAGATTCCCGATGATAGTTCATTGGGAATTTAACCATTTTATTGTGCTGAACGGATTTAAGGGAAATAAAGTATATGTTAATGACCCTGCCCGTGGAACTGTTGTCATGAGCTATGAGCAGTTTGATGAGGGTTTCACCGGGATCTGCCTGATGTTTGAACCTGGGGAAGCATTCGTTCCTTCCGGCAGACCGAAGAGTATGTTGGAGTTTGCAAAGGGGAGGATGAAGGGCGCATCCGGAGCGGTAGCTTTTGTAGCCATTACGACATTTATCATATCTTTGACCGGCATTATCCTTGCCGGTTTTTCCAGGGTGTTTGTGGATCGGCTTCTCACCGGAAGTGATCCGGGGTGGCTCATCCCATTTCTGATCGGAATTTCTGTCTTTTCCATTGTGCAGGTTACAGCAGCCTGGATCAAAGCCATTTATTCCTTTAAGATCAACGGTAAGATGGCCATTGTTGGAAACATGAAATTCATGTGGAAGATTTTAAGGCTTCCGATGAGGTTCTTTTCCCAGAGGATGGCAGGAGATCTTCAACTTAGGCAGGCATCTAATGCGAGTATGGCAGGGACGCTCATAAATACTCTGGCACCTCTGGTGCTGGAGTCTGCAATGCTGGTCTTTTATCTGGTGGTCATGATCCGTTATTCACCACTACTCACGCTGATTGGCGTGGTGTCTGTTCTGGGACAGATTCTGGTGTCGGAGATCATATCCGAAAAAAAAGTCAATATCACCCGTGTCATGATGCGGGATTCCGGAAAGCTTGCCGGTGCCACGGTATCCGGCATTGAGATGATCGAGACTATAAAGGCCAGTGGAGCAGAAAACGGTTTCTTTGAGAAATGGTCCGGTTATCAGGCCAGTGTGAACACACAAAACGTCCATTTTGAGCGGATCAATAGCTACCTGGGGTTGATACCGCCGATTATGGTCACTCTGTCTAATAATGTGGTGCTGATCCTTGGTGTTTATCTCTGTATGACAGGAGAGTTTACCGTGGGTTCAGTGATGGCATTTCAGGGATTCCTCCAGAGCTTTATGATGCCGGCACAGAAGCTGATAGAGGGAGGACAGCAGGTACAGGAACTTCGTACCGAGATGGAGCGGGTAGAGGATGTGCTGAAATACCCTGTGGATGTGGACCTGAGTGATGAAGAGATTGATGAGGATGCGGACTATGACAAGCTCACCGGCACGGTGGAGCTTAAAAACATCACCTTCGGTTATTCCAGACTGGCGCCGCCCATTATTGAAAACTTCAGCATGAAGCTTGAATCCGGAAGCCGGGTAGCCTTTGTAGGACCATCCGGCTGCGGCAAGTCCACCCTTGCGAAGCTGATATCGGGACTATATCAGCCCTGGGAGGGAGAGATTCTTTTTGACGGAAAACATATTGACGAGATTAATCGGAGTGTCTTTACAGGCTCCGTTGCAGTCGTGGATCAGGATATAACGCTTTTTGAAGACACGATAGAGAACAATATCAAGATGTGGGACAACACCATCGAAGATTATGAGATGATGATGGCTGCCCGTGATGCTCAGATCCATGACGATATTATGATGCGTGAGGGCGGATACCGCTACAGGATTTCCGAGGGCGGACGAGACTTATCCGGTGGGCAGAGACAGCGCCTTGAGATCGCCAGGGTCCTCGCCCAGGATCCGACGATCATCATCATGGATGAGGCCACCAGCGCCCTGGATGCCAGGACAGAGTATGACGTGGTGAGCGCCGTAAAAGAGCGGGAGATCACCTGTATCGTCATTGCGCACCGACTTTCCACTATCCGTGACTGCGATGAGATCATTGTCTTTGATCACGGCAAAGTGGTGGAACGGGGCACCCACGAGGAATTGATGGCCCTCAACGGAACATATACAGAGTTAGTTACAAGTGAGTAAGCATGAGCTGGTTTAATGAGCAGATAAAAGACAGAATGCGGGCCGATAACGAGGCCTTTGAGGATTCCTTTGTAAGAGCCGCAGGCATCATCATGGGAAGCCGGCTTTCCGCTGCCATGAATGACCAGAGACAGGCCGCGACCGACGCCATCGGTGAGATCCTTAAATGCTATCACATCAAACCCAGGGAGGTGCCGGACAGTATCACCGATATGAATGAGACGCTGGAATACCTCCTTCGTCCTCACGGTATCATGCGACGCAATGTCTCTCTGGAAAAAGGGTGGCACAGGGATGCGTCAGGACCGATGCTGGGGACGCTTAAGTCGGACGGCAGTGTTGTCGCCCTGGTTCCTAAAGGCTTGTACGGATACACCATGATGGATGCAAAGACCGGGGATCAGGTGAAGATCGGCCGGAAAAATGAGCATCTTCTTGATAAAGAGGCGGTGGCATTTTATAAGCCTTTCCCCGAAGGAAAGATTGGTATGAAGGGGATGTTCCGGCATATCATTCAAAACATCACGGCAGCAGATGTCTTTTTGATCGTTCTTACGACGCTGCTTGTGACCCTCATCGGTTTTATCGCACCGAAGGTGAATGAGATCCTGTTTTCCGATATCATCCCTTCCGGAAGTATTAATGCCCTGATGGCCATAGCGGTATTTCTCGTTACGTCATCGCTTAGCGTGTTGCTATTGAAAAGCATAAACGACATACTGGTATCCGGACTGACATTGCGTGTCGGAGTGTCGACGGAGGCTGCGATCATGATGCGGATCCTTTCGCTTCCGGCGGACTTTTTCAAGGACTACGGAGCCGGAGAACTTGCGAGCCGGGCCGGGACAGTGAATCTTCTGGTGAAGCAGCTTCTGCAGGTGATCTTTACCACGGGACTGACGGCACTTTTTTCCCTTATCCTTATGACACAGATCTTACTGTATGCGCCCTCTCTCGTGGCACCTGCGTTTTTTGCGATCGTTCTGATCGCAGTGATCTCTATCCTTTCTGCGATCTGGCAGGTGCGGGTTTCCGGACAGCAGTTAGAGTATGCGTCCAAAGAAAGCGGTATGACCTATGCGCTGATCACCGGAATCCAGAAGATCAGGCTCTCCGGCGCGGAAAAAAGAGCCTTTGCCAGATGGAGCAGGACATATAATAAAAGCGCAAAGCTTCTTTATGATCCGCCGACTTTCTTAAAGGTAAATCCGGCGCTTACAATGGCTGTTACTTTGTTTGGTACGGTGGCGATATACTATGCGGCGGTAAAAAGCAGTGTTTCCGTTTCCGAATACTACGCCTTCAATGCAGCATACGGTATGGTGAGCGGTGCCTTTACCCTTCTTGCGGGAGTGGCATTGACTACCGCACAGGCCGTACCTATATTTGAAATGATAAAGCCGATTCTGGAGACGGAGCCTGAAATCGCTGAGGAAAAGCAGGTGGTGGAGCGGCTGATGGGAAGCATCGAGCTCAACAATGTCACCTTCACTTACGATCCGAATATGCCCAATGTCCTGGACGGGATCTCCTTAAAGATCAGCGCCGGCCAGTATGTGGCCATCGTTGGGAAGACGGGATGCGGGAAATCCACGTTGATGCGGATCCTCCTGGGGTTTGAAAAGCCCCAGAGAGGCGCAGTCTTTTATGACGGCAAAGACATCGAGCGCATGGACTTAAAGTCCCTAAGGAGAAAGATCGGCTCTGTTATGCAGAGCGGAAAGCTCTTTACGGGAGACATCTATTCCAATATCGTTATCAATAATCCCAGGCTCACACTGGATGAGGCGTGGGAAGCGGCGGAAATGGCCGGTTTTGCAGATGATATCCGCTCCATGCCTATGGGGATGTTTACCCTGATCTCGGAAGGGCAGGGCGGGATCTCCGGAGGCCAGAGACAGCGACTTCTGATCGCAAGAGCCATTGCTTCAAAGCCCAGGATACTGATGTTTGATGAGGCGACCTCGGCGCTTGACAACATTACCCAGAAGATCGTATCTGAGTCGTTGGAAAAGCTAAAATGCACCCGTATTGTGATCGCCCACCGTCTGTCAACGATCAAACAATGCGACCGGATCATTGTTCTTGATAAGGGGCATGTCATAGAGGACGGAAGCTATGATGAACTGATGGCAAAAAACGGCTTCTTTGCGAAGCTGGTTGAAAAACAAAGAATAGATTTATAGGAGAAAAATACAATGACAGTTACGACAAACAAAGAAGGATCGAAATTAACGGTTACGCCGGAAGGAAAGCTTGGAACCACCTCGTCGCCGGAGTTTGAAAAGGCGATAAAGAACAATATAGACGGCGTTACAGAGCTGGTATTCGACTTTGGGAAGCTGGAATACATGGCGTCGGCGGGAATCCGCGTGCTTCTTTCCGCAGCGAAGGTAATGAAGAAGCAGGGATCAATGAGGATCATCAATGTCACCGAGCCTGTGATGGATGTGTTTATATTTACCGGTATGGCGGATGTAATGGATATCGAAGCAATATGATGGGCTGTAAATGCAAGAAAATCATGTGAGATCAAGGAAAAAGAAAATATCCTTCATCATCACGGTCTGGCTGGTCGTGATCGTCGCGGCGTCTTGTGCGGCATCGGCCGTGCTTTCTTATCTTGCGCTTTCCAAACGATATGAAAAGCAGACAGAAGCTTTGGTACGGCAGAAAGTAGAAGAATTCAGTTATTGTATTGTCACACAGCTGGTTAACGATTATTTCGGTGACATCGTGTATAATTTTCTAAGTGAAGAAAATATAACAACTGCCCGGATAGACGATCCGGACGATCTTTCAGCCAGACTTCAGATGCTATCTCAGACAACTCATGCTGAATACAATGTTGTTAATTCGGATGGTATTATTGTTGCGTCCTCCGTTCCCGAACATATCGGTTATGATATGCATTCCGGGGAGCAGTCTTCTAAGTTTTTGGTTCTTCTTGACGGTACCACGGAAGAATGCTTCCAGGGCCCTCAAGGCATTTCCTATGATGAATCAGTTCGGATGATATATTCAGGAAAAAGATTTCCCGATGGAAGCGGATTCGTTCAGGTCGGATTTGTGAAGGAAGAGTATTATTCAACGGTTAATTACATAGCGGAATACTTCACAAATGACAGGCGGATCGGAGAGAGCGGATATTTTATGGTATGCGACGAAGATCAAACGATACTGAACAGCTTTCATGCAGAACATACTGGGGAAACGTTGACGGATGCAGGGATCGCAATCGACCCTGGCCGGGATTATTCCTATGAAAGCATGAAATACCCGGTCTTCGGGGTTCCAAGCTATGTCAATATCAACTATGAGGAAGGGATTTATTTTCTGGGGATTTATCCGGTCAGCGAAGCTTATGCAAATATCAACGCCCTGATGAGCGTGACCATTCTGATAGAGTTCATCGTCTTCGCGGTCCTGTTTGTGGTGCTTGTCCTCCTTTTAAAACTGCTGGTGGTCAATAACATGATAAAGGTCAATGCCGCTCTTTCAAAGATCACGGATGGCAGGCTGGACGAGAAGATCGAAGTGCGTGGTACATACGAGTTCGATGCCCTTTCCACGGATATCAATTCGATGGTGGACAGGCTGAAGGAATACATTGCGGAGGCTACCGCAAGGATCGATGCGGAACTTGCCGTGGCAAAAGATATCCAGACTTCAGCGGTACCGAATACCTTTCCACCGTTTCCGGGACATACGGAGTTTGAGCTGTTCGCCAGCATGGAAGCCGCAAAAGAAGTGGGCGGAGATTTCTATGATTTCTATATGATCGGAAGAGATACTCTTGGTTTCCTGATCGCGGATGTGTCGGGAAAAAGCATTCCCGGCGCCATGTTTATGATGAGAGGAAAGTCTGTGATCAAAAGCCTTGCGGAGAGCGGAATGCCCCCGGCGGATGTGTTTTCCATCGCGAACGAAAAGTTATGCGAGGGAAATGAGGCGGAGCTTTTCATCACGGCGTGGATGGGATATCTGGACCTTCATACCGGCGTCGTTCGCGTGGCAAATGCAGGGCATAATCCTCCCGTATTGATCCGGAATGGAAAAGCGGAATATGTGATCTTAAAACCCGGTCTTATGCTTGCGGGCATGGAGGGGATGATCTATAAGGAACAGACCCTGGAGCTCCAGAAAGGCGATATCCTCTTTCTCTTTACGGACGGCGTGACGGAGGCGATGGATGCCGGGGAAAACCTGTATGGGGAGGAACGGCTGCTTTCGCTTTTGTCTTTCGGTGACAACTATCCTGAGCCTCTCGGGGAGAACGGAATCGCCGGCGCAGTGTGCGAGTTGGTGGCCACCGATATAGCCGGCTTTGTAAGGGGCGCGGAGCAGTCCGATGATATCACGATGCTTTGCATCCGCTACTTGGGAGCGTAGAAGGAAGACATCTATGGAATCAAAGAAAAAGAAGATATCATTCATCATCAGAATCTGGCTAATCTTGATCGTGATATCGGCAAGCGTTGTATCGGCTGTGCTTACCTGGTTTGCTCTTTCCAGACGATATGAAAAGCAGACTGAAGCTCTGGTAAGACAGAATGTAGAAGATCTAAGCTTAAATATGGTCAAAATGATCCCGGATTTTTATAACAGTTGGCTCGCTACCATGTTTGATGTGTGTCATATAACAACTGCCCGGATAGACGATCCGGACGACTATTCAGCCAATCTTCAGCGGCAATCCCAGCAATTTTTTGGTTTTGAATTAAATGTAGTTAATACGGACGGTATTATTGTTGCGTCCTCTGTTCCGGAATATATCGGTTACGATATGCATTCCGGGGAGCAATCCTCCGAGTTTCTGGTCCTTCTTGACGGCACCACGGAAATGTACATTCAGAGCCTTCAAGGCATTTCCTATGACGGATCGGTTCGGATGATCTATGCAGGAAAAAGATTTTCCGATGGAAGCGGATTCCTTCAGATGGGACAAACGGAGGATGACTATTATAGAGATACCAGAGACACGCTGGTTTATGACGTAAACGTCAGGCGGATTGGCAAGAGCGGATATATACTGGTATGCGACGATCATCAAAAGATACTGAATAGCTTTAATGATGAACATACCGGACAAACTCTGAGGGATGCGGGGATCGTGATCGACCCTGACCGGGAATACGAATATGAAAGCTTGAAATGTACGGTCTTCGGGGTCCCAAGTTATGTCAATATAAATCACGTTGAAGGAACCTATTTCATAGGGGTCTATCCCGTCAGCGAAGTATCTCAAAATGTCAGCCCCCTGATCAGCGTAACCATTTTGATGGAGCTCATTGCATTCGCGGTTCTGTTTGCGGCACTTTTCGTTCTCCTGAAAAGGCTCGTCGTCAATAATATGGAAAAGGTCAACGACGGACTTACGAAGATCACGGAGGGGAGCCTCGATGAGAAGATCGAAGTGCGCAGCACCTATGAATTTGATGCCCTTTCCACGGATATCAATTCAACAGTGGATAAGCTGAAGGAATACATTGCCGAGGCTGCCGCAAGATATGATTCGGATCTGGCTGTGGCAAAGGAGATCCAGACATCGGCTGTACCGAATAGCTTTCCCCCTTTCCCGGATCATCATGAGTTTGAACTGTTTGCCAGCATGGAAGCCGCAAAGGAAGTGGGAGGGGATTTCTATGATTTCTATATGATCGGGGAAAACACCCTCAGTTTTCTGGTCGCAGATGTATCCGGGAAAAGTATTCCCGGTGCCATGTTTATGATGAGAGGAAAGTCCGTGATCAAGAGTCTTGCGGAGAGTGGAATGCCTCCGGCAGAGGTTTTTTCTGTAGCAAATGAGAAGCTTAGTGAAGGAAATGAGGCGGAGCTTTTCATCACGGCCTGGATGGGATACCTTGATCTTCCTACCGGAGTTCTTCATGTAGCTGATGCCGGTCATAATCCTCCGGTACTGATCCGGGACGGCAAAGCGGAATATGTCATACTAAAACCCAATCTGATGCTGGCCGGAATGGATGGCACGATCTATAAAGAGCATACCCTTCAGCTGCAAAAGGGGGATATTCTGTTCCTCTTCACAGACGGTGTTACAGAGGCGATGGATGCGAATGAGAACCTATACGGGGAAGAAAGACTGCTCTCGCTTTTGTCCTTCGGAGACAATTACCCGGAGCCGGCAGGAGAGAACGGTGTCGCCGGCGCAGTGTGCGAAATGGTGGCTGCCGATATAGAAAGCTTTGTACAGGGCGAGGAGCAGTCAGACGACATCACGATGCTCTGTGTCCGCTATCTGGGAGAAACTTGATTCTAATCTTTATTAGCTGTTTTACTAAAGTTCTGATTTTGATCAAAAACACCATCGCAAGGTTTTACAGTTTATTAAGCTCTTCTATCAGCATATCTTCCGAAAAGACCTGTATTGCATCTATTCCAATGTTTTTTGCGGCATCTACGTTTTCCTTTGTATCGTCAAAAAACAGGCATTCCCCGGGATCTAAACCATATTTATCAAGCAGTATCTCATATATTTCCGGTTCGGGCTTCATCTTATGGAATTCATAGGACACCACCCTGCCATCCAGCTTATCCATGAACGGGACATGCTCAGCGTGCTTATTAAAAAGATATCCAGAGTAGTTTGACAGTATATACAGCCGGAATCCCCGCTTTTTCAATTCCTCTATTTTTTTCCAGAGCCTCTCCCGGGGGACAAGCATCCGCTCGGCTTCATGGATCATGCGGCTTATCGTAGCGGAATCTTCAGGGTACAGACTGCTGTAATAATCTATCAGGTCTTCCGTACTGACAATACCCCTGTCATAATCGCCCCATTTGGGATCATCAAACATTCTGTGGCCGATCTCCCCGGCATGTGCTTCTTCTATCCCGAAGTCATCGGTCAGCATTTCCTTCCAGCGGTAGCCAACCAGTACATATCCAAAGTCAAATATCAGATTCCTTATCATTTCCCGACCTGCCTGTCTCTCTTCTTTTGAACCGTTGAAGAACAGGAACCATTGAGTCCTGTTGTAATTCTCCGTCGGTATTATACCACGGTATTATTAAACACTGTATCACTTGTTTCACTTGCTGCATATCTATATACATGGATAGCGTAATGACGTATAATAATTTCCGCGAAAAACGCAGATGTGATAAGTCGAAAAAAGGAGCAGTATGAAAAAGAAAATGTTATGTTTGATAATTCCCCTTGTGTTAATAGTGATCCTGATTTTGACAGTTCTTCCTCCAAGCATGGGAAAACTCCCGGAAGGGCACAGCTTAAGCGAAAAGTCTTTTTTGGAAATTGACGGTTCACGGATAGGACTGATCCTTTTATCCGATAATACAGAAAATCCGGTGCTGCTTTTCTGTGGCGGCGGCCCCGGTATTCCCCAGTATCTTATGGAGAGCCTGTATCCCTCTGTACTGCCTGAGTTTTTCACGGTATGTTATTTCGACTACCGGGGAACCGGGCTCTCATTTGACAGCAATACCGACCCGGAAGCTATGACTACTGACAGATACATAAATGACGTATTACAGGTAACGGATTACTTAAAGAACAGGTTTCAGCAGGATAAGATCTATATCATGGGGCATTCCTTCGGGACATTTACCGCGCTTAATACCGTGGACAGATATCCGGAGAATTATATTGCATATCTTGCGGTGTCCCAGATCTGTGACCAGTACCGGTCGGAGCTCATAGCCTTTGATTACATGCGGAGCCGTTATGAAGAGCAGGGCAACAGCTCAATGGTTGCCAAGTTCGACAAATATAAGATACGGGAATCCGATGAGGATTACAGGAATTATACGAAGTCCGGCCTTCGGGACAAAGCCATGCATTCACTCGGTGTCGGAACCACATCGGATATGGATGACGTGATAACGGATCTTTTCTTTCCGAGCCTTCGGATCAAGGCATATACGCCACTTGAACGGATCAATATCTGGAGAGGCAAGGCGGCTTCAGGGGAGTTTGCGGTCCATAATGAATCAGGTAAGTTTAATGCTTTTAAGGAGGTTCCGTCCATAGATATACCTGTATATTTCTTTGCGGGTGAAAAGGATATGACCTGCTGCACATCATTACAGCAGGAATACTATGAAATGGTAGAAGCTCCCGAAAAAGAGTTCTTTCTGTATGAAGGATGTGCCCACAGCCCGATCTATGAAGACAGGGAAAAGACAAGAGAGATCCTGGGCAGACTCACAAAATAGGGATCATAGATCTGAAAGGATAAATAGGAACAGGGATTGATGATTCTCACTTTATTTCTTACATTTGCAAAGATAGGGTTGTTCACCTTCGGCGGCGGATATGCCATGATCTCATTAATAGAGAATATCTGTGTGGAGCAGAAGAAATGGATCACACATGATGAGATGATGGACGTTACTGTGATCGCAGAATCCACCCCGGGACCGATAGCCATAAACTGCGCAACATATGTCGGTTACAGACAGAAGGGGATATTTGGTGCCATAGCGGCCACCTTTGGCGTAGTGCTGCCCTCATTTATCATCATCTATCTGATCTCTGTATTTCTGGACAATTTCCTTGAGATCACCTGGATCACAAATGCATTTAAGGGAATAAGGATAGGGGTAGGACTGCTTATTCTTGAAGCAGGGATCAAAATGTTCATCAGGATGAAAAAGAATGTCCTTCCATGCGTTATCATGGGCTGCTCTTTTGCGGTGACTATCTTTTTAAGCGTTGTAACATGGAGATTTTCATCGGTTTTTCTCATGCTGATCGCTGCCGTTGTAAGTCTGGTGGTTTTTATCATACAGGATGCGAAATCCGGGAAAGGCGGTGAAGGTAAATGATCTATCTTGAACTGCTTATCGGATTTCTTGCTGTGGGATCATTCTCTTTCGGCGGCGCATATGCGGCAATTCCGCTGATCAGGGATGTGGTTCTTTCATACGGATGGCTGGATGAGGAAACACTGACAAATATGATCGCCATTGGTGAAAGTACGCCGGGACCGATCATGGTCAATCTGGCAACATATATCGGAAGCAGTCAGGCCGGGATCCCCGGGGCTGTCATAGCCACCTTTGCTGTTGTACTGCCGGCCTTCTTTATCATACTGCTTATTATGATCCTTCTAAGTAAGATGCTTGGAAATAAATATGTGCAGGCGATCCTTAACGGGCTTAAACCCTGTATAACCGGGATAATTGCCGCCACAGGCTGCTATATGATATTAAAGAATATCATTCCGTCTCTGTTTCCGGGATCCATAGATATCAGACCTTTGATAATCTCATTGATCCTCATAATGCTTTACCCGGGTTCACGTAAGGTTTTCAGGAAGAAAATGTCTCCCATCCTGCTGATCATCATTTCAGCAGTCCTTGGTATTGCGTTTTATGGGATTGGCTATTTACCAACTCGTGGTTGATATTTATAAATTCCCGAAGCAATTGTGCTCCGGTCTTTTAATGGCACTAGCCTGATGCCTCTACCTGATATGATTCAGGCTACATTAAGTCTTGTGACAGTTTCATTCTCCTTTATAGGTATGTCTTTGTAACCGCCC
>JAEEGL012265981.1_pt1 | contig 13182 bp, 6 predicted proteins | sample 9134231 | NCBI WGS metagenome assembly JAEEGL01 (sample SAMN16246548, study PRJNA631951) | gut metagenome | biome: gut microbiome; feature: rumen; material: fiber-attached | host: Bos | place: Iran: Karaj | collected 2018-10
AGCCTCTTCGTGGACCCCATCATAGGGTCCACGACCGCCGCCAAGAACAAGGCGATCTACTCCGTCAGCGGCTCCGCGAGGAACGCGATGAGCTACGTGGACCAGGGCACCGTGATGTCCTACGCCATGTGCGCCATGTTCTTGTACAATGACTATCTGGATTTCGAGGTCCCGTCCGAGCTCACCGGAGAGAACTACTATGGGTATGTCGAGAAGTTCTGGAACATGATAAACGCTTGAGGACGGGTGAGGCGTCATGACCGAGGATATGAGCGAGACCGTCACTCAGGAAGATTCGAAGGCCAGTCTGTCCAAGGTCAGGTGGCGCAAGAAGCACGTCAGACAGAAACTCCTTATAGTCCTGATGACGGGAGTCATCGGGATAATCCTCCTTTTCGTGTACTCCCTTACCATGGGGATATACTCGATAGAGTTCGGGGAGGCGATGAGTTGCCTGTGGAACATCATCTGCAACTTCGGGCCTGACATGGACAGCATGCCTGAGAAGGTCATCTACATTCTCAGGATGCCCAGGTCGGTTTGCGTCCTATGCGTCGGCGCAGGACTCGCGGTCGCCGGATGCGTTATGCAGGCTCTCATCAAGAACCCGTTGGTGGACCCTTACATAACCGGAGTGTCCTCCGGGGCGGCCTTCGCGGTGGTGCTGGTATCCATGACCGAGGTGACGTTGGGGATCATGGCCGCTTTGGTGGTTCCTGTGGCCGCCATGATCGGGGCGATCGCCGCTTTCGCGTTGACTATGGCCGTGGCCGAGGTCGCCGGAGGGAAGGCCATGAGCTACGTCCTGGCCGGAGTGATCATCTCGACCGGCCTCTCGGCAGCGAACACCTTGATCATATACTTCAACGCCAACGATTACGTCGGCATAATGAAGTGGATGTTCGGCTCGTTCGCCGACCTGACCTGGGATAATGCCTACGTCATAGCCGTCGGGACCATTATACCCATCTTGGTGGCGTTCCTGTTCTCCAAGAGGCTGAACATCCTTCTGCTGGGGGAGGAGCAGGCGCAGTATCTGGGCATAGACGTCCGCAAGACCAAGCGCTTCATGATGATCCTGATTGCGATTCTCGCCGCCTTCTGCGTGGCATATTGTGGAGTTATAGGCTTCATTGGTCTGATCATCCCGCACGTATGCAGGATGATATTCGGAGGCGACCATAGGCTGCTGATACCATGCTCTGCCATCGTGGGGGCATTGGTGATGCTCATAGCGGACATCGCATGCAAGACCTTGGCGGCCCCGTCAGAGTTGCCGATAGGGGCCATCGTCGCCGTGATAGGGGTTCCGTTCTTCCTGTTCCTGATGGTGAAGGAGGGCAGGCGCTATGTCATGTGATCCCATGATTACGGTGGACGGCCTCGTCTTCGGGTACAAGAAAGGTAAGAACAACTTGGATGGGGTGAATTTCTCCATCGACCAGGGGGAGGTCGTAGCCCTTCTAGGCCCTAACGGGTCAGGCAAGACCACGATGATGCGCTGCATAAACAGGGTGGTGAAGATCAACGACGGGAAGGTCGTCATAGACGGCACTGACCTCTCGACCCTTACCAAGGAGGGGATATCGCGCATGTGCACCACGGTGCCGGCCGACATCCCTACCGATTTCTCGCTCACGCTGAAAGAGTTCGTCTCTCTGGGGCGCTCCCCGTATGTTACGGGATGGCTGTGGGAGTCCGACGAGGACATGCTGATGATCGAGCAGACGATGCAGGATTTCGGGATACTCCACTATGCGGACAGGAGGCTGAACGAGCTTTCCAGCGGAGAGCGCGCCCGGGCCCTTCTGGCCAAAGGCGTGGTACAGGAGCCCAAGGTGATGATGGTGGACGAGCCTAGCGCGCATCTGGATGTGAAATACAAGATCCAGGTGATGGAGATGCTCAGGGAACTCGCCGCCAAGGGGTTCACGATAATCATGGCCTCTCACGACCTGAATCTTGTCACTAGGTACTGCGACAAGGTCATGCTTCTCAGCAAAGGCTCCATAATAGCCTTCGGGACTCCGGCCGAGGTCATAAGCTCCGAGGTCATCAAGGAGGTGTTCGACATAGACGTGAAGGTCATAGTCGACCACGGCATCCCGTACATAATCCCGACTCCTCCTCAGGAGACGTCGGCAGGAGGCGATTCCGATGCCTGACACCTGGCAAGAGTGTCTCGCCCAGGAGTATGTAGGCGAGCGGATCCCGGTCGCGGTCCTGCCAGGCAAGGAATCCGTGTACCGGCAGGGGAGGTCTTTGGTAGTGCAGCCTCCTCATGGAGGTTACGCTGTGCTTTCTTCGGCCAATTACAACGGGGGGTTGCTTCTTGGCCCGTCTGCAGTGGTCAATACTACGGGAATCGGCGGGAAGGCGGAGATGGATCTCATGAAGGCGGGCCGTGAGGTCCATCGGCAATATGCCGCCGAGTGCATCAGGAAGATCGGCTTGGACCCGTTCCGCGCCGTAGGGCTCGGGACGGCGGTAACTATGGACAAGGCCGCCATAGTCTCAGAATCTTTCGGAGACCTTTCGGTGTCCGTCGTGGTCACCGCTGGCGTGGAGGGGAACGGAGGACGTGCAGGGGACCCTGCGTCTTTCGACGAGGCGAAGAAGTACTATTCTGAGCATGGGACTATAGTGATAATCCTGATTGTCAATGCGGATCTTCCAGATCATGCCTTGGCTAGGTGTATCGTGACTGCCACCGAAGCTAAGACATGCGCTTTGCAGGAGCTTATGGCTTCCAGCAGGTATTCTACAGGCATCGCGACCGGTTCTGGGACGGACCAGATAGCCGTTCTTTGCGACAGGTCTTCAGCGTTGCATCTGGAGAACGCCGGGAAGCATTCGAAGCTCGGAGAGCTTGTGGGGAGATGCGTTCTCAAAGCCGTAAAGGATGCGTTGAAGAACTGGGCAGGAATGACTCCAGAGTCCAGGCGGAATTGTTTGTCGAGGCTGGATCGGTATAAGATGCTTCCATTCATACGCCAGGAGGCCCAACGCCTTGGAATCTCCGAAGAATCGCTGGAATCGGAATCCTCAAGGCCGCAATCCGTGGCCGCGATAGCCGCTGTCTTGCATATCCAGGATGAGATCACATGGGGCATATGCGATGCGGAAGCCGGAAGGTCGTTAGCAATAATCATCCTGAAATCTGCGTTCCCCGGGCAGGATCCGGACGCTTCTTGTGATCTGCCACTCTGTGCGGCTAAACTCTTGTTATCCTCGGCTGGAAGGCCTTGAGGCTGGTGATTCCTCATGATTAATGTTTTTGAGAACGGACCTTCTGGCACTGGCCGGATAGTAAATGCTATTTTCTTGAGTGTTATAAACCGTGACAGCATCTTCATAGGAAGGGCTCTGATGGACATGGACGACCTCGGATGCCGTGTCCGCATAGTATGTGCGGACTCCGAGGACCTGGATTCCAGCGAGGAGGATTTCATCGGATTCCTCGACGAGGTCAGGGATACCCAGTTGATCATCGGATCCTTCCACGGGGACGAGTCGCATTTCAAGAAATACGACCGTATGATGGAAATCGTCAAGGCCCGCGGTATCGACATGCTCTATTTCGGATCGATACCAGATGCCAATGCGGACAACCGCTGCCTGTTCAAGCATAGCGACGAGGACTATTCCAACCTCGGGGCGCTGATACATTTGGGTGGCAGGGAGAACCTTAGGTCGGCCATATACTGGATGGAGAAGAATTTGGCCGGCGTCCCGGGCATAGAAGTCCCGAAACCGGTTCAAGGCCCCACAGAGGGGGTGGGCATACCAGGCAGGGAGGGCATGTCTCCGGAAGAGTTGTTAAACTCTTTGGACCCGGGAAAGCCGACAGTCGCCGTCATCATGCCTACTGTGTATTGGATGAAGAACCGTCATGGTCCGGTGGATGACCTGTGCAAGCGTCTGAAGGAGCTGGGGGCTAATGTAATCCCCCTGTTCTGCATATCCTCGCCGGATGACATTTCAGGAAGCCTCGGCATAGAAGGCACAATTGAGAAGTATCTGAGGAAAGAAAGCAAGACTATAGTCGACGCAATTGTCATGGCGGTCGGATTCTCACAGATCAATCTCAACAACGTCTCAGGAAGCAAAGATGCCAAGAACTTCTTCCTCGAGACGGACGTGCCCGTCATCCAGGGCCAGAGCGTCAGCCGTGGGATTCCTGAGTGGGAGGGCGATCTGGTCGGGATGAGCGCCATAGAAATCGGGGCCAACGTGATATGGCCGGAGTACGATGGCCAGATTATCTCCGTTCCGCTCAGCTTCACCAGCCGCGGAGAAGACGGGGAGTACACCTCGTCTTCGGTCCCGGACCGCGTGGACCGCATAGCCACCTTGGCGATGGCCTGGGCTAGGCTGCGCCATACCCCTCCGAAGGACAGGAAGGTCGTGATCATGCTCAACATGTACCCTCCTACCAACGACCATGTGGGCGGGGCTGCTGGCCTGGATACTTTCGAGAGCATCCGCAGATGCCTGATTTCCATGAAGGAGAACGGATACACGGTCGACCGCATTCCCGAGAACGGAAACGAGGTCGTAGACGAGCTGTTTGCCGGCTTGACCAACGATTTTGAATGGGTCAGCGACGAGGACATCCGCGGAAGGGCCGCTGATATGGTGAGTATGGACAGGTACATGGAATGGTATGGGCTCATATCCTCCAAGGTGAAGGAAGGCATGGTCCGCAATTGGGGAGAGCCGCCCGGCGAGATAACCGTCAGCGGCTCCGAGTTCATAATCCCGGGAGTGAGGAACGGGAACGTCTTTATCGGACTGCAGCCCAACCGCGGGCTCCATGCCCAGGCGGAGACCCTTTACCACGACCCGAACGTCTTGATGCCCCATCAGTATCTGGCGTATTACAGGTGGATCAAGGACGTGTTCGGGGCGCACCTCATCGCCCATATGGGAACCCATGGGACGCTGGAGTGGCTTCCTGGCAAGGGCAACGGGCTGTCGAAGGACTGCTGTCCCGACGTGGTTCAGGACACTATGCCGAGCGTGTACACCTACATCATAGACGACCCTGGCGAGGGCATTCAGTGCAAGAGGAGGATAAGCTCCGTGCTTATTGGCTACATGTGCCCTGCAATGACCCGTGCCGGCGGCTACGACGAGCTCATGGAGCTGGACGGCGTCCTGCAGGAGTATCTGAACTCACGCAACAGCCTCCAGGAAGATAAGAAGGAGGTCCTCGAGGACAAGATCTTCGAACTTGTCAAAGGGCTCACCATGTTCAAGGAGCTGGGCTTGGACGAGGGATGTTCCCGCGGGGACGTCGCCGAGAGGATAGACCTCATCTACGATTACGTGTCGGACCTGAAGGACGCCCTTATCAAGGACGGGCTTCACGTGTTAGGCGCAGTGCCGGAGGGGGAGAGGATGAAGGAGATGGTGTACAGTCTCTGCCGCCTCCGCAACGGGGACGTGCCCTCTCTCCGCATATCCGTGGCGGAAGCGATGGGCCAGGATTTGAACGCCCTGCTGGACGACCCTCATGGGTTCAACGAGGCGTGCGGCAAGGTGAACGGCGCCGTCGTGGACGACATAGACAGGGCGTTCAACGGCCTCATAGACTCGATGTACGAGTCGGGATTCGATGTCGGGAAGTCACTGGAAAAGGCGGAAGGCATGTTCGGGGAATTGCCGGAGGACCTTTCTAGATCCTTGTCGTACGTGTGTGAAAGCATCTATCCTGGGATTCTCAGGATGACTGACGAGATCGACAACTACCTGACGGGCCACCGCGGGGGGTACGTCAGGCCCGGGCCCTCCGGGTCGCCCACCCGCGGGAATGCCCATCTGCTTCCCACCGGGACTAATTACTACTCCGTCGACCCCGACGCGATACCCACGCAGTCCAGCTGGATAATCGGCAGCAAGATGGCGGAGGATATGGTCGCCAAGTACGTAGCGGATAACGGGAAGTATCCCGAGAGCGTCGGGATCGTCGTCTGGGCCACGGACACCATGAAGACCTGCGGGGACGACATCTCGTACATATTGGCGCTGATGGGTTTGCGTCCGAAGTGGGGCATGACAGGAAGCAAGGTCTTGGGGCTGGAGGTGATACCAGCTTCGGAATTAGGCAGGCCCAGGATTGACGTGATGCCTAGGATATCGGGATTGTTCAGGGATTCCTTCCCGGCCCTCACCGACATGTTCGTGGAGGGCCTTGCCATGGTGGAGGCCTTGGACGAGGACGACGAGCAGAACTACTACAAGAAGCACCTGAAGGAAGACATCAGCCGGTATATTGGCGAGGGTATGCTCCCGGCGGACGCCGAGGACACCGCCAGGATAAGGGTGTTCGGAGACCCTCCCGGCCAGCATGGGAACGGGGTCTCCGTCCTCATCGAGTCGTCCAAGTGGGACACCGTCGACCAGATAGCGGAGACCTATGCCACATGGGGTGCGTATGCGTACGGGGGTAAGTGGAAAGGGCAGAAGGTCACCCAAGCCTTCAAGTCCCGTGTAGGCGCCCTGGACGTCACCGTTAAAAACCACAACGACCGCGAGTTCGACATGCTGGACATCGACGACGACTATGACAGCGTCGGAGGTATGAATGCGGCGGTGAAGGTGTTCGGGAACGGGAAGAAGGCGTACTGCGTCATGGGGGACAGTTCGGATACGGACCGTCTGAAGACCCGTACATTGGAGGAGGAAACAGCGTATGTCATGCGCAGCCGCGTCTTGAATCCGAAATGGGTGGAAGGACTCAAGGAACACGGTTACCGCGGGGCCATGGAGCTGTCCAAGCTCACGGAGTACATGCTGGGGTGGTCGGCGACTTCCGAGAGCATAGAGCCTTGGATGTACGAGGAGGTGTCCAAGAGGTTCCTCTTCGACGAGGACAACCGCAGATGGGTGGAGGAGAACAATCCCTATGCGTTCAAAGCGATGCTGGACGATCTGCTGGAGGCGATAGACCGCGAGCTATGGGACGCTCCAGAGGACATCGTGGAAAGGCTGAAGGAGCTCTACTTGGAGGCGGAGGGGGAGATCGAGAGAAGGGGTGAGCCCTCTTGAGGGAGTATCGCAGCATCCCTTCCGGGGGAAGGGAAGTCCTTCTGGTTTATCTGAGCGTGGGCGGGACCAACTACTCGGCCGAATTGGGCTCTATATGCGCCTCCGAAAGCTATCCGGGGGTTGTTTTGGTCCTGCGGACGTTCGAATCTACGGACACTGAGCGCGACCCAGTGGAGTTCTCGGCACTCAAGGATTCCGTAGAGGAGTGCGACCTCCTGATAGCTAACATACACGGCGACCCGTCCGGGTACAAGAGATATGACGACCTGAAAGCATTCGTGCAGAAGAAAGGGTCCAACATGTTCCTCCTCTGCTTCATGGAGGAGTCCATGAGGGAGGCCGCGGCGATGTTCAGAGGCTCCCCTGAGGAGTACATGAGCCTGCACCGTTATCTGAGCCTCGGAGGGGAGGCCAACCGCAGGAACCTCTTGAGGTTCGTCTGCCGCACATACGGCGGAGGAGAGGTGGAGGTCGAGCCTCCGCATCAGGAGAGGATGCACGGGATCCACCACGAAGGGATGCCGAGGGATGTGTCGCTCGACGAATATCTTGAGACCTTGGCTCCAGGGCGGCCGACGGTCGGCGTCCTTCTGTCCCAGGGGTCGTGGCTGAATGGCTCAACAGAACCTCAGGACCTTCTTGTCAGGTGCGTAGAGGACAGGGGCGCCAACGCCATCCCGGTGTTCCTCAATGTCGTCCCGAGCGATGTCGACGGCTCCATAGGGATACGGAAGGTCATGGAGACCTATTTCTACAAGGACGGCAGGAGGCTGGTCGATGTCATAGTCTTATGCGGGATGGGCTTCTCGACCCTGGCTCTCGGGAATCCCGGCGACGGGTCCGGGTCTGGTTTTCGCAATTTCTTCGATGAGATCGGGGTTCCGGTCCTGGCCGCTTTCGCACTGTTCCGTCCTATGTCCGAGTGGGAGAAGGACGGCATAGGTATGGAAGGAGGGGAGCTGTGCATTTCCATAGCCATGCCGGAGGTGGACGGTCAGCTGACCACGGTGCCTTTCGTGTTCCGGGAGAAGGACGAGAAAGGCAGGGAGTACCTGAGCTTCCTTCACGACCGCATAGACAGGATCGCCGCCATGGCGGTCAGGTGGGCGAAGGTCCACATGAAGCCAAGGAAGGACAGGAAGGTTTCCGTCCTCTTGAACGGAGGCTCTCTTTCTAACGCCTCTATCGGCGAGGCGGGCGGATTGGACTCCTTGGAGAGTGTATGCCGCCTGCTGGAAAGGCTGGATGCGGAGGGCTACTCCATAGACCACGTCCCGCATTCCTCCAGGGAGCTGATAGACGAGCTTCTGGCCAGCGTCACGAACAGTTTGGAGTGGGATGACGACTCGACCATAGAGGGGAAGGCCGTGGATTTCACTTCGAAGGAGAAGTACATGGGCTGGGCTTCCAAGGAGGACCGGTCGTACATGAGATGGGTGTGCCGCGATTGGGGGGAGCCAGCGGGCGAGATAATGACCCATCGGGGGATGTTCATCGTACCCGGTGTCAGGAACGGCAACGTGTACATAGGGTACGAGCCGGAGAGGGGGAAGCACGCCCAGGCCGAGTCTCTGATCCATGACCCAGACCTGTCCACTCCGCACTCGTATCTGGCCTACTATAGGTGGATATCGGAGGTCTTCGGGACCGACATCCATCTGCACATCGGCACCCATGGATCCGCGGAATGGCTTCCAGGAAAGGGAAACGGGCTGTCTAGGTCTTGCTTCCCGGACATCATGATGGACGACGTCCCCAACCTGTACCTGTACGTCATAGATGATCCGTCCGAGGGCATTGTGGCCAAGAGGAGGAAGAAATCCGTGCTCGTGGACTATCTCATGCCTTCTCTGGCCAGGGCGGGGACCTACGAGGGCCTGGAGGAACTGGAGGGCCACCTGCAGGGATACCTGTTCGCGAAGCAGACTATGCAGAAGGCCAAGATGGACTCCGAGGCGGACAAGATCGCGGAGCTCGTGGGGAAGCTATCCCTGTGGGGGGAGCTGGGCATTCCCGAGGGCGCCGATCCGGGGGAGATAGCCTCGAAAAGCGAGACAATATTCGATTACGTCCTGGAGCTGAAAGACGGTCTGATGACCAACGGCCTCCACGTCGCCGGCCAGATTCCCGAAGGGGAGAAAATGGATGAGATGATCTACTGTCTCACCAGGCTCAAGAACGGCCCGGTGCCCTCTTTGCGTCATTCCATCGCCGGGGCGATGGGGTATGACCTCGATTCCCTTTTAAACGACATGTCCAGCATGGACCCCGGCTCCGGCATGCTGAACGGCCATGTGGTAGACATGATAGATGGCAGGATGCAGGAGTCCATCTCCCGCATGCGGGCACTGGAGTACGACGAGAAGGACTGCCTGGAAATGATGTCGAGGGATTTCGTCGACAGGAAGGACGTGGCCGATGTCACTTCGTACATCTGCGGCACGTTGTATCCCAGCATACTTGGCATCAAGGACGAGATTGGCAACATGGTCCGCGGGATGGACGGCGGATACGTTCCTCCTGGCCCTTCCGGGTCGCCGTCCCGTGGCAACGCGCACCTTCTCCCTACCGGCAAGAATTATTACTCATTAGATCCGGAGACGGTCCCTTCAGAGGAGAGCTGGAAAGTTGGCAGGAAGATGGCCGACGACATGGTCAGATGCTATATCGAACGCGAGGGGGAGTATCCCGAGAGCGTCGGCATCGTGGTATGGTCCATAGACACGATGAAGACAGGCGGAGACGATGTCGCATACATACTGTACTTGCTGGGCATAAGGCCGGTGTGGGGTTCCGTCGGAGGCAAGATAACCGGGCTGGAGGTCATCCCCAGGGACGAGCTCCAGAGGCCTAGGATCGATGTCACCGTGAGGATGAGCAGTCTTTTCAGGGACACATTCCCCAACTTGTTCCAATTGATCGATGCGGCCGTGCAAATGGCGTCCGAGGTGGACGAGTCCGACGAGGACAACTACCTCCGCAAGCATCTGAAGAAGGACATGGCCGAGATGATAAAGAACGGCATGTCCGAGGACGAGGCGGGGGAAAGGGCTATGATAAGGGTGTTCGGGGAGCCCCCTGGCACCCACGGGGCCGGAGTGAACATCTTGGTGGAGTCTTCGAAATGGAAGGACGTCTCTGAGCTCGCCCAGATTTACATCACCTGCGGTTGCAGCGCCTACGGCCGCAAATGGCGCGGCGAGAAGATGCCTGAGCTGTTCCGTCACAGACTCACCAATCTGGACGTGGCGGTCAAGAACCAGGTGGACAGGGAGATCGACCTCATCGATGTGGACGACGGATACGCCTATCTCGGTGGCATCAACGCTGTGGCTCGCGCGGCAGGGAAGGAGAAGCCTGTCAACTTCTTGTGTGACACCTCGGACCCGGACCGTATCAAGACCAGGGACCTGGAGCATGAGATAGCATACATGCTGAGGACCAGGGTTCTGAATCCAAAATGGATCGAGAGCATGAAGGAGCATGGCTTCTCCGGTGCGAACTGGGTGCACGAGGACATAAACCACGTGTTCGGTTGGGATGCCACTTCCGACGTCGTCGAGCCGTGGATGTACCAGTCCCTCACCGAACATTTCCTTTTCGACAAGGATAACCTCGAGTGGATCAAGTCGGAGAACCCCTACGCCCTAAGGGACATCTTGGAAGACCTGCTGGAGGCCGTGGACCGTGGCATGTGGGAGCCGGACGCCGAGACTCTGAATCGGATGAAGGACATATATCTCGAAGCGGAGGGGGCTTTGGAGGAGGCGGCTTCGGCCAAGAAGGGCGACTCATGACCGATATCGGAGACAGGCCGGCTCTGCTACTGGTCGACCCGCAGAGGAAGTTTTCCCGCATCCGCGAGGATTGGAAGGAGGCGATGGAAGCAGGGGTGGAGGGGATGAACCGCTTCATCTCGGTCTTCAGGAGGGCGGGTGCGCCGATAGTATTCATGAGGTACGTCGGTCCCTCCCATTTGACATACGACGGCGATGACGGCGACGAATGGCTGGAGGGGATAGACTTCAGGTCAGATCTCGTTCTGGACAAGGGATATATGAACTCGTTCAGGGAGACCTGTCTGGCGGAAAAGCTGTCGGAGATGGGAGTCGACTCCCTGGTCATAGCGGGCATGGTGACCCAGGCCTGCGTGATGTCCACGTACTATGCCGCTTTCGACCACGGGTTTCTTCCACATCTTGCCAAAGGGGCGTTGATATCGACCGAGGACAGGATCAACGACGCCGCGGAGGTCTTGTGCGGTGCTGTCGACCTTCAATCGGTCGAAAGAGCCCTGACGCGTCATGGGCAGGTCCGAGTCGATATTGGATCAGGTCTTGGTAATTCGACGTTCTCCGAGTTCCTCTGTAATCGTCATCTTCATCCACGGCTGTCGTGGCAGGGATGAGGTCTGTCGACCATCCCCGCATAGCTTTGGACACGGTGGAGGAGAAGGGTTGCCAGACGTCCAAGGTCGACGGCCGTATCGGTTGTAATATTTGGTGATTCTACCCACCAGTTGGACGAGGACGGTGTGGACGTGGCCGGAGCCATACTCTATCTGAAATCATGATAGGCGTTATGAGGGCGATGTTGGTGTCCTTGAAGCCGATGGTGGCGGAGTCACTGGTGTCCTCGACAATGTAGGTTTCCATGTCGCTGTCTATGCTATGATTATAAATGACGTCCAGTGGGCGCCGCACAGGCTCGGGCCTTCAGGAACCATGGTTCCGGGATTCCAGGTTTCGAACGCCGTCCGGTGGATTATGGCAGTATTGTCCTAGTGAATGCCACATATTTATACCCCTAGTTTTTACTGCGTTCTAATTGGATTACGAATCCAATGGTGATTGAATGCAACGTAATGCGCTTATTGCAATCATCGCCGCGGCAGTCCTCATAGTGGCCGCAGCGGCGGCCGTCATCGTTCTGACCAAAGACAACGGCGGCGGCAAAGAGTACAAGGGCGGGTTGTACGCGCTTGACGCGACCATCCTGGACGTGGACATGGGAGGGATGAGCTCCACCCCCAAGATGGTCGAGACAATCGAATACATGTACAAGAACGTCTACGGCGACCTTGCCAAGGGAGCCGACAAGCTGACCATCGAGGACGCCAAGAAGGATACCAAGTTCTGGGACACTTATTGTAAGTACACCTCCAGCGCCTCCGTCGGAAGCGACGGGAAGATCACGTACAAGACCGTGTTAGACGAGAAGACCACCGTCTATCACGATATAACCATCGACGGCCCCGCCGACAGGCTCATCTCCACCGGCACCGCCTATCCTACGATTCTCTACTACGTGCTCTGCTACAAGTACAACGTCGAGCCCTTCTCGGACGCGGCTTTCAAGAACACCCAGCTCGTCAACGAGTTCAGGAGTCTCAACTTCGCCGGGCTTCAGATGAGCTCCATCGAGAACTCCACTCCCGAGCTCGTGAAGTACTACAGCCCCGACTACCGCAGCAGCTGCGGCTCCCTGAAGACGTACGAGCAGGAGACCATCGCCAAGGACGTCAAGGACGCCTACGACGGAGGGAACCACCGCGTCATCCTCATGGGGTCCGGAACCATCTCCAAGGATTACAACTCGACCGTGAACAAGCTCGTCACCGAGAACGGCGGGACCATCTCCCTGAACACCTCGTCCACCATCCCCACGACCTTCGCGGGAATCGAGCACGTGGCCATCCTGTTCGGATACGGCGATTACGTCGACGAGGTCATCCAGGACCTCGAGCTGAGGCTCTACAAGGTCTACTGGTCCGCCCAGAAGAGCACCGATAGCCACAAGGCCTACTTCGAGGGATCCAGCGGCAAGTCCACCTCCGCCACCGGAAGCGGATGCAGCCTGTGCAAGTTCTTCGGATGGGACGTCTCGCTCTTCACCGGAGCCGAGTTCGACACCGAGACCCTTCTCTCCGAGCAGCCCGGCGTCATGATCTACTATACCACCGACACGCGCACCTTGGACGAGACCATGAGGTTCTCGCCCCGATGCAAACCGGGGGCGCAGCCCCCATTTTCTTTCAACGAGGCTCGGACATGGACGGCAGCGAGATCAGGACTTTCGAGGACATCAAGGACCTTAAGAGACGCAACGCGAGGCGTTCCGCTATCGCGG